>Ga0193716_1000239_pt1 | contig 34164 bp, 34 predicted proteins | sample U2c1metaG_FD_145901 | JGI IMG/M metagenome (GOLD analysis project Ga0193716, IMG submission 145901) | Soil microbial communities from a riparian zone of the East river system, Colorado, United States - U2c1 | ecosystem: Environmental > Terrestrial > Soil > Riparian zone | place: USA: East River...
CATGTTCAGAACACTAACGCTTGCCGGGTGAGCCAGGTTCGGCTTTGCGGCGGTTGCGAACATGCCCGCTCCGGGGTGCTCGTGAATCACGGGGTCGGTCCGTGTAATCACATGTGGGATCCGCAAGGGGTCCGATTCTTGGCAGCTCCACAACAGAAGGGCCGTAGGGGCGCGGCGGACACCAGGCCAATCTTGCCGGTTACAAGGTGCCCAAAGTAGTGATACTCGACGACGACCTGCCCCGCGAGGACACCTGAAAGCTTATGGAGCGCAAGATCCGCGAGAGGTACTGGCCGGCGGCGCGTTGACGATCTATCCCTAGGTCACTCCGCGTGTTTGAGCAGTAACGAGAAGAACTGGTATGACGGATCATTCGCATCAGGGGCGCCTCTTGGGGTGTCTCTGGTGATCGGATGGCTCAGGTCCACCGAGGACGGGTCGTTCACGTGGGCCCAGTCGGTGACGATCATCCGCTGGCTGAACTTCCACGTGCCATCGCGCTTCTCGTACTTGTCGAGGTAGCGTCCGCCGACCACGACGTCGACATCCCGATCGCCTGCGCTGAACGTGTGCGTCGCAACGGTGTAGATCTCACCTTCTGCGGTGCTTCCTTCGATGGCGAAGTTCACCGTGGTGACGTTGTGTTGCATCGAGCGGATGTAGGGCCGGGCGGCGGCGATCGCGTCGAGGAGTTCGTCGGCAGACCCCGTGGCGACGGCGCCATGGTCGTCGGTGGCGTCGGGGTGGTAGAGGTCCCGCAGATGCGCGATGTCGCCACGGTCGACGGCGCGGCAGTAGCCGTGCACGAGCTTCCGCAACTGAAATTCGTCGAACATTTCCTGCAGTTGGGCTTCTGACGGTGCCATCGCATCAGTGTGTAGCACCGCCGTACCCTTCCAACGTGACCTCGATCGACAAGGACAAGCTCAGCACCTGTCTGCAGGTGCTGTCCGAGATCGAATCGCTGCCCCCCGAGCACCCCGATTCCGTGGCGGTCCGCCGGGCCACGGCCAGCCTGTGGAAGTCGGTGAAGCTGGCCCGCCGCCATGCCAAGCGCGACGCCGTGGCGGCCTCTGACCACGCGGTCACCTCGGCCACCGCCACCGGTGCGCCCGGCCGCATCGACGACGAGACGCAGGGGCTGCCCCTCGTCTCGACCACCAACGGGGCCACCGCGGGAACACTGCTCCGGTCGCGGCCCTGCTACATGTGCAAGAACCATTACACGGTGGTCGACGCCTTCTATCACCAACTCTGCCCGGAGTGCGCTGCCTTCAGCCACACCAAGCGCGACGCCCGCACAGACCTCATCGGCCGCACCGCCCTGCTCACCGGCGGCCGCGCCAAGATCGGCATGTACATCGCGCTGCGGCTGCTCCGCGACGGCGCGCACACCACCATCACCACCCGCTTTCCGAACGACGCCGTGCGCCGCTTCGCCGCGATGCCCGACGCTGCCGAATGGCTGCACCGGCTGCGCGTCGTTGGCATCGACCTGCGCGACCCGGCTCAGGTCGTCGCGCTCGCCGACACGGTGGCCGAGCAGGGCCCGCTCGACATCCTGATCAACAATGCGGCACAGACGGTGCGCCGCCCGCCCGGCTCCTACGCGGCACTTGTCGAGGCCGAGCGGACCCGGCCGCCCGAGCTCGTCGACGTGATCACGTTCGACCACGTCAGTGACGCCCATCCGGCCGCCCTCGCCGGGAGTCTCACCGAGCACCCCATGCCGCACGCGGTAACCGAACTCGCCCTCGTCGCCCGCAGCGCGACCCCGGACCGGATCGCCGCGGGCACCGCCATCGACGCGGGTGGGCTGCTGCCCGACACCGCATCGGTGAACAGCTGGACCCAGCACGTGCACGAGGTCGATGCCATGGAGCTGCTCGAGGTGCAGCTGTGCAACCAGACCGCGCCGTTCATCCTGGTGAGTCGCCTGCGACCGGCGATGGCCGCGTCATCCGCCCGCCGCAAGTACGTCGTGAACGTGTCGGCGATGGAGGGCCAGTTCAGCCGCGCGTACAAGGGCCCCGGCCACCCGCACACCAACATGGCGAAGGCCGCGCTCAACATGCTCACCCGCACCAGCGCGGGGGAGATGCTGGAGCGCGACGGCATCCTCATGACCGCCGTCGACACAGGGTGGATCACCGACGAACGCCCGCACCCGACCAAGCTGCGCCTGGCCGAGGAGGGTTTCCACGCCCCGCTCGACCTCGTCGACGGCGCCGCCCGCGTGTACGACCCGATAGTCCGCGGGGAGTCCGGCGAGGACTTGTACGGCTGCTTCCTGAAGGACTACGCGCCGAGCAACTGGTAGCCGCTACCTGTCGAGGTCCCATTGCCCGAAATCGGCGGCAAGGACCTCGTCGACGTCGACGTGGGTTCCGGCAAGGAGGACACCGGGGTCGGACGCGGTGACGATCACGTACTGGTACAGCACGGCGGCGGGCTCGCGCGCACCGGCAGACCACGCTCTCGTCTGCCATGCCCAGCGGTATCCCGCAGTGGTCGAGCGCCCGATGACACCGTCCCGGATCGCCCATCCACACACGTTGGCTGACCCGTAGACACCGGTGCGGGCCACGCCAAGTACCGAGTTGATTCCTCGAAACCACCCGACTGCCAAGCTATTCCAGGTGCCGAGGTCGATGCCCTCGTCGACGCTGAAGAAGATCGGCGCAGAATCCGGGCCCCCGGCCGCGCCGTGCAACCGCAGGGCCGTCTGCGCGTCTGCCACGCCGCCGTCGTACCCGCGGGTGAAATCCGACGGCGACGTTGGCCAACCGGGCTTGCCGTACTGGTAGCAGCTGACGACGTGAAGTCCCTCCGCGCGCAGCGCATCGGCGTACTCGCGGGTGACGGGCTTGAAGTCGAAGTCCGCACCTGGCCGTAAGTCCGATACGTACACGAGCGCCCCGTCGTAGCCCGCGGACTTGATTTGATCCGCAGGCACCAACCGCTCCGCGAAGTCGAGCAGCTGCATGTTGGCGGCCGACGCTTTCTGCGCGCCGAGCGTCGCGCCCAGACCTAGTAGTGCCGGTGCGGCAAGCCCATATTTGACGACGTCGCGTCGGGTCACGGAGCGTTGTTCGCCGAAGTCCACGGATGACCGGATTCTTGGGTGCAAGCTTTGTATTTTAGTCGGTGAGCCCAGCCCGGTTTCAAGTGGTCGGCTTCGCCGTTGAACTCGACCAGCTCAGCGCCAAGGTCGGCGCACACGGCGCGCATGGTGTTCTCGCAGTAGGTGAGCATGGCCTCGGTGAACACCCGGCGCCGGTTCTTGGTTACGAACACCAGGTGCGCGTGCGGCAGCGACACGCTGTGCCGGTTGCGGCGATAGGTCGTGGTTGTCAGTGGGCACCTCTACGGTTGAGCTGTGGGTAGGTCCTACCGCATCGCGCCGCCACCGGTTGTTTCCCAACCGGTGGGTAAGCCGCGGTCGCGTAAGCGGGCCAAGGGTTCACCTACGCATGTGAGGTCGTGGCCACTGCGACCAACGTCCACGCAATCCCGCGAGATCAGGATCCGGTTTTCACCGGGGTGCGGGTGTTCAACGCGGTGCTGGGCGAGTTGAACGCCCGCAGCCGCGCGGTGAAAGCCGATCCGGCCTGGCAGACGGCCAGGCAAATGCCGCACCGCACGCCGGCGCAGCGTGTGGAGCGTGGTGCGGCATTTCGGGCGGTAGAGGTCGCGCACGGTTTCAGTGTGGATGCGGCGCAGTCGTTCGCGTCGTCGCTGCGTAAAGCTTGGGTGCGAGAACATCTTCCGGCTCAGGAAACCCAGAATTTGGGTGCGCGGGCATTTGATGCGGTCCGGCAGTGGCACCTCGGTCTGAAAGGGAAGCCGCGGTTCAAATCGACGAAGCGGGGAATGCGGTCGGTGGCGGCCAAGGACGGCAACGGTGCGTTGCGCCCGAAAGTCGATGAGACCGGCGCGCTGGTCGGGTTGCAGTGGGGCGCCGGGTTCGTAATCCCCATCGCCGCGGTAGCGACGTCGGGCCGGAGCGGGACTGAACAGCAGGCAGAGTTGGCCGCGATTGAGGCGCTGATCGCGGCGGGCAAGGTGCTTTCGACGCGGATCGTGCGCGCGGTGATCAACGGTCGCAGCACCTACCGGATGCAGCTGGTGTGCGATGGACGTCCCACCCAACGCCATCAGCACGGCGACGGTCGGGTGTCCTTCGATCTGGGACCGAGTCAGATCGCCGTGGCCGTCGAGCACACCGATGGTTCCTGGTCGGGGTGGGTGCGGCCGCTCGCTGATGCGATCTGTTTGGACACGATGCTGCTACGGACGGTGCAGCGGCATCTGGATCGCCAGCACCGGGCTGGTTCACCGCAGTGTTTCGGCTTAGATGGCACGCATACGAAGGGCCGGTGCGGGTGGAAACGCTCACCCGCAGCCCAACAGACCGCGACGAAGGTGGCGGAGTTGCATCGCCGCCTGGCCGAGCACCGCAAGGCCCTGCATGGTGCGCTGGCGAATCGGCTGCTGAGCCATGGCACCGACATCGCCTGCGAAAAGCTGGAGTACGTGTCGTGGCAGAAGAACTTTCCGCGCAGTGTGCGCGACCGAGCACCCGGGTTACTGGTGGAGATGGTGCGCCGTAAGGCTGAAAGTGCCGGCGGGACAACACTCTACGAGTACAACCCAAGTACTACTGCTCTGTCGCAAACCTGTCTGTGCGGGAACCGTAAGAAAAAGCCGCTGTCGCAACGGGTTCACCGCTGCGATTGCGGCGTCAAAGAAGATCGCGACCTGTTTTCGGCCTACCTGGGACTGCACGTCCAGGCGGCTGCAGATGGGGTCGATTGGCTGGACTTGCCCTCAGCCAACTCCGGTTGGGGGCATCATCAGGACGTCGATGAGTCGCCGAGGTCCAGTCGTCGTGCGGAAGCACGCAAGCGGCAAGGCCGTAGACATCCGCCTGCGCGGAGGTCCGTGGCGCGTATCAAGGCCCGGCGTAAAGCCTCGTCCGTGATGCGACAGAGCTGCTCGGCGCGAACCTCCACTACTAGTCCGCCTACGGCGGTAGCCGCATGAGCGTCTGCCGAGACAGCAGGCTGGCACGAGGAATCCTCGCAGTTCACTGCGGGGAGGACGTCAAATGCTGGCACTCGTGGCCACCGTCCTGATACCCATTCCGGACACCGACTTCGATCCGACCGAGGTCGCCGTCAGCTGGCAGGTGCTCACCGCGCACGGGCACACCGTCGTGTTCAGCACCGAAAGCGGCAAGCGGGCCGTCGCCGACGACCTCATGCTCACCGGCCGCGGCCTCGACGTCTGGTCCAAGATTCCCGGCCTGGGCCGGGTGATCGTCGTCGGTCGGATCCTGCGCGCGAACCGCGATGCACGCACTGCGTACGCGCGGATGCTGGCCTCATCGGAATACCGACAACCGATCGCCTGGGCGGATGCGGATCTGGAGGACATGGACGGCGTGTTGCTTCCCGGCGGCCACCGAGCGCGGGGGATGCGCAGCTACATCGAGAGCGAGGTGTTGCAACGTCTCGTCGCGCAAGCCTTCCGCCGGGAAATCCTGGTGGCCGCCATCTGTCACGGAGTGCTGCTCGCCGCGCGAACCGTCGATCCCGCGACGGGTCGTTCGGTGCTCTACGGCCGCAAGACCACGGCGCTGACATGGGAATTGGAGCGTCGCGCCTGGCGCACGGCCCGGGTGACGAGGTTCTGGGATCCCGACTACTACCGCACCTACCTCGAGAAGCCCGGTGATCCGGTCGGCTACATGTCCGTGCAGGCCGAGGTGACGCGTGCGCTGCAGAGTCCCGACGACTTCCGTGATGTCGCAGTGGGTTCGGAGGACTGGCGTCTGAAGTCGTCGGGAATGGTGCGCGATTCGGCGTCGAACGCGAGGCCTGCATTCGTCGTCGACGACGGCGAATACGTATCGGCACGCTGGCCCGGCGATACCCACACGTTTGCCGCAACGGTGTCGGCGAAACTGTTGGGGGCGAGCGAAGCGACGGGGCAGTGAAACCCAGCGCTTAGGCCGAACTCGCAGTGGCGGTCGTCGCGATGCCGCCATCGACGGGGATGATCGTCCCCGTGAGGTAGGAGCCCGCACGGCTGGCGAGGAACACGGCGATGCCGGCCATGTCGTCGTCGCGTCCGATGCGACCGAGCGGCGATGTCGCCGCGACCACGTCACCGAAGGCATCGAGCGTCGCTGCCATCATCTTCGACCGGAACGGTCCCGGCGCAACGGCATTCACCGTGATGTGCTGGCGCCCCAGCTCGCGCGCGAGTACCCGGGTCAGCTGATGCAGCGCCGCCTTGCTTGCGGAGTAGGAGTACGTCGACAGCGTCGGGACGTGGATTCCGTCGATGCTGCCGACGTTGATGATCCGCGCCGGGTCGTCGGCCGTGCCCACCTGCTTGAGTGCGGGCAACAGGGCCTGGACGAGCCAGAAGGGGGACTTGAGGTTGAGGTCGAGCACCTTGTCCCACGCCGAGTCCGGGAACGTCTCCAGCGGCTCACCCCAGGTGGCGCCGGCGTTGTTGACGAGGATGTGCAGCCCGTCGGAGTCGGATTTGACCAGTTCGGCGAGGCGCAGGCACTCGTCGTGCCGGGACAGGTCCGCGGCGATGGCCCGCACGTCGCCGAACTCCGACAACTGTTCCTGGGCCTGCGCGCACGCATCGGCCTTGCGCGAGCTGATGACGACGCGGGCACCTGCCTGCAACAGGCCGCGGGCCATCATCATGCCGATGCCTCTGGTGCCGCCGGTGACGAGCGCGGACTTGCCGGTCAGGTCGAAGAGCTGTGCGTGCGTGGCGATTTCGCCGTCTGTCATTGGTTTGCCTTCTTGTCGAGGTACTGCAGCAGATCGTGAGCGGCCAGTTCGACGTCCTTGTGCCGCCACTCGGAGGCGCGGTACACGCAGGCGATCAGCCCGGTGCGGTGGATGCGTCGAAGGTCTCCGTAGACGAAGGCGTACCGCGCCTTCGTATCGTCGTTTGCGCCCTCGGTCAGCCCGAGATGCCATTCGCCGTATTCGTCCCATGAGTGCGTTTCGAGGTAGGCGTTCTGCACGTCGGCCCGCGGTTGTACTTCACCCCAGTCACTGTCGAGGACGTACTGCCGGGCATCGATGAGCTTGCGCGCCTTGGCCACAGCGGCGTCGTTCAGCGAGTACTTGGCCACGAGGGTCCCCGTTCTAGAGATCCACGACGGTGCCGGCCGTCGGGTCGAGCTTTCCGTCGAGGAGCTCGAGGTAGACCCGCTGGATGTCTTCCTGGGTCGAGATACGTTCGACGCGAAGCCAATCCGACGCCCACCGCGCAAACGGGACCCAGGCCTCGGCGACGCTCTCGTCCAGCTTCGCGGTGCCCCAGTCGGCGCCGCGTTTCTTGATCCGGTCCGGGGCGAAGAAGAAGACGGGTTTCGGCCCGGCGAGTTCGCCTGCCCCCTGGGTCATCTGGGTCCAGTGGGTCACGCCGACGGCGGCGCTGTGGGCGAGGCGATCGCCGTAGCGCGCATGGACGTCGGTGCGGACGGCGCCGTCACCCGAGATGTCGACGTAGACCGCACGTTCGCCCGGCAACTGCGAAACCTCGTCATACAGATGGACGGAGTCGTAGACGTTCAACCCCTCGACGAACTCGCGGTTGCCTGCGGAGGTCAGTCCCACGACGTCGATGCCCTCGCGCTTGGCGAGCAGATGGGCCGCGATGATCGCCGTCTTCGACGACGCGCTGGAGATCACGATGGTGTCCGCGCCGAAGAAGTCCTCGTCGGCGAGGAAGTCATCGATCAGGAACGAGGTGAAGAACAGCGGGAAGAACAGGATGTGCTCGGCTTCGAGGTCAGCCGAGTAGACCGGGTCCGTATCGACGTCGCGGTAGCCCTGATAGGCCGACGGCAACTGGGCTCGGTGCGCGGCGGCATCGACGAAACCCTTCTCGTTGATGCGGTCGGGGGTGACCAACAGGTGGCTGGCACACGGAAAGTAGCCGTAGACGCGGGTGCCCTGCTTCAGTCCGGGATGCAGTGACTCTTCGACGTGGGCGTAGCCCCAGACGTTCAACTTCCCCCAGCCCGGATCCGACGCCGGAAAGAAATCCCAGTACTTCATCGCATCGCCGAACACCGCGTAGGTGATGTTGTTCGACGTGAGCCCGAACGATTCGATCCGGAGCAGTGCCTGCCCGTCTTCCGGCGACGGCGGATCGCTGAGAACGACGCGGCTGTCGTGTAGGTCCTTGCGGTTCAGCTCGAAGTCCACGCGCCCCAGCCTATGCGCGCTGCACAAACCTCCGCTGAAGCACGGTCCTCGTGTATAGGGTCGCGATATCCGCGGGGAACCCGGGCTAGCAAAGGGCGAAGATCACCATGAAGACGAAGACAGCGGCACTGTTCGCAGCCCTGGGGATGGCGGTGGCTCCGATCGCCTTGGCGCCCGTTTCCCACGCCGAGGTATGTGGTGCCGTGGGCGGTCGCCACGTCGAAGTGGGCGGCTGCTCGCACGTCGTCGGCGACGTGGCCGCGGGAGTCGCGTTGGCGAACGACGACGACTGGGCCGCGCAGGAAGGCGCAGGCCAGCCGCCGTGCTACACGCCTTCCGGGGTCCCGTACTACACGCCGGGCGCGGACCCCTGCATTCCCTGAGTCAGTGCTTGTCCTTCTTGCCGAACGGCAGCACGTGCACGACGCCGACCACGATGGCGCCGACGACCAAGCCGATCACTGCTGACGCCGCGGTGTTCACCAGCCAGGCCAGCACGCCGCTGACGGCGGCAAATGCCTCGGTCGCGGACTTCACCCACTCCTCGGCGTGATGGACCAGGCCGTACGGCGCATGCCAGCCGAGGGTGTCGGTCCCGACCAGCAGAATGTGGCCGCCGACCCAGAGCATCGCGACGGTGCCGATCGTCGATAGTGCGGCCAGCAGCAGGGGCATCCCCGACACCAGGCCGCGGCCGATCCGCTTGGCGAATCGTGACGAGCGCTGGGTGAGGCTCAGGCCGACGTCGTCCATCTTCACGATGACGGCGACCACGCCGTACACCGCGGCGGTGATGACCAGCGCGACGACGACGAGGATGACCAGCCGCGGCACGAACGCCTGGTCGGCCACCTCGTTGAGTGCGATCACCATGATCTCGGCGGAGAGGATGAAGTCGGTGCGGATGGCTCCCGACGTCATTTGCTTCTCGGCGTCCTCGCCGACGGCCGACGTCGGCGCGGCGTGGGCGTCGTGCCCGGTGAACCAGCCCACTACCTTCTCGGCGCCCTCGAAGCAGAGGTAGGTGGCGCCGACCATCAGGATCGGCGTGAGCAGCCACGGTACGAACTGACTGAGCAGCAACGCGGCAGGAAGAATGAACAGCAGTTTGTTGCGCAGGGATCCGATGGCGATCCGCTTGATCATCGGCAGCTCGCGCTCGGCCGCGATCCCGTGCACGTATTGCGGCGTCACGGCGGTGTCGTCGATGACGACGCCCGCGGCCTTCGCGGTCGCGCGTCCTGCCGCCGCACCGATGTCGTCGACCGAGGCTGCCGCGAGGCGTGCCAGCGCGGCAACGTCGTCGAGAAGCCCGAACAGTCCCGCACTCATCGCGTCCCCACCATGACATCGAAGCGTAGCGGGTCTTCCGGCACTGGGATGAATTCGTGACGGCCCATCCGTTCTGGCGGTCAGGGAGCTGTCACACGAAGCCCGTTGGAACGAAAAGGGAAGGCTGACCATGAGAATCGTCGTAATCGGAGGCACCGGCCTGATCGGGTCGAAGCTGGTACACGCCTTGACCGAACGCGGTCACGACGCCGTCGCCGCGGCTCCGTCGACCGGTGTGAACACGTTCACCGGCGAGGGTCTGTCCGAGGTCCTTGCTGGTGCCGCGGTGGTCGTCGACGTGTCGAACTCGCCGACGCTCGACGACGCAGCGATCGAGTTCTTCCGCACGGCGACCACGAACGTGCTCACGGCGGAGAAGGACGCCGGAGTCGGTCACCATGTCGCGCTGTCGGTGGTGGGCACTGACCAATTGGCTCTGCAGAGCGGGTACTTCGCGGGGAAGCTGCTCCAGGAGAAGCTCATCGGCGACGGTCCCATTCCTCACTCCATCGTGCACGCGACGCAGTTCTTCGAGTTCGTCCAGACTCTCGCCGACTCGTCGACCGTCGACGGCGTCGTGCGCATGCCACCCGCCTACTTCCAGCCGATGGCCGCCGTCGACGTCGCGGAAGGCGTCGCCATCGCCGCGGTCGGTGACCCGGTGAACGGCATCACCGAAATCGGTGGACCACAGGCGTTTCGGCTCCCAGACCTCATCAGGACCGCGCTTGTCGCCCGAGGAGACACTCGCGAGGTCGTCGCAGATCCCACGGCGCTCTACTGGGGCATCGAACTCGGGGAACGCACCCTTTGCCCCGGCGATGGCGCGACGCTCTTCGACACCCGGTTCGAGGACTGGATCCTCGAAGCAGCCGCCAAGGCGTAATCAAGAACCTCTCGAAGGAGCCCGGTTCGATCACGATCGGACCGGGCTCCTTCGCGCACGGCAAACCGGTAGGGTTCTGTCAAAACCAGACGAAGTGGTGCTATGTCGAGCCAGGGTCGGGGGCAACGTTTACGGGGTCGGGACGCCGAAGGCGAGACGCTTCGGGGCCTGATGGACCGCGCCCGATCGGGCACCAGCCAGGTACTGGTACTCCGCGGTGAAGCGGGGGTCGGCAAGACCGCCCTCCTCGACTACACCTCAGAACTCGCGTCCGGGTTCCGCACCGTCCAGGTGGCGGGGGTGCAGTCCGACATGGAGCTGGCCTTCGCAGGACTGCAACAGCTGTGCGCACCGCTGATGGAGCACGTCGGCGAACTGCCCGAACCGCAGCGTGACGCGCTGAACGTCGCCTTCGGTCGCGGAGTCGGCGCGGCGCCCGACCGCTTCCTGGTCGGGTTGGCCGTGCTGAGCCTGATGGCGGCCGCCGCCGATGACCGCCCGCTGCTGTGCGTCGTCGACGACGCGCAATGGCTCGACCAGGTGTCGATGCAGACCCTCGGGTTCGTCGCACGTCGCCTGCTGGCCGAGTCGATCGCCATGGTCTTCGCGGTGCGGGACCGCCCCGACGTGTTGGCCGGCCTGCCGGAATTGGAGATCCACGGCCTGTCGGACGCCGAGGCTCGAGACCTGTTGGAGTCGGTCATGTTCGGCGGGATCGACCCGCGCGTGCGCGACCGCATCGTGGCAGAGACCCGCGGCGTACCCCTTGCGATCCTCGAAGTACCTCGAACCGTCTCCGCGACGGAGCTTGCCGGAGGCTTCTGGATCTCCGGAAAGCGCAATTCGACGGCCGCGATCGAGGAGGGCTTCGTGCAGCGCATCAAAGCCCTTCCCGCCGAGACGCAAACGCTGCTGCTCGTCGCCGCGGCCGAGCCGGTAGGCGATGCGGCGTTGTTCTTGAGCGCCGCAGCGCGACTCGGCATTCCGATCGACGCGCTGGCGCCCGCCGAGGCTGCAGGGGTGATCGAGTTCGGCCCCCGCATGCGATTCCATCACCCGTTGATGCGCTCGGCCGCCTACCGCGCTGCCGACCTGACCGAGCGCAGGGCGATACACCGCGCACTCGCCGAGGCAACGGATCCCGAGGTCGACCCCGACCGGCGTGCCTGGCACGCCGCCAGTGCGGCGGTCGGACCCGACGATTCGGTGGCCGCCGAATTGGAGGGCTCAGCCGCCCGCGCCCAGTGCAGAGGTGGCGTCGCCGCGGCGGCGGCGTTCCTGGAACGCGCGACCGTGCTCACCGCGGACCCTGCCCTGCGTGGATCAAGGGCCATCGCCGCCGCCCAGGCCAAACGAGAAGCGGCAGCGCCAGAGGCGGCCTACGAGCTACTTGCCACGGCGGAATCGGCGCCACTTTCCACGCTCCAGCGAGCCCAGGTAGCGCGGATGCGCGCTCAGATGGAGTTCGTGCGAAGCCGGGGAGGCGCGCCGGGGGCACTGCAGACCACGGGGGCCGCCGCGCAACTGCTCAGTGCCGCAAGGGGACTTGAAGACCTCGACGACGATCTGGCCAGGGAAACGCATCTCGAGGCGCTCACCGCCGCCATGTACGCGGGGCGACTCGGTGACCCCTCCATACTGGCGGAGGCGGCTGCCGCAGGCCGCGCCGCGCTTGCTCGGGTAGATGAGCTGGAGCGACCGATCGACTTCCTGCTGAGCGGTATGACACGCCGGATCCTCGACGGTCCAGGTTCGGGCTACGACCATCTGCGATCCGCGCTGGATCTATGGAATGCCAATGCGGAGAACAGCATCGGCCAGCCTCTGCATTGGCCATTTCCGATAGCGCAGGAGTCCGGCGCACACGAGATGTGGGACGACGCAGTGCTGCAACGCATCGCGGTCGACACCGTTCGGCGCGCGCGTGACGCCGGAGCGCTGGCCGCACTTCCCGCAGCGCTGGCCTACCGGGCAGGAGTCCACGTATACCGGGGCGAATTCGCTTCGGCGGCAACGCTCATCGAAGAGTCGAACGCCATTACTGCCTCGACGGGTTACGCGCCGGTGAAGTATCACTCACTGACAGTCGCGTCGTGGCGGGGCATTCTCGCCGACGCGGTCGGTCCGATCGAGGCGGCGGCCGCCAACGGTGCGGCACGGGGCGAAGGCCGACTTGTGGGGGTGACGAAGTACACCTCAGCCGTTCTGTTCAACGGTCTCGGCCGATACGAGGAGGCATTCGCAGCGGCGCGTGCATGCTGTGAGTACGAGGACATGGGTCTCTACGGCTGGTGCCTCGTCGAACTCATCGAGGCCGCGGCGCACATCGGTGACCGGGACACTGCCACATGGGCGCTGCGGGAGTTCGAGGAGAGGGCCGGCAGCAGCGGCACGGACTGGGGACTCGGGGCCGTGGCTGCTGCCCGAGCCCAACTCGCCACCAACGACCTCGCCGACGGTTTCTTCACCGAGGCGATCGAACGCCTCGAGCGCGCCAACATCGGGCTCTATTTGGCACGTGCCCGGTTGTCCTATGGCGAATGGCTCCGTCGCGTGAATCGCCGTCTCGACGCCCGCAAGCAGCTCAATACCGCCTACGAGATGTTCAACCGGATGGGTGCGCAGGGCTTCGCCGAACGGGCGCGCCGGGAACTGGTGGCCACCGGTGAGAAGGTGCGCAAACAGCCGGTCGGCTCGGGTGACGAGCTGACGGCCCAGGAGTCGCAGATCGCCCGACTGGCTGCAGACGGTCTGACCAATCAGGAGATCGGCGCGCAGCTGTTCATCAGCACGCACACCGTCGAATGGCACCTGCGGAAGGTGTTCGTCAAGCTCGGCATTACCTCGCGACGGCAGCTCCGCACCGCATCGTGGGCGGGCTGACCACGCACTTCCAAGGGTCGGCGCCGATCAGAGGCCGCCGCATTCCGATGGGCCGATGATGACGTTCCACGGAGGGCAGTACGCAGGCCGGGGTGCAGGGGGCGGAGGGGGACCCGTCGGCGGCGGAGGGGGTGGCGGCGCCTCGTGCGGGACGCCGTGCCACGGGTAGATGGTGTTGGCGGCGATGTCGACGACGCCTTCCGAGTTCCAGTACCAGTCGTGGCAGACGTTCCAGTCCCACGTGATCACTTGGCTGCCAGGAATGAGTGGGTCGCCCGGGCACCAGTGGGTGCACGTGCCGATTCCAGCCGGACAGTTCCCGCCGCCATAGCTTGGGCCCCAGTTCGGGTCTGCGTGGGCGATTCCCGAGGTCAGCCCGAGAGCGGCCAGCCCTACACCGCCAGACACCAACATCGTCGTTGCGAACCGCGAAGTTCGATTCATTGGTCGGCTCCCTTCCTGATCCCACGATGTGGCTGATGCCTTGGTGGATTCTTGGAGTCGACTACGGACTGGGGCCCACCGACTACGGACTTCCAAGGGTTCGCTTCGGAGTCGCAGCCGCGAGTCTGAGGTGGACAGCCCAAATCCACCTTGGAGGTTCGAATCATGTCGGTATTGCAGCTCGACGAGCACACCGAGCTGGACGAGGATCTCGCCGCGCGCTTCGCCCGCGACGTGGAGCCTCTGTTCGACGTCCTGCTGCGCGGGGCGCGGCGCCTGACCCGCAGTGACGCCGACGCCGAAGATCTGTGGCAGGACACCCTGCTGCACGCCTACGCGGGATTCCGCACGTTCAAGCAGGGCAGCAACCTCAAGGCGTGGCTCTTCCGGATTCAGTACAACCGATGGGTCAGCACCTACCGCTCCAAACAGCGCCGCCCATCCGAGGTTCCTGTCGACGACATCACCGAGCGCGAACTGGCCGACAGTGCTGAACGGCTCCCGGCGGGCCTACGCTCCGCTGAGGCGGAGGCGTTGGATGCCTTGCCCGACAACGTGATCAAGGCGGCGATGGACACCCTGCCGGAAGGATTCCGGACCGCCGTGTATTACGCCGACGTGCAGGGATACACCTACGCCGAAACCGCGGTGATGATGAACATTCCCCATGGCACCGTGATGTCGCGGGTGGCCCGTGGCCGGCAACGGCTGCGCATCGAATTGGCCCACGTCGCCGGCGGCCGAGGCGATTACGCCGCAGCCGAGCAGCGCATCGCCTGACCACCATCCGATAACCCCAACCAAGGAGAATGACCGATGTCGAAGACGTATGACGCTCAATGGGAGAACGCGTTCACCGTCGTGCAGGAGGTGCAGCCGCCCTTCATCCCGGATGGCGCGCACGCGATGACCGTCGTGATCGGCTACCCGCCGGGCAGTGCGGGCGCCCCGCCACACCGGCACCCGAGCGGCCCAGCCTTCGGCTACGTGCTGGAAGGCGAAGTGCTCTTCGAGCTGGAAGGTGAGCCGCCTCGCGTCATCTACGCGGGTGAGGCGTTCTGGGAGCCCGGCGGCGACGTCATCCACTACTCGGATGGCAACAACCGCGACGACATCCCAAGCCGTTTCGTCGTCACCATGCTCTGCGTCCCTGGCCAGCCGATGCTCACCCTCGTCGACGAGGAGGAACTTGAGGCGCGCAAGCACCTGCGCGTGCCCGCCGAATCGGACACGCCGAATGGCTGACGCCATCCGTCACTTCGTCGAGCGGCGAAGCTGAAACGTCATCCTGCGCAGCATCCCGTCGCGGAGCACGGTGGTGTGCGCCAGTATCAGCGACACGTGCGCGGCGATGACGACGACCAGCAGGTAGGCCAGGATCGAATGTGTCTCGCGTAGAACGGAGTACACATCGATGTTGAACGGCGCGATACGTGGCAGCGGCAGCACGCCGAATACCCGTACCGGCTTTCCCGTCGCGGACACCATCGCCCACCCGACCAGCGGCTGGGCGAGCATCAGTGCGTACAGGGCGCGTTCCAGCCAGATCACGGCCTTGCCCTCGCGTCGCCCGACCGTCGGTGGCCATGCGGGTGGGTGATGCCCGATGCGGTTGATGATTCGCAGCACGACGACCACGAGCACGAGCGCGCCGATCGACATGTGGACCACCCGCAACGTGGCGTATCCGGCGAGCCAGTTGACCATGGTGAAGCCGATGAGCAGGGCGGCGAAGATCAGGATCGCGGTGAGCCAGTGGAACATCCGGCTCAGTGCCGTGAACTTCTGCGGTGGCGTGACGGTCGCCGCGGTGTCGTCGATCTCGGGGCTCATGGTGTCACCTGGTCGACGTTGACGGCGGGTGCGCTGGTGGATTCGCGGGCGCGCACACGGTAGGACGCCGCATACACCGCCGACCGCGGGCTGAGCAGCGGGTCGCCGGACCGCTCGATGCCGGGCGGAAGCACCAGCGGATCGAAGTTGATGTCGCGCGCGTTGCCCGCCCGTTCGGTCTCGATCGACGTCAAGGTCAGCGTCCCTGCGTCGATGGCCCGTCGGTCGGCAGGCCAGGGCAGGGTGGCGTCGTCGAGGGGATCTTCGGGTTCGCCGACGGTGAGCATCAACTTCCATTGCAGTGGGCCAGAACGGATCTGGCGGACGACGGCGTCGAACAGGGCGTTGGGCCCCGACGTTGGCCTCGGCGCAGGGGGAGTCACCGGCACCAGCGACCAGCGGACCGGTGTTCGGGAGCCGGATTCGCTGACGAAGTAGAACGTGTTGAGGCTCCAGAACGTACTGTCCGCGAACCCTGGACTTGGCGGAGTCTGACCGATGATCTTCATGGCCTTCGCCGTCTCCGGGTGTGCCGCAAGGAATGCCGCCATGGCCTTCGGGTCGGGCTTGCCGGTGTCGGGGGACGCCTTTGACGCAAGGAGTCGGTCGTAGAACCCCTGAGGCGAGTTGTCGAAGACGGGAAGATTCAGCATGGCGGTGCGCCACTGCGAACCGCCGGGAAACCCGAACGCCAGGCCGAGCCCCCGCGCCGTCGCCGTCGCGTCGGCGGCGTGCGCGTTGCCGCCCGCCAGCGAGAAGCGGCCAACCACCGGAGTGCGTCCCGCCTGGAACACGGGAGCGCTGGACAACTCGCGACCGTTGCCGTTGCTCTCGAAGTAGCCGGCGACGGCGACGCCCTTCCCATGGTTCTTGCGGAAACCCGGTTGCTTCCCGTTGACCCACGCGAAGGCCTTGATGAAGTCATCCGGTATGAGGCGATGCGCAGCGCCGATCCACCCGCCCGCCCAGGCGACGGCACCGAGGTCGACGGCCAGGAACCCCCCGACTGCGGCCATGCCGAGCACCAATCGGCGGCGTGTCAGCGGAACCCCACCCCACGTCGGGCGTGGACTTGGTGATGCGGTCACCAGCGCTCCTCAGGACCGGTCAAAGGGCTCAGCACGTCGGCGACTGTAGCGATGCTGTCTGGCAAAGACCGCGAAACCGGCTCTGAGCTTGCGGTTTGCGGTGTGCGTTCCCTAGGCATCAAGACCAGTGCTGCTTGCTCAGCGTCGGGCCCCGGGCGACGAAACGGCCGTGACCGCGGAGGTCCTCCACCACGCCGTCGGCCGCCACCACCGTGCCGCGGCTGAGCACGCGTCGGATGGCGCCGGCGACGGTCCATCCCTCGTAGATGCTGTAGTCCACCTTCGACGGTGACGACGACACCGACAGCCGCGTGTCCCCATCGGGATCGAGGATGACGAGGTCGGCGTCCGCTCCCACCATCAGGCTGCCCTTGCGTGGGTAGAGCCCGAAGAGCTTGGCTGGATTGGTGGCGGTGATCGCCACCAGCTGTTCCAGCGAGATCCGGCCTGCCTGTACACCCCGGTCGAACAACAGCAGCAGCCGGTACTCGACACCACCCACACCGTTGGGGATCTCCAGGAAATTGTCCCGCCCGGCGTCCTTCTGCCCGAGCATGCAGAACGGGCAGTGGTCGGTGGAGACCACGTCGACGTCGCCGCGGCGGATGCCGTGCCACAGCCGGCCCTGGTGGTGGGCTTCCCGCAGCGGTGGCGTCATCACGTACTTGGCGACGTCGAAGGCGTCGCCGTCGTAGACCGAGTTGTCCAAGGTCAAGTAGTGCGGGCAGGTCTCGGCGTGAATCGGCAAGCCCTTCGCCTTGGCGGCCGCCACCTCGGCCAGCGCCTCCGCGCAGCTGATGTGCACGAAGTAGGTCGGCGCCTCGACCAGCTCGGCGAGCACGGCTGCCCGGTGAACGGCCTCGGCTTCCAGGATGGTGGGGCGAGTCTTGCCGTGCCATTGTGCTGACGTACGTCCCGCGCGTAGGGCCCGTTGCACGAGAACGTCGATGGCCGAGCCGTTCTCGGCGTGCACCATGGTCAAGCCACCCGCGGCCGCCATGCGTTCCATCGCGATCAGCAGCGTGGCGTCGTCGACCATCAGCTCGCCGGGATAGGCCATGAACAGCTTGATGCTGCTGGCCCCCGATTCGACCAGTTCGTCGATGCCGCGCACCCGGTCTCCGCCGAGGTCTCGGGCGACTACGTGGAACCCGTAGTCGATGACGGCCTGCCCTTCCGCTTGGTTGATCGAGCGTTCGAGCGCAGCGGGCAGGGCCTCGCCGAACTGCTGCATGGCGAAGTTGATGATCGTCGTCGTCCCGCCTTGCGCGGCAGCGGCGGTCCCCGAATGCGATGTATCGGCCGTGGTCGTCGACAGTGACGGAAAGTCAAGGTGCACATGTGGATCCACGCCGCCGGGTAGAAGCAGACAGCCGGTGGCGTCGATCACGGTGTCGACGGTGATGTCGAGATCATGCCCGAGTCCGATGATCACTCCGTCGCGGATGTACAGATCGGCGACGAACCGTTCCGCGGCCGTCACCACCGTTCCGCCGCTGACCACGGTCGTCGTCACGTCGCCAGCCTCCCAAGGCAGGGCCACCAACCTGCGTCTCGCGCGCTGCGCTCATATGCGGCCCCTGCTGAAAGGACGGCACCGTCACCGAGGTGTGGTCCGATCAACTGGATGCCGACGGGCAGCCCTGCCGCCGTGGTTCCCGATGGCACGCTGATCGCGGGCTGGCCGGTGAGGTTGGCGATCGGTGTGAATCCCTGCCAGGTCGTGGGTGTGACGGGCTGTCCGTCGATCTCGGTCGGGCCCTCGGCACCCAAGGTGAATGCGGGCACGGCGGTGGTCGGGCAGATGAGCAGGTCGAACCGCTGCATCGTTTCGGCCATCTCGTTGACGACGGCCTTGCGCATCATCAGTGCCTCGGTGAAATCCTCAGCGGTCCATTGAGTTTCGATCATCTTGACGAGATGAGGTGACATCGTGTCACCGATCTCGCTGACCATGCGCCGCATGCCGACGAGGTCGGTCTCGGCCATGATGAGCGCGGTGAAGTGCGGCGCGGGGTCGCGCCAGCCGGGTACGAACTGCTCGACGTGCGCGCCAAGTTGGGTAGCGAACAGATCTGCCGCCCGATCAGCGGCCGCCCGCACCTCTGGGTGCACTGGCAAATAGCCGAAGTCGGGCGTGTAACCGACGCGCAACCCGCGCAGATCCGGATCGCGGATCGCGCCCACCCAGTCGACGTCGCCGGCGGGAAGGGTGTGCCGGTCACGTGGGTCCGGACCGGCCAATGCACTCATCACGAACGCAATGTCGTCCACCGTGGTGGCCAGAGGGCCGATGTGTTCGATGCTCTCCCAACCGGATACCCCGGGATGGCGATGGTCGCGGCAGCCCGGGTACACCGGCACCCGCCCCATGGACGGCTTGAACCCGACGAGGCCGGTGAGCGCGGCGGGAATTCGGATGGAGCCACCACCGTCGCTGCCGAGCGCGAAGGGGACCATTCCCGCGGCGACCGCCGCCGCCGAGCCTGCGCTGGAACCACCCGGTGTGCAGCTGAGGTCCCACGGATTGCGGGTCTCGGGGAATAGCGGATTCCGGCCTGACGCGGAGTAGCCGAACTCACTGGCGTTGGTCTTCCCGAGGCTGATCGATCCCGCCGCGTTGAGACGCTCCACCGAGACGTCATCGGTGTCGGGCACGAAGTCGGCGTATGCCACCGAGCCCGATGTGGTGCGAATTCCCTTGGTGCAGATCAGATCCTTGACGGCATACGGCACACCCGCCAGCGGCCCTGCGGTTCCATCCCGGAGTTGGCGGTCGACCTCGCGCGCCCGTTGACGGGCGATCTCCGGTGTTGGCGTGCAGAAGGCATGCAGCTCGGGATCGGTGGCGGCCAACCGGTCGAGTGCTGCGTCGATGATCTCCACCGCAGACGTGTCGCCGGAGGCGACCTGCCGGGCCAGCTCGATCGCGGTCGCCGGCGTCGTCATGGTGGTCATGCCGCGTCGGTTTGCACGCCGGCGGGTACGCTCGGCGAGCGCCGGGCCGCAACCTGGCGGGCCGCCTCCAGCGCCATGTAACTACCTGCGGCGGCGACGATTCCGACGAGAGCGTCGATGGAACCGGGCACCAGTTCATGCGATGCAGTGGCTGCCGCAGCACCGAGGATCCATGCCGCGAACGCGGTTGGACGGTAGGCGAGCGCGACGACGTCGACGCGGCGGAGGAGCAGCTGGTCGACGATCAGCACTGCCCCGATCGGTGGGACGAAGATCCCGAGCAGATTGAGCCAGTCCAGGAAGTAGGCCCACACACCGGTTGCCGCGACGATGAGGCCGACGATGCCAAGCGCTATCGCGACGGGGCGCATGCCGAACTTGGTGATGCCCGACCAACCGACCGCACCGTTGTAGAGGCAGTGTGAGGCGACGGAGCCGAGGTTGATGAAGACGAACACCACCGCGATCGCTGACAACACGACACCGTGACCGGTGAGCAAGTTGAGGAAGCCGCCTCCTTGCGTGGCCGGGTCGGTGGATCCGCCAACCGCGACGACGAGGCCGCCGATCGCGTACGCGAGGAAGTTGGCCACGGGGAACGCCGTGAACGTAGCGGCAACCGCGGAGCGTCCGCTGGTGGACCAGCGGGTGAAGTCCGCGGTCATGGTGCCCGAGTCGGCGAAGCCGGCGATCACGATGCTGACGGCAGCTCCGAACGATAGTGCGGTGCCTGCGCCGTGATAGGACACGACGTCGCCGAAAGACGTTCCGGAATTTGAACTACCGAGGGCGAGAGCAACGATCGCCAGCACGATGAACAGCGGTGCCGCGATCATCCCCAGCCACGAAAGGGCTCGGATCCCGACGATGGTGACGCCGGTGTAGAGGATTCCGCCGATGATCGCACCCAGCACTGCCGACCACCCCAGCGCGCCTTGCAAAGTGGTGCCGGTGAGTCCGATCTGGAAGGAGAACCACCCGAGCACCACCGTGGCCAGGAACGCCGCGGCGATCACTCGGCCGCGGTCGCCGAACGTCGCGGCGGCCTGCAGGGAGAAGCTCTTCCCTGTGCGCCCTGCGATGTAGCTCAGCGCGCCGACGTAGCCGAACAGCACGACGTTGCCGATCAGGATGGCACTGAGTCCGGCGACGGTGCCGAGGTTGTAGACGATGACGCCGCCGAACACCGCGTTGCCGAGGTTCATTGGGAAGCCGAACCACACGGCGGCGATCGACGTGAGGCTGCGTCGCGCCTGCGCGGGCACGGGTTCGTGTTCGTACTCGTCGGCAAGGTCGAGGTGTGGCTCTTGGGTGGTCGTGGACATGCTTTCTCCTGATGGGTTTTGGGTAGGAAGGGGCGCCACCCGGCGAGCCGGGTGTGGTGATTGCCGCGGCGACGCGGTTGACTACGGTCGGGTGTTGCGGCCTGACCCGGCTCCTTGGGAGCCGAACAGATGGGTCAGCACGCGAGCACGGTTGACCTCGATGTGCTCGAGGGACAGCTGCTGTGCGAGATCGGCATCACCGGCGATCAAGGCCTGCACCATGATTCGATGCTCGGCCCACAGCATTTCGGGATCGTCGTTCTGGAGGTTGATCCAGTGCAGGCGGCCTTCGATCGGCTCGAGCAGGCCGACCAAGATCTTGTTGCGGGTCATCGCGGGCACGATGTCGTGGAACCCGACGTTGCAGGCGTACACGGTGTCCCGGTCACTGCCTGCGACGGCGTGTTCGGCCTTGCGGACCAAGGCTTCCAGCCGTTTGACATCGGCCTTGGTCGCTCGCAGCGCGGCCTTCCGAAACGCCATCGTCTCAAGGGCCTCGCGGACGTCGAACAACTCCTCGACGTCGGTGCGCGACAACTGCCTCACGATCACCCCGCGGGTGGCCAGCATCTCCACGAACCCCTCGGAGTTCAGCATGCGCACCGCCTCCCGCACGGGTGCCCGCGAGACCGCGAACTCTGCCGCGAGGTCTCGTTCGACGAGGCGGGTGCCCGGGGGATACGTGCCGTTGGAGATGCGGTCACGGATGCAGTCACGGATGAACTCGCGCAGCGGACGGCCGTTGGGCGCGTTGGCCGGCCGCGCCGTACTTCCGTCGCCGTGCTGATGCGCGGTCACCAGGATCGGGGTCGTCATGTCAGATCACCTCCATGGTGGGCCGCGCATGTGCGTGAGCGATGTCGAGCGCTTCTTCGACCTGGCGAACGGCTGTGGCCAGTGCCCGCTGGTCGGCAACCGACCACGGTCGTTCGGTCAGGCTGTGCACCGACAGCCACCCGACCATGTCACCGTCGCGAACAACCGGCGCCAGCATCTGGGCCCGCACTCCGTACACCTCGAGCAGCGCCCGCGGGGGATGCGGATCCGCGGTGAAGTCGGGCTGTACCAGCAGGGCGCGATGCCGGTCGATCCAGCGCACTGTCTCTAGATCCCGTTGGGGCAGCGTCGGGTCCCGGCGTATCGACCGGGCCGTGGGTCCGCACGACTCGGCGGCGCAGGTGTTCACCGAGCAGCCGGCATCGGGCAGGTCGACTCTCAACGTGGTGCGGTCGGCGCCGGTGGCGCCTCGTAGATCGTCGGTCACCGACTGCATCCGGGCACGCAAACTGCCGTTGGCAAGAAGGTCGCCGTAGCCGTGAACCGCAGCGGGACCATCGGCCAACATCAGGGAGTGCCACACGGTGGCGGCGATCGAATCGAACACCGGAATGCCAAGGGCAGCTTCGGCATGCACGGCCGCAGCAACGCCGTCCATGTTCGTGCACATCACCGTCACCGCGTCCGCGTCGACGGCGGCGGCAGTAATCATCGACGTCACCACGGGCTCTTCGATCGCGGCGAAGTCGAAGTTCGTCGTCAGGTCGCACCACTGCTGGGATGTGACGTCGATACCGTTGCGGCCCAACTCTTCTGCGATACGTGTCGATACCCCGGCGGTATATGGGGTGACCAGCCCGAGGCGACGTATCCCGTACGCCCGGCACGCCGCCAGCACCGCCAGCGTGGACGTCGTCGCAGGCACGTGGGCGGCGCCGGCCAACCGGTCACGCAACGCCACCTCCCGATCGACCCCAAGCCAGGACCCCGACGTCCCCGCCCAGGCGACGACATCCACTCGAGCATCGGTGAGCAAGCGGGCGGCCGCCTCCATGCCCGCGACGTCGAACTGGTCGTTGGATTGGCCGTCCAGCCCGATCCGGGTCACCCCGATGCGAGTGAAATGCGCTGAGCCGTGGCCGATCAGGAGTGCAGACACCGCGGGCTCCATGGCGGTGTTCGACGACGGGCTGATGAACCCCAACCTGACTGCCGTACTCACCACCAAGGCCCTCCGCCGTCTGCTGGGCCGCCCGATTTGGGATCCCAAAAATGATCGTGGTGTGGCACGCGCGGGATGTCAATGGATGGATCCGGAGGCGCGCCCGCCGGTGGGTGCATCGTCGAAAACATGCCTGAGCTGGTCGGATGCACGCCGGACGTGGGTCCATCCGGAGTGCCGACGGCAGTTTTGGGATCCCAAATGTAACCCAGACGTATCGCAGGAAACATTGACTCGTTCCTGGCGAAACCATGCGGCAACGTTTGGCAGCTCCACGAGTCCGGGTCGAGCGCGTGGATGGCCGTCGGTGCCGTTGGTTTGCCCGAATCTCGCATTGACCCGCCAAGTCACGCCGATGAGGCAGAATTGCGCAGGTGACGACGCCGCCGCCGCAACGCCCCGGGCAGCCTGGTTGGCGCGGCAGGGGAACCCCGCCGCCCCCTCCACCTCCGCCGCCCGACCCTGCGACGCGGCGGATCCCGCTCCCCAATCCGCCCGACGCGCCCACCGAGGCGCTCCGCTCACGGCAACGGCCGCCCGACGCGGTACCCACCGAACAGTTCCGGCCCCGTCCGCCTGCCGGCGCCCCGCCCCCCGTCGGCCGACCGCCGCAGCGTCCGGCACCGCCGCCGCCACCGCCGCCCCGAGCGGCCCCGCCTCCGCCTCCCCGAGCGGCTCCACCTCCGCCACCGCGACCGACTCCGCCGCCTGCTCCCAGCGAGCCGCCCGAAGGCGGTAAGCAGCGCGGCTCACGCTTCCTCAACCGGCAGATGATCATCCTGATCGCGGTCATCGTCGTGGCCCTGGTGGCTGGCGGTCTTGCGGGCGCCGAGCTCTATGCACGGCACCGGGCGGACAGCATTCTGGCGGAGGTCACCGAGTGCGTCGTGCAGGACGGCGCCACCATCTCGTTCGGGGTGAACCCGCCCTTCCTCTGGCAGCACATCACGGGCCACTACACCAACATCTCGGTCACCACCGCCGGGGACCGAGTCCAAGAGGCCAACGGCATGACCGCCGACGTGACGCTCGAAGACGTGCGGTTGCAGGAGACCGCGGACTCCAAGGGCACCATCGGATCGCTGAACGCGACACTCACCTGGAAATCGGCTGGCATCAAGGACACCGTGGCTGCCAACCTTCCAGGGGTGGGCAGCTTGATCACCGGTGTGCGGACGGATCCCGCTGCGGGCACGATCGTCCTCGAGGCAGGCGACAACAGCGTCACCGCCAAGCCCGTCGTCACCGATGGTGACCTCGATCTGCAGGTCCTCGACGTCAGCGGCCCGCTGCCCAAGGATGCGGTGCAGACCGCGCTCAACACGCTGACGAAGAAGCTGAACGACAACTATCCGCTCGGTATCCACGCCGACAGCGTCGCGGTGACCGATGCAGGTGTCGTCGGGAAGTTCTCCAGCCAGAACGCGTCGATCCCGAAGGCGGACGCGAACCCCTGCTTCGCGCGGCTCTAACGGGGTCGGCGTGCCCGGGCGACGACGGTGTCAATCCCGTTGTCCTGCATCGACAGCGCCAGCACCGTCGGCGCGTTCACGGCGTTGAGCCGGGCGAGGACGTGGCCGGGCTGGGTTTCGACGGCTACCGTGACGCCGAGTTCGGGCATGAGGCGGGTGGCGTCGTACCACTGAACGGGTCGCGCCACGGCCTCGGCGAGATCGTCGAGGATCGCGTCGGCGCTGCGCACCGAACGCCCGCGCGTGTTGGTGAGGTACTGGACAGCGACGGGACGTCGCGGTAGTCCGGCCAGATGCGCCTTCACCCGTTCGGCGGTGCCGGCCTGCAGCGGACAGTGCGAGGCAACCGCGACGTCGATGAGGGTGTAGTCGCGGGCCCCCGCAGCCTTGGCGGCAACGGCCGCTTCGCGCAATGCCGACACCGACCCACTGACGACGGTCTGGCTGGAGCCGTTGACGTTGGCTACCCACAATGGTTCCTCGTCGGTGTGCACTCGTTCGACCAGCTGCACTGCCGTCCGGGTCGGCAGCCCCGTGACGGCGGCCATTCCCCAATCGCCTTTCGAGCAGGCATCTTTCATGAGGTCTGAGCGTAACTTCACCGCACCGAGAGCTTCGCCGAGTGTCATCACGCCTGCGGTGACGGCCGCGGCGAACGCGCCGACGGAATGCCCGGCGACGAACTGGGCCGTCAATCCGTGGTCCTTGGTGAGCGCACGTCCGCACGCCACGCCGGCGATCAGCAGCGCGAGTTGGGCGTTCGTCGTGTCATGCAGTGCGGCGGCGTCGTCGACGGAGGTGGCGATACCGAGATGCTCGAGCCAGGAATGGGATTCGTCGACGACCTCGGTCACCGCGGGAGTCTTCGGCAGCGTGCTCAACATGTTCGGCTGCTGGGCGCCCTGGCCAGGAAAGAGCAGTGCGAGACTCATCGCACCGCGACGGCACGTTCAAGCAGACGCGGTCCTGACGGTGTCCTGACCAGAACGTCGCTGCTCGCCGAGACCAGCTCGGCCAGCGCGATCGCACCGACACTCATGTCGACCTGACAGTCGACACGGGTGCCGAGGTGACCGAGATGTTGGAACAGGGTGGTCAGCCGGGCGAGAGCGGCGGCGCCGAGCACGTCCACACGCGCCACCAGATCGAGGTCGCTATCCGTAGTTGCCGTTGGGATTCCGGTGGCCAGTTCGAATCCGACGCTACCCGTCGGCCCCCATGCGAAGTGCGCTTCGCGCAGCAGTTCTCGGGCCTTGGTCAATGCCAGCATGGCAGGCAGGTCGCGGCCGTCCAGGGGATGGACCTCGCTGAGATCCTCTGGGGACACCGTTGATTGGACGTCGTGCTCGTTGACCAGCCAGGCGTAGCGCTGGGATCGGTCGGCGCCGCGGATTCCGGCTGCGACGACCCCGGTGGGTGCGGCGGCTCGCCGCACCACCACCCACGGGGCGGTCCTCAGCGCGCCGTGGGTCCATGCGGGCGCGTCGGTAGGCAACGTGCGTGCCGCCGCCGCGGATAGCCGCAACAGATCGTGGGGCCGTCGCTTGATCATTCGGGGTTCCATTGCCGGGCAAGCAGTTCGCGAACGGCACGGGAAGCGTGCCGGGTGGTCACGGCCGCCTCTGAGTCGAGCCGGTTGGAGAGATCGAGCGGGCCGCGACGGGCTCGTTCGATGGCGTCGGCGATCGCGCTGGTGGCCTTCTCGACGTCCGCTCGTGTTGGGGAGTCGGCGTTCTCGACGGACAGCAACCCGTCGCAGAACCCCAGCTTCGCCCAGTCTTCGACGCGGTAGCTCATCGGCAGGATCGTCTTGGCGAGTTCGTTGAGCTCGTCCACTGTGCGCAACGTGATGCGCGCCGCGGCGGCCGCGTGCATGGCGTGGATCTCCACGTGGGGGTCGTCGAGGGCAAGAATCTGGTTGGCTTGCAGGCCGTGCGTGAGGAATCCGCCCGACAGTGCGGTGCCGACCACGAATGCGACGATCGGATGTCCTGCATTGCGGGCGCGGTGATACGCGTCGACGGCAGCGGCCATGGCCTGGTGCAGGCCACCCATCTCCTCGTTGCGCCCGTACGCCTGGCTGGGCAGGTCGACGACCGCGACGATCGCCCGTTTGACGGCCTTGCCATCGTCGGCGTCGATCAGATCGTGCACGGTTTGGGCGAGGGCGAGGGACTCGGTCAGTCCGACCTGTCCCTCCCGCGCGCGGTAGAACCGGTTGGCGGGGTCGGGGACGACGGCGAGGTAGCTGGCCGTCTGCGTGGTGGCCCTTAGCACCGAAGGGATGACCCGTTCGATGGTGGTGTCGCCGACGAGGGCGCGCAACCACGACCGGCCACGGGTTTCCGGGTAGCCGACCGTCGTCGCGTCGGCGGTGGCCGCGGTCCCGGATGCGGGAACTGGCGTGTAGCGGGGACCCCACAGTCGCCGCAAGTCATCGGGACTCGGGGGATCGGACGGGTTCAGTGTCGCCAACCGCGAAGCCAGCACGTCGAGGCGTTGGCTGCGGTGCTGCCCGGCTTCGGCAACCCCCGCGTTGACCGCGTCGATGAGGGCAGCTCGCAACAGGTCCGCGTCGTCGGGAACGAGGTCGTCGGCCAGGCCGGTGGCGGACCGCTGCTCGCCGCCGTCGATCGCCCAGATCAGCGCGTGGTCGCTGGAGTCGAATTCCGCGACCCCGCCTTCCTGTTCGATGACTGCAGGCCCGTTGAGCCCGATGCGGGCCTGCGGCGTCACGATCAACCGGGTGCACAGACCCGCCGCGATGCTCATCCCACCGAACGATCCGACGGTGCCCGCCACGATGCCGATCACCGGGGCCATGGGGCGTAGATCCAAGATGGCCGAACAGATCTCGGCAACGGCGTTGAGGCCGAGGTTGGCCTCCTGCAGTCGCACTCCACCCGTCTCGAAGAGGATCACCGCGGCAGTCGGCGTACCTGCGCGGGAGTCCGCTGCCGCGAGCAGCAGCGCCTGGGAGATCTTGGCGCCGGACACCTCACCGGTCCCGCCGCCCTGGAAACCCTGCTCGATGGCGGCGATCACGACGGGATGACCGTCTACGGTGCCGCGGACGATGGTAGTGCCGTCATCGGCCTGCGGGGTGATGCCCTGCGGTGCCAGCCAAGGGGATTCGAGCCGGTCGAACGGACCAGCGAGCGCACGCACGGAGCCGGGATCGAGAAGCGCCGAGGCGCGGCCCAGTGCATCGAGTTCGATGAAGCTGCGGCGCGTCAGCAGTTGCTGCCAGCTCTGCCCCGGGAGCAGGACGGTGTCGGTCACGATGTTGCCTCACTTGCTGCCTCGGCCGCCTGGCGCAGCCGCAGGGTGACGACTCCGGGTGTGGCGCCGAAGTCGTTGAGCTCCCAGGTGCCTGCCAACGGCATACGGGTGAAGAACCTCTCGAGGACGTCGTGCCACACGGTGTCGAATCCGTTGACACTGGTGCGCACCCGGACGACGACGTTGTCCGACGGATCGCCGTCGGCGGCCGGTTGGGCGAGGATCTCCAGGTCGCCCGAGGCGACACATCCGATGTGTACTGGGCGGGGCACGCCTCGTGTCGCGGGGAACTGGTAGTTCAGAGTCTGCATGGCAGAGAGTCCCTCTCGGGGCTAGCGAAGCGACGGGAGAAAAGTCTGGGCAGGGCGTCGAGAAACAGCGTGGCCGACAACAGATCTCCACTGCCACCAGGTGACAGCCGCCGCGTCAGGCACAGGTCGTCGAGCCGAGCCATCAAGGCCAGCAACGCTTCCAGCCGTGCGGTGGCTTCGTCGGCGCCGGACCGGCGGGCGGTGCGCAGTGCTGGCAGCGCGTGCAACCGGACGTGCGGGAAGCCGGACTGCGCCTCGCCTGCCGCACCACGAGCGCCGTGGCGTTGACGGGCGAGCGCGCCGTGTGACGTCGTCGGGATGGCGTCACGGTCGGGGATTGCCGCCAACCGCGCTGCGACGTCGACCGCCCCGGCGACGCTACCCGTCGTTGCCCCTGCACTCAGCAGGCCCAGCGCCCACAGTGCGCCCCGGTGGGTGTTCACTCCTCCGGTGGCCTCCAGCATCTGCACTTCGCCTGCCCGGCCGATCTGGCCGATGATGGCGCGCAGGTCGAGACCGATGGGCAATCGTCGTGCTGCGGAAGCACATTCGACGAAGGCTTCCCGCAGTGCCTCGGCCGATGCACGCAGCATGTCGAGGTCCATGTCGGTGTGCGCGCCGGACCCGCGCCGATCGACGAGGCCCGGCTTCGGGGTGAGCTCGGCCTCTGACCGGATGGCGGCGACGGCGACCTCGGCGATGTCGGTATCGGTTAGGACCCCCAAAAGGGGTGCGGTGGCAGTCATGGTCACCAATCCCTGAACTGTGCGGGCGGATCGTAGAGGCCGCCGGACCAGGCGACCAGGTCGTCGATGCTGCGTGCCGCCAGCAGCGACCGGTTGGCGAGCCGGGTCTCGACCTTCAGATCCTCGGGGAACGCGACCAGTCCATCTCTTCGCAACTGCTCGACGTGCCGTGCTTCGGCATTGCGGCCGATCGGCGTGACGCCGGCGATGGCAGCAAGGGCCGCCCGCCGATCGTGCAGTGAAGGTGCCTTGTACAGGTAGGCGACGCCCTCTTCGGTGACGACGTGGGAGACGTCGTCGCCGTAGATCATCACCGGCGCCAACGGCATTCCGGCCTGCTTGCCGACGGCGACCGCGTCGAGGGTCTCCACGAAGGTGGGCACGCCGCCGGCCCGGAAGGTTTGGGCCATCTGCACCACCAGCTTTCGGCCGCGCCTGCTGGCCCCCTCACCGTGGGCGAGATCCAACCATGCCGCCGTCGAGTGTCGCCGCCCGTGTGGGTCATGGCCCATGTTCGGTGCGCCTCCGAAACCGGAAAGCCGTCCGTCGGTGACCGTTGACGAGTTCGCGTCGGCGTCGATCTGCAGCGACGACCCGATGAACATGTCGATGGCGTACTGGCCGGCCAGCTGGGCCAGTACCCGGTTGGAGCGCAGCGAGCCGTCGGCCCCGGTGAAGAACACGTCGGGACGGGCGGCGGCGTAGCGGTTCATACCGGATTCGCCGCCGAAGCTGTGGATCGATTCGACCCAGCCGGATTCGATGGCTGGGATCAGCGTGGGGTGCGGGTTGAGAACCCAGTGCCTGGCGATCCGGCCCTTGAGCCCGAGTTGCTCGCCGTAGGTGGGCAGCAACAGTTCGATTGCCGCGGTGTCGAATCCGACACCGTGGTTGAGCGACATCACTTGGTGGCGCTCGTAGACGCCGCGGATGGCGATCATGGCCTTGAGGATTTCGACGTCGCCGATGTGGCGGGGGTCGCGGGTGAACAGCGGCTCCAGGTAGAACGGCCGGTCGGCCTGAACTACGAAGTCCACCCAGCTGCCGGGGATGTCCACCCGCGGCAATGCTTCTGCGTCGTCGACGATCTCGTCCGCCTGCACGATCACGACACCGTCGTGGAAGGCGGCGGTTTCGGCGATCGTCGGCGTGTCTTCGGTGTTCGCGCCGGTGTAGAGGTTGCCGTTGCGGTCGGCCTTCTCTGCGCACAGCAGCACGACGTGAGGGGAGAGGTCGACGAACATGCGGGCGTACAGCTCGACGTAGGTGTGGATGGCGCCGATGTGCACGGTGCCGTCCTCGACCATCTGCGCGATCCGCACGCTCTGTGGCCCGGCGTACGCCAGATCGAGCTTGGTCGCGATGCCGCGCTCGAACAGGTCGAGGTGTTCGGGCCGGGACACCGACGAGATCAGCATGTGCAATCCGTTGAGGCGCTTCGGATCGCAGTCGGCAAGCGTGCGAGACAGGAAGTCGGCTTGCTTCTGGTTGTCGCCCTCCAGCGCGACGCGGTCACCGGGGCGGATGACGTTCTGCAACAGGTCCTTCAACCGGCTGGGGTCGATGACCTTCCCGCTGCTGTAGGCGGCACCGGCTTGCAGGCGTTCGGCTTTCGCGGTGCGGCGCGAATCCCACCTGTGCGCGGGGGTGGCAGGTGTCGTCGTCACGGTGTCAGTGCACGGACTCGATGGCCTGGTCGATGACGGCCGTCACCGCGTCCGGATGCGAGACGAGCGTCAGGTGCGAGCCGCCGTCGAACACGGTCACCTTAGACTTGGCCCGCTGCGCCATGGCCTTCTCCGATGTGGGCGTGATGATCTGGTCTCCGCTGCTGATGAAGTACCACGACGGGATTGTCTTCCACGCGGCGTACCTGGACGGGGTTTCGAAGGCGGCCGTCGACGCGGTCCGTTGCGTGGCCCAGAGCCGGGTGGCCTCGTCGGTCGGCAGGTCGTTGCCGAAGTTGTGCAGGAAGATGTCCTTCTGCAGATAGAGGTCGACGGCTCCCTCGGGCGCGCCCGGGTACGGAACCTTGTCGAACAGTTCGGCTTCCGGCTTCTGCCTGAGTATCGAGTCGGAGCCGCTCAGCGAACCGTTGGTCTCGCCGACGTCGGGGGCGGCGGCGTCCACGTAGACGAGCGCCTTGACGTTCGGGTTGCCTTCCGCGGCGTTGGTGATCACCGCGCCGCCGTATGAGTGGCCGACCAGGACGACGGGTCCGTCGATGGACTTCAGGAAGGTCGACACGTATTCGGCATCGGTGGTGAGGTTCTCCAGCGGGTTGGCGATGGCCCGGACGTCGTAACCCTGCTTTTGCAGCGCGTCGACTTCGCCGTCCCAGCTCGACGCGTCGGCCCACGCGCCGTGGACGAGCACGACGGTGGGTTTCACGCCATTGGGCGGTGGCGCCTGCGGTGCGCCGACCGAAGGGCTGGAACTCGGCTCGCTGCTCGAGGTTTTCGGCGAGCAGGAGGCGATGAGCGCGGTCGCGACCACTGCCGTACCCACCAACGTCAGGAGTGTTCGGACGAGGGGCCGAGACATCGGGTCTTGCCGATCGGTGCGCTTGGAGCGAGCTGTGCGGGTCATGGGAGTTAACTTGGTCGATGCGACCCGCTCAGTCATCGACGCTACCGGGCAGGTGCACTACCGGGTAGCTGCAAGGTCATGCCTTTAGAGGATGTCGATGATGTCGTTCTTCAGGGCCTCGGCACTGGTGCCGAAGACCGCTTGGACGCTGTTGCCGACCTCGATGACACCGGCGGCCCCGAGACTCTTCAGGCGAGCCTGATCGACCTTGGTCTTGTCGGCGACCTCCATGCGCAGGCGCGTGATGCAGGCATCGACGTTCACCAGGTTCTCGCGGCCACCGAATGCCGCGATGACCTGCTCGGCCTTGCTATCGGAGGCGACATGCGCGGCGGCCTTCAACGTCGCGGTCGCGACGGCGGAACCGCCCGCAGCGGTGGAGGTAACGGCATCCGTGCCGGAGGTGAGATTCGCCGCCTCCTCGGCCTCGAACTCTTCCTCGGGCTCCCGGCCGGGCGTGCGCATGTTCCACTTCGTGATCGCGAACCGGAACAGCACGTAGTAGAGGATGAAGAACACGATGCCCATGCCGATGAGCAGCGGGATGTTCTTCGCGGCAGGGGCGGTGCCATAGAGCAGCAGGTCGATGAGCCCCGCGGAGAACGAGAAGCCCAGGTGTATGTCGAGCAGGTAGGCGATGGCCAGTGACAGTCCCGTCAATACCGCGTGAATGAAGTACAGCGGGAAGGCCACGAACATGAAGGCGAATTCGAGGGGCTCGGTCACGCCGGTCAGGAAGGCCGTCAGCGCCGCCGCCGAGAGAATGCCGACCGCGACCTTCTTCTGCTTCTTGTTCGCCACGTGGATCATGGCAAGCGCAGCGGCAGGCAGCCCGAACATCAGAATCGGGTAGAACCCGGCCGTGAGGATGCCTGCCGAGGGGTCGCCTGCGGCGAACCGGGTGAGCTCACCGGTGACGACATGGCCGTCGGGGGTCTGATAATCGCCGTAGATGAACCAGACGTACGAGTTCGGGATGTGGTGCAGGCCGAGCGGAATCAGCATGCGGTTGGCGAATCCGTAGACGAACGCGCCAAGCGCGCCAGAGCCACCGATGAACTTGCCGAGGCCGGTCAGCCCTGCGTCGAAGAGCGGATAGGCGTAGCTCATCGCGAATGCGATGAACAAGCAGGCCACTGACACCGCGATCGGGACGAAACGTCTACCCCCGAAGAAGCCGAGATAGGAAGGCAATTGGATGGTGTGGTACCGGTCGAACAGCCAGGCGGTGACCAGCCCGACGACGATTCCCGCAAACACGCTGTAGTTGATGAGGGCTTGATCGCCCGCCTTGTCGACCTCCCCGGCGAGCACGATCGGCGACATGGTCTTGAACACGGCTTGCACCACCAGGTAGCCCACGACGGCGGCCAGCGCGGTCGAACCGTCGGCCTTCCTGGCGAATCCGATGGCGACGCCGACGGCGAAAAGCAGGGGGAGGTTGCTGAAAAGGGCGTCACCGGCCGCGCTCATCGCGTGGAAGAACGGCCCGATGACTGGGGCCTTGATCCTGCCCAACAGGTCATCCTGGCCGAGTCGGAGCAGGATTCCCGCCGCGGGCAGCACGGCGATCGGCAGCATGAGGCTCTTGCCCAGCCGCTGCAATTGTGCGAAGCCGGGAATGCGCAGACCCGATTTCTTCTGGGCCCCTTCAGTTTTCGTGGTGTCGCTCATCTCTGGTGCCTCTCCTCTGCCGCAAAACGTCGCCCGCCCGTGGAAGCTTTGCGGAAGCTTAGACGAGAACCGGTGAACATGAGACCGTCTTGCCTGCGCGCTCGTATTGTTGGTGCGCACAGACCCGACGAAGGAGTCACCCACAGTGAGTACGACGCAAGTCCTCGCCCCCGTCGCAGGGCGGGCAGTTCTGCTTCAGGACGTCCCCGACCCCGTGTTCTCCCAGGGCATGGTGGGCCACGGTGCCGCCATCGACCCACCGCGCGGGGTGATCGAGGCGGTTGCTCCGGTCAGCGGCAAGCTCTTGCGGTTGATGCCGCATGCTTACGTCGTCATGACCCCCGACAACGTCGGCGTTCTGGTCCACCTTGGCCTGGACACCGTCGCCTTGAAGGGCGAGGGTTTCACGGCGCACGTCAGCCAGGGCGACGACGTCACGGCGGGTCAGCTGATCATCACCTACGACGTACCAGCGATCGAGGCCAAGGGACTCAATCCCATTGTCCCCGTTGTGATCATGGACGAACGCGAACCAGGCAACGTGGTGCCGTCCGACGCCGTCACCACGGGTGCGGACATCGCTTCCGGTGCAGGCCTTTTCACAGCCAACAAGTAAATGGAAGTCGTCATCCTCGCGGGTACCGAGGAGATCGGCGCAGTCGCCGCCGATGCGATTGGCGCCCTGCTCGGACGTACACCGGCCGCGGTGCTCGGCCTCGCGACCGGGTCGTCGCCGCTGGCGATCTACGACGAACTGGCGGCGCGCTGTGATGCCGGGCTGATCTCCTTCGCGAACGCCCGCGGCTTCACCCTCGACGAGTACGTCGGTCTGCCCGCCGACCATCCCGAGCGGTACCGCACCGTCATCGACAACGTCTTCGTGTCCAGGGTCGACTTCGCGCCAGGCGCAGTCCAGAGTCCCGACGGCCTGGCCACCGACATCGTGGGCGCATGTGCGGCCTACGAGAACGCGATTCGCGAAGCGGGCGGCGTCGATCTCCAGATTCTCGGGATCGGCACCGACGGGCACGTCGCGTTCAACGAGCCCGGGTCATCGCTGGCGTCGCGAACCCGGATCAAGACGCTGACC
>Ga0193716_1000240_pt1 | contig 34153 bp, 32 predicted proteins | sample U2c1metaG_FD_145901 | JGI IMG/M metagenome (GOLD analysis project Ga0193716, IMG submission 145901) | Soil microbial communities from a riparian zone of the East river system, Colorado, United States - U2c1 | ecosystem: Environmental > Terrestrial > Soil > Riparian zone | place: USA: East River...
ACGCTCACTAAAAACAAGCTGAGCGTCGTGTCTACCTGGCAGCCCTCCCACTCGAACCACATACTGAATGAGTTAATCGCCAAGGCGGTCAATCAGAACGGCTCGAAAATGCATGATCCGCTTGATACTGCGCTCGATGAATATGTCTTGGCAAAACACGTTGCTAAATCACACCATACACCGGTCATAACATTCCCGTTCGACCAATCCGTCGCCATGAGCGGCAATTTATGGCATCACGGCAGTAGTTACGAACTTATCGTCAAAGGCGCACCAGAACACGTACTCGCGCGTAGCGATCTGACCGAGAACGAAAGGGAAGAAGCCGAAAAAATGCTTCACCAGCTGACAAGCGACGGCAATCGAGTTATTGCAATCGCCCATAATTCCATGTCCCGCAAAATTGAAAGTTTCAATGAGTTATCGCGTTCCAATAAGCTCATCTTCGATGGGTTTGTGGCTGTTGCGGATATTCTACGTCCCGAAGCCAAAAAAGCCATCCAGACAGCCGTCAAAGCCGGCGTTACTGTCCGTATGATCACCGGCGACCATTTCGAAACCGCCTATCATATTGGCCGCAGCCTAGGCATGGTCGAAACCCGTGACCAAGTGTTTGACAGCCGTCGCATGAGCGTTATGAGTGACGAGGAGCTAGAAGAAGTCATTGGTGAGATTCGCGTTTTCTCACGTGTTATCCCCGAACATAAATATCGCATCCTAGCCCTCCTAAAAAAGACAGATATTACCGCTATGACGGGGGACGGCGTAAACGATGTTCCCGCACTTGTGAATGCTCACGTGGGCGTTGCCATGGGTAGCGGGGCACACATAGCAAAGGACGCCGGGGATATTATCTTAATGGACGACAACTTCAAAAGTATCGTGTACGCCATGCGGGAAGGCCGCACGATATTCGCGAATATCCGCCGCATGCTCTTTTACCTGCTTTCAACGAATGCAGGTGAAGTCCTGACCATGATCGGCGCACTCATCATTAATATCCCAATTCCACTCGTGCCCGTGCAAATTCTTTGGATTAATTTAGTAACAGATACTGCTATGGTAATCCCCCTAGGGCTAGAGCCTGGTGAAAAAAGTAACATGACTAAAAAGCCGAATAAGCCTGGTGCGCCAATCCTGGGCAAGTTCATCATCTCGCGTATGGTGCTTGTAGCGCTTACGATGGCAACAATGACACTAACGATATATATCATCTTCAGCAACGCCTACGGCCACGAATACGGCCGTACGATTGCATTTAGCGCCCTTGTTGTCATGCAGTGGGCAAGTGCCTTTAACGCTCGTAGCGATAACGAATCGTTGTTCGTTCGCCTAAGGGTATTTAACGGTAAGTTCTACGCGGGTTTAACTATCGCTGTTATTCTACAGATGCTAGCTTTATTCGGTCCGCTTGGGCCGCTACTTCATATCACGCCAGTTTCGATTGGCGACCTAGCCATCACTGGGTTTATTGCGTTTACCGTACCGATCCTACTGGTTGAAATTCATAAATTCATCGGCCGACGATTTTATCACCGAAAGTAACTAGCGCTTAAAATGAGAGAGCCCCGCACCGTCAGAATCGACAGTGCGGGGCTTCGTCTCAGAAAGAAGTGACCACCCTGAGACCCGACCACAGCGGCGCATGGATAACCAGACGGTCGTTGCCAGGGAAGTTCTGGTGGCTGTTGACCAACCCGGGGTATTGGCGGAACACGCTCCCCTCCTGCTGGAAATGCCGGCCGTTCTTAATCTGTCCGTCCTTGAGTTGCCCCAAGGACGACTTCGTCGCAGCACCCACCGCGTACAGTGCGATGACGCGACCCTGCCAGCCGCGACGCTCCAGCCCACCCATGTAGGTGTTCTGCCACTGCTGCGAAGGTGTTTCGAGGATAATGCAGTCGTCGTCACTCTTCGAAGCCAGCAGAACGAACCGTATCGTTGCCGGTAGCCGGATGATTCTGGGTAGGTGCATCTTGCGCTCAGGAAGCGTAAAGGCATACATTGCCATTGGTCTCGTCCTTTCCATAGACGTATGATTATTATAGCATAAATTTTATATTAAAGCAATATATTACCTCTGTAATATTATGTGATTTCGCTGCTATTAGGTATAATAAATTCATGAATAACGCAAATGACAGTCACGACATCTTTCAGGTAATCGAAGACTTAAATCTCCCTAATGACAAATACGTTGTGGTGGGCGGTGGCGTACTGGTTGCCCTAGGGATGCATGAATGGGACGGCGATGTAGATCTTGCGGTATCAGACGGCATCTTTGAAGCTCTCGAGCAAAAAGGATGGCAACAAGAACAGGAAGCTGAAAAAGTCGTGCTAAAACACGGTGATTACGATATAGGCGTAGGCTTTGGCAAGTGGGATCTTGATGATTTACTTGCGGACGCCTTAATGATAAAAGATATCGCGTTTATTAGCCTTGAAAAGCTTCTGGAATGGAAGCGAGAAGCAAACCGACCAAAAGATTTACGTCATATTGAACTTATTGAGCAATACCAAAAAAATCAGTAAAAATGAGAAAGCCCCTCACTGCCATGATCGACAGTTCGGGGCTTCGTCTCAGAAGGAATGGATCTTGACCCTCGACTCGCGGGGAAGAGTGATCACCATGCGCTGACCGCTCCGTAAGCCGATTGCATCACCGCTGTCGTAGATTCCCGCGAAGGGTATTACGAGGCGAGCGTCGGTATTCGGATCCGGAATGAACTCGCCACTGCGAAACTCGCCGGCAACAGCCTCGGGAACCTTCTTGCCCATCGTTCTTCCGTGGCCATAGACCCTGACCGTACGGAAGCGTCGTGGAGCGATCTGCCAGTCGTGAATCTCCTCCCATGCCGTGGTGGGTGTTCGGATGATGACCAGATCGGGCATCTGCCCGTCATAGTGAACTTCGTACGCCACACCGCGAGCAATGTAAATCCGATCACAGCTATCGCGTTGGTACTGATACTCAGGCATTCGATCTTCCTTTCTGAAGACTTAAACAAATTATACAATATATACGTAATAAATGCAATCCGACAGCCCGCCCAAACAAAAACATCCGCCCAGTAATAGGCGGATGTTTTTTAGTGTGCTTTTTCTATACATAAAGTACGATGCTTCATCATGACAAAGCATTTGCGTCAGCCCAGCCTGTATAGTGTCTGGGAACAATTGTGTTTCTGTTTTAAGTTACCGTTACTTTCATCTGTTACGATTCGTGTGCCTTGGCTGTATGTGCCGTATGCAGGTCGGACGAACGCTTATTCCCGCATAGAAGCAGTAGATAAGTAAAAGGTTGGTTTCTGGTTGTAATGTGTCGGATTTGTCCAACAGATTATATAAGAAATACGCTTGTTACTTTTAATACTATCACAGATTATCTATTTTGTCAATAGTAAGCTATACTAAACAGATGAGTTCACGATATACCTTATTTAAAATAAACAACCTACGCGAGCGTTTTCATCTGGACAGAATGCCAGAAATAAACCGGAGCTACAACATCAGCCCAACGCAAGTTGCGCCCGTTATTGTTAGTCGCGACGGCAAAACAACGCTTGAATTAATGAAATGGGGCTTTATTCCAAAAGACGCCAAAGACACAAACTCGGTCTTTCGCTACAAAACGTTTAATGCCAAGTCGGAAGGTATTTTCAGTAAGGCCAGCTATAGCGAGGCGATTCGTCATAGCCGCTGCCTCGTGCCAGCTAATGGTTTTTACGAGTGGCAGCAATCCCAAGATGGCAAAAAACCATATTATGTCCACCCGAATGATCAAGAATTATTTGCTTTTGCAGGCATTTACAGTTCATGGACAGACCCAACAGGGAAGGAATGGGGAACGTACTCGATTATTACAATCGAAGCGAATAATGAGATGAGCGCTATTCACGATCGTATGCCGATTATTCTGCAGCCTGAGGATGAGGCACGATGGCTAGAACCTTCGGACGACCTAAATATGCTTTATGACCTAATGCGCCCGTACCTAGATGGCAAACTTACTATTCAATCCGTTGGTGAAGATATCAATGGCACTAAAATAGACAACCCTCGCTTGATTACTCCAACTCTAAATTAAACTTTACAAATAAGTTATATTAACTTATAGTGAAAGTATTATTAAAGCTACGCGAAAGGAACGCTATGGGACAAATCACAGTTACATTACCCGACGAACTTGAATCAGAGGTTAGAAAGCACATACATCAAGGAAGCTACACGACAATCAGCTCATTAATCGTGGAGTCTCTACGCGAAAAGATACGTGGTGAAAAAGATTTGTCCTATTGGCAACGTGCTCAACTAATTCTTTCTCTAGAGAATAATCGCCTATTACGATCGTTGCAAGGCCACAAAGCCGTTATAGACGATGAGTTATGGGATAAATTACCAGACTACGAAGCCTTGATGGAGGGTTATAAATTTGAATATAGTACGTTGTTCAACGTAAGCCATAGTGAGCTATCTGATGCCGATGCACGATTCGTGCTTGAAGTAATGGAGGCTTACGCTACCATGCAATTTGTTGCTGACCGATTACGGGATAATGAGCTTCGGGAGCAAACGGTTTTTCCAGGTTTTGATCCCGAAAACCAACCCTGGTTAATTGAATATGCACGATATTTAAGAAAACGTGGCATGCATAGAGATCTTCGAATCCACAATAAGGATATGGCTCTTGATGAACATCAGCCTGACTATGAACAAATCGCCAAACGTTTCAGAGAAGTTGAAGAGCGGAGACTAAGCTACAGAAATGTACCCGACTATACATCCGCCGATATCACATACATGCTCTTCGGCCGTAATTAAATTCATAAGCTAGACAGCCCACGCCCAATCACACCAATCTTACATTCAACCAAGAATTTCCCTCTTTAGTGTTTAAGGTGATCCGCCCTATTGCAATTTATACAATTTTAGTGTATAATAAAAGTAATGAGCAAATCAACATCCCATGAAACGAATTCTATAGACCTGACACAGCTTGTCGAACAATCAATTGATGATCTTACGACAAGTCTTGAAAGTAACGGCGACTATAAAACACGGTACGCAATCGGATATGCCGCACGTGCATTAAACATTATAGAGGGCAGCGAATCCGCTCATGCGTATGCGGATAAAACCATAGCTCAAACCGACTTGCGACCCGGAGACGCTTTTGGCGTCTGGAAAGACCTATACAAAGATGGTGACCAAAATGCTCTTCCTAAGGCGCGTCGCATGGCTGGGCTTGGGGGCGAAGATGTCACTTTCTTAGAAGAGTTAGGCGTCATTGAGCTAGGTGGTCTGCACAGTGCCGAACGACTCGTTGCGTTAGTAGAGGCGGGCGACAAAGAAACGACAGACCTTGCTCGTGGAATCACTAAAAATGTCTATGTCACTGACAGAACGGCTCTGTTTGCTAAACTCTACAAAACGGGTGACGCCCAGTCGCTAGATCTTGCGATAGAGGCTGCGAAAGAAGCAAAGAAATATACTGAAGAAACAGGCGATCGTCACTATCACCGTAGCGAGGCTGCACTTTCAGAAATGGCGCAAGCCGCTACTGAGAACGGCGACATCGACGATGCTTTAAAGCTAGTCGATGAACTGTTAGAAGCCTCGAGCAAAGTTCGGGTTCATGTTTCCTTATTCAAAAACGGTAGAGAAGCGTCTTTGCAATATATCCTAGATTATTTAGATGATCCAAAAAATAAATACGCTGCTGAATATATCCAAAGAGATTTGGCTAGAGCAGGGTATCAGCCGGCAATTGATGCTATAAAATATCGCGTGGAATCTGAGAGCCAATATGTCGATTCTACCCTGGACGACCTCGAAACGCTGCATGCCGTCGGCTATGATACCACTGGTTCGATTGCTGAAATAATTAAAGAAGTGCCACGTCCTATGTCGTATGCGCATCGCCTAGGTCGGGTAGGACTCCTCCAAGAGGAACTTAACACGCTTAAAGCCGTACATGAAGCCGATCCTACCACTTTCGCCGATGAAGAGATACTCTATCTAGAGTTTGATAAAGAGCGTTGGCAAAGAGTTTTCAGTAACCATCTTGAGAACTTGGATACGGACCATGCTGGTAGTACTATTCTTTTGTTAGCAAAACAGATAAAAGCCCTACGATCTAACGAGTAGAGTTCGTTCACTTAGGCTCTTTAGGGTCTGGCAGAAACATTGTCCAATATGCTATACTCTTCTAGTGTATTGGGATGTCGCCAAGTGGTAAGGCACTAGTTTTTGGTACTAGCATTCGGGGGTTCGAATCCCTCCATCCCAGCCATGAGCTTATTGAAGAGACTACAGATTGAACTGTAGTCTTTTTTTGCTGTAAAAAATTCGAATCCTTCATCACCTCTTTTGAGCCATACGACATAATAATTAGATGAACATTCAGAATTGCACTCCTTCTTTAAAGGATTGACATGAAATAGTATGCTTGTAGTATGACAAATCCATACGAATGGCGGCCTAATGGTCAAAAAGTGATTATTCAGGCTCATGCAATCGAGCCAATCGTCGCATTCGGTGCCTTCGTACTACCAGTATTAAGAGATGCCAATTGGATTGAAAATAGCAAATATGTATCTAACACGGGTATGAGTGCTCGTGAATGGGCTGGATTGGTACTCCACGCGCTTGTTCTATCTGACGCCACAGGGGAAGATATGAAGGTCGCTAAGACATATGACACTTCTGGAGATGGCGCCGTTGTCATAAGCAGAGGTTACGGCAATGAAGCTGTTCTAGTAGAGCAAACCTTAGTTACGCACAAGGCTCACACTGATCTGGAGACTGGCGTGTCTGAGCGCATTACAGCAAAGTCTTCTCGCGGTGAAAATTATAGTGAGAATAATCATCTAGTACTTTGGCTGAATATAACTGGAGACATCGATGAAAAGAAGATTGCCTCCTTAGTATCCCAGGGTGGATATAATATTGTATCCGTTTGCGGCTTTCGTGAAGATAGCATGGGCAGATATTATTTGTGCTATCTCTTTGATAAAGATAAAGCTGATGGCAGTGTGCACAAAATCTCCATAAAAGAATCTTCTCTCATACAAGCCGCACAGTCTACGGAGAGATCGGATAAGGTTTGAAGACATGGATTATGGAAACTACGTCACATACTATGTCGGGTTGTTTACGATACAGATTACGCTGGCAACGATTGTCGCAGCCGGTATCGTTGCATGGTATCAGTTGAGTGAAAAACAGGTACCTAAACGGATCATTGGCAAGATAGTAAACCCTTTAATATTAGTTATTTACTTCTTAATTTCTGTACTCATAGTTACAACAACGGGATTAATGACATGGTCGTTACTTGGCGAGCATAACGTTTTCCCATCTCATAATTTCGGACTAACGCCATTCGCTGTGGCGCCAATTGTTACATTCATATATATTATACTGACCATTTCCCTTGTTTTGTATTTCTTCTATATACTATGGAAGTCAAGGAATCTGATAGATGTGAAAAGATATCTCCAAAGAGTCGTTAAAGATGTGGATTACGCCGAATTGTCAGATTATTTGTTCCATAAGTATTCATACAGACCGTTTAACCCAGTACATATATCGATAATAGGCAAACGACGTACAGAGAAACAGAAAAAAGAGAACGACGAGCAAGAGATTGACGCAAACATTGCTATCAAAAATTGGGAAGAGAGGTTCGAAAAAACAAAGAATGTAGCTAATCCAATTGAACCATTGATCGAATACTGTCGCGCCAATGCCATAACGGCTAGTTCAGACGTGGAGCGAACCGGCCTACCTCTATTAGCTGAAGTGCTTGGGAAAGTGGTTGCCAACAAAGAGTATGCTATTGAATATATTTCACACTATGTCGATAGTGTTACGGAGGACATGGTCGAGGCGTTACAGGGCAGTCCAATTATGATCAAAAAGCGTTTCATTGATGTTATATATGGCATGGCGATTGAGTTTTGCAACAAAGGCGAGTACGAAACTATGGTTAATGTGGCCAAGAAGATGCATGTATTTACTCGAGGGGCTGAAAACGAATCACTAAAAATATATGCCATATCAAAATTAGAGCAACTTGTAGTGGCATTCAAACAGAAGACGGAGGGAGCAAAGGACTGGCGCGACGTATACTTGCCAATGGAGGGTTTGATGATGGTAGGTGCACGAATTGGCGAAGACTACTATCATAATATCCCTGAATTAGCTCCTGTATCTATTATTGAGAATAATAACGGTGAGGTAAGCGATATTACCGCTTCATTAGGCAATTTCATGTACAGAATGTCGGACCTGCATCGTAAATATCCAGATGCAGTACCCGTAATATACTTTGATTCGCTGTATGTTATTTCATTATCGCTACAAACAGCTATGGTTCGTAGCAGTGCTATAAAAAATGATCTCGGCTTGACGCGTATGAAATATGAACAATCAGTGACTAGCTCGGATTATACATTCTATGATCATGCACGAACTGCAATCAAAACAAAAAACGAGATGTTGCTAAAATTAGTTATCGATAATTTATTGAAACTGATAGACAATATGTCAAAATTAGACATGCATGACTATATGATTGATAGTATTGATACACTCATACGGCTCGGTGCTCATATAGAAACTGATAAGTGGGCAAAAAATGAGACGGCATATGGAGGTGTAGCAATTATTGACGAGATTGTCGGACGAATCGTCAGCTACCCCGAACAAGAGGAGTTGCGCAAAAGGAAATCATCTATTGAGCATGATATGTTCGATATTCAATTCAAGGACGGTTACGATGACTTTATGGATCGCATTGGTTGGTAGTGCGGGCGAATTGAATGATGCCTCATGCTTGTCACAAGTTCAATTCCGGAACCTTCTCCCCATCCATGTAAAATGAAGCTCATTTTCGAGGTTCGTTCTTTTGTTTCCGCCTCTATAATATTGGTCATTTTCGACTATGGACGAATTTATTCAATTCAAGGAACCCCTAGGGTTCTTTTAATTTATAGGTAAATTATAAAACCTTCGCTTGACTTGTCGTCAGACCAGGTTGCACTTACGTGTTCAAATACTCCTAGAAGGTCGTCAATCAACCCTTCATCGACCTGACTAAGAAATACGTCACTGTCTTTTATATAAAACTTCAACGATTTTCTTTCGGGCCAGATATCCCTAGATAAAAGCTCATCGAGTCCATTATAGTTAGCGTACGGTATATATTCATCGAGTCCAAGTCTACGATAGATCTCGGATATCGCTGTTTTATCATCTTTCATTTCATTGCCATCAAGAATAAAAGCGTCCTCGGGATAAGTATCTGTCCGAACGAAGCTATATTTTGTCTTTAAAGTGTCTTTCAGGTTGGTCATTTTATTTAATCCTTGTAAAAGTTGCGTAATGATCTGCAGTATACCATATGGAACCATCACTTCCTGTGACGATTCTCTCTAATCCTCTTAATTTTGGATCCGTAACGGCTCGTAAATCATGTTCTGTGTATTTTATCATGCTAAGTGTTTTATCACTGATAGTAGGAAGCGGGAACTTTCTATTTTCAAATGGTGCCATCCTATACGAACTTGCCCCCTGCGATAGAATTTGTCTTACCACGTTCTGAGCTTGTGGAGGCGTACGGGATATGACCTGAGCTGGTGTTGGTGATTGAAGAATCATAGGAGCACGGCTAGCTACCTTAGTATAAGTATTGAGTATAATTTGCAATACTGGCTTCAGAGCGCTGAGAGCCTTCTGAATAACTTGAAAACCTTTTAAGAGTATATTTTGTCCAGTAAGGTCGTACTGATTCACCGGATCCATAGCGTACACATAGTTATTTAACGCACCCCCTTCAATAGGATCCACTTGGGCAAATCTACCAAGAGTAGGGAAGTATACTCTTGCACCCATTTGGATTGGGTGAAGTACTAGACCAGTTTCAGTTTGTTTTTGTGCCCTACCTACCCAATTAAAACTTCCGCTTCCTGTATTATCAGGTGTCGTAATTAGTGGATTGCCGAATGGATCATAGTCAAAGTTACCCGTCATTGTTCCGCTTTTATCCGTCGTGACGAACATATCTCCGTGGATATTTGGCAAAGAATGTACTGCCTGTCTTGAGACATCGGTCTCATTAGGACGAAGTGTTAGCAATGCACCGCCAGGCAACGCTACATATTTTTCTACGATATTCCAGTTACTATCACGAACAAAGTCTGGGGTATCATCTGCTGATGTAAAGCCGTACCAAGCCTGACCAGTAAGACTCCAGTTCCAGCCAGTTATATTATCAGACTCGCGATACACGATACGGCCCTGAACATCACGATTATAGTAAATTGCCTTTCCATCGCCTGCTCCGTTATATTGAACCAGCCCCCACGTTCGATCCGAAGTATCATAATGAAGATCGAGTGTATCAGGTGACACGCCTATACGTTTCATATTTCCATGCGAATCATACTGTGTACCGTTTACAGACTGGTCGGAGCTACTGACAAGCCTGTCGGCATAGTCGTAGCAGTAGGTGGTCGATTGACCGTTTATTGTCATGCTAGTACGGTTAGAGTTTTTACCGGCGTTGGGATTTGTATTTGCGGCACATGATGCATCTTGTGCGCCAAAGCCGTAGGCGTAAGTATTATTGCCTATAGTTGCTCCCGTCAGTCGTGACGCCTTGTCATAGTTGAATGTTGAGTTGAGTGTGTTACTTCCCACGATACGACTCTCACTGATAATTTGACCTGATTGTGAGCGTCCCACGCTATCACTAGCAGTTGAACCATCCCCGAGCGTGTAGCTATATCCTGTCGTTCGCCCATTGTTGTCTCTTGTAATACTTCCGAGTTTTTGCTGTCCAGCAGTTGGATAATCTACTGACGCTAGACGGCCATACTGATCATAGTGTGGCACGGCAATTGTTGTGCCGTCCAATTTTTGCTCTATCAGTTTGTCAAAGTTATCATATATAAATGTTTCAACACCAACAGGGCTAGTTCGTTGCGTTAATCTCCCTAGATCATCATAAGTAGTCCAGGTCTCATCCCAATGGACATCGCGATAATATGTAGTCCGTCCCAATAAATCAGTGACGGTGGCAAGTGTTCCGCTATTGTCTGTTGTGTGAATTTCAAATGGGTTTCCATTAGCTATCCAAGTGTTTGTGATCGTCCGTCCAGCCTCTCCGTTCATTTCAGGAATAGCCGTCTGAGTCACTCGGCCACGAGCATCGTATGTTGTACACGTCCATGGATCGTTATTGTATTTAGTTGCAACAACTTGTCCTGACTCATCATAAACAGTTTCGCTACTACGCCCCACTTGAGAACCGGTTCCATCGGGGTCAGCCTCGACTTTACCTTTTGGCCTGCCCGCCTGATGAAGCACTTCTGTCACAGGCGTACAAGGATTATCGCGTGTCTCTTCAGCGCCGTAATGTTGATAGGTGGTGGTCCCTCCACCAGGCAACGTCTTGGATGTCTGGCGAAGATAAGCCGTACCTGGTGTCTCGTATGTATTTGCAGCCTGTAGATTCATACCTGTCGAGTCAAGATTGGTACTATCCACAAGGCCATACTCTGGTCGCGAGTAGTTTGTTTTAGCTGTTGTGTTACCGAGCTGCGCATCATAGGTTGTTTGACTAGTAATAAGGTTGTAGCCAGGAGTAAAGAGACCTGAGATGTCTGCTTGCTCACTTCCTCCTGGAGCAGTTTTAAATAGCTGCGCAAAGACCCTGCCTGTTGTCGCTGCCCTGTAGACATCGACACGGAAATCTACCCAGCGGTTAGGGATGGTGTTATTGAATGTGCCGCTTTGGCTGAATCGCTCACTGCCATCAACCCAGTTATCAACAACTAGCTGATTATCGACGTACAACCTCATACCATCAGTATGCCAAGCGCGGAAATTGTGGTTTCCGACTTCGCTTAATAACATCTTACCCGTTGCTCGTATAGAGGCACCGTCGGTAGGTGTCACCCCACCCGTCACGAGGTCTAGTCCATAGGATGCATTAGGTATGTTATTAAAAGCCGTAGTGTACAGTTTGGGTGTACCTGTGAGTTTTTTATTGTTGTATGCCGCCACATTGAGACCCTGAACGCCTTCATCGTAGCCTGTTTGGGCTCGTGGTACCTGAGCTACATAGGCTGAAAGTGGCTCCCTAGTAACTCCGTCAAACCAGGCAGCAGGCGCAGGGCCATAACTATTGATTGGCCTATCAAGTGCATCGTAGACTGTTGTAGACTTCAACCCCGTTGCGTCGGTACTAGAAAGCTGCAAGTCTTTAGCACTATCCCACTCTGTTACACCGCTAAGATTGGCGACATTTGTTTCCTTAGTCGTACGTAATAAATTATCGTACTCGACACGCTTACTAAACCCATTGGGTTCAGGGGTGCCTACTATATGTAGCTGCGTTGCGCCTGTTAGATACTCAAAGGTATGATTCATTCTCGTCGCGCCATTTGTTGGTGCAGGAGTTTTCACGGCACTCGTTCTACTTAGCTGATCATAGCTTAGCTCCGTTAATAAATTGGCGTCGTCAGTCCGTACATTTGAATCAATTGCATCGTTCGCGAGGCTATTACGGATACTCGTAACACGTCCGAGCCCATCATAGCCATAGTCGGTAAAATCGGCACCTGGTTTTTCGATACGTGATAGTTGCCCCTCTCTGTAGTAGAATTTTGTCAGCTTGCCGTCACTCGTCTTGAATGCGCAAAGCATGCCATCTGGCGCACTGTCGAACCCACTCGGCACGCTACAATTACCTTCTTCGTTATCACCTTTATAATGCAATGTTCCATACCGCGTGTTAGTAACGCCATCAACAATTTTCATCAATCGACTTGGATCACCTGCATATTCGTATTTAAGACTTGATGGCTGACGATCATCAGTGGCCGTTGTCAGAGACTTTAATCTTCCTTCGGCGTCAAATATATAAGTGCGTCCATCAGTATCAAGAAGGGTATAGGTGTTATCCGTACCTTTTGTTAATTGGCCGTTTTCATTGACTGGGGGCTTATAGCCACCTTCTATCGCACCTAATGCACCCGTCCATGTGTATTCGTGCGTAGCTCGTGTGGAATCTTCCAAAACGACATTTGTCCCTACGACTCGCAAACGTTCATAGCCCACATTCCCGTCTACATCAACGCCAAGCCGCCATGCATCAGGTAATACGCTCGCTTTTGGAGTCAGCCACTTCGCAGGTAATGCTTCACCGTCAGTACTTAGCAATGGACCTTTCATTAATAAACTGAAAGAAGCAGGGCCGCTAAGCTCATGGTATTCAATCGTAATGGGTATTTGTTGTCCTTTAGTTAGGTTAACTGCCGATCCCCACACGGTCGTCCCTGTGTAATTCCATGAATCCAGAACGGTATTTTCAGCTCCGAATAGACCATTATTAAGTTTGACTCGAACACCGTCATCAGCATTCTCACCAAACGTGTAGCTGCCGTCCTTCGGAACGGTGATATAGCCCGTCCATTTAGCCATGAAATTATCTGGCTGCATACCTTCTGCAGGGCCACCGTTCCCCCAGTTAAATGATAGCTGCGGATCATTACGCGCCATCATGAAACGGCTAGGATCGTTACTGTTCAGCGGGAAGCTATGGCTACCGTCATCCGTATAGTATCGCCCTGTTAATCCATATTGAGATGGCTGCGCTTTAGCTTCTGTTCGCAACCAATCATGTGGAACAATTTGTTCGGACACGGCACCTTTTACGAAAAGCTTTACGTATCCCGCGCCAGTTGCTTCCATGTAGTTCACTTCTAGAGGTACGACTTGACCTGCCGTTAAACTAACAGCTTGGTCATAGCAGGTACCCGTATAGCAGCCTCCGTTGTTGTATACAATATTGCCATTTATCTTAACGACCATGGCATCATCATGATTACCACCAAACATATAGCTACCTGTTGTAGGAGCAACGAAGTTACCCTTCCAGCGTGCATAGAACCAGTCATTAGTAATCGACCCACCCGGGTTACCAGTGGAATAGTTATTATTTATCACCTCATCGATTCGAGTCAGATCCGAAGGTCCAGTAGGAACTCCTCCTGAATAATTTGCAGCGACATTCCAGTAATCTACCGTGAGGCCTTTTTGTGTCTTAGCTGGACTAGCGTAATTAAAATCTAGGCCAATATTACCACCGAGAGCATTCATCGAGTGTGTTGTATTACTCGTTGTTGCATTACCTGTTGCGAGATCAATACCAACAGGGCCAACCGTATCATATGCCTGTGTACTATCTTTTCCAGTTCGAAGATTAAGCTTGAACGATCGTACCCAATTTGGGTTAGTCCTTGTACCTGTGTTTGATTTACCTATAGTATAAACATGCCAGTAGTATGTAGTACCGTCCTGTAAGATACCGTCAGGAACAGTCCACTGAGTCGCGGGTGTCCAGCCAGAATTTACGACCGCGCCTGTCTCTGCATCATGACCCGTACTGACTTGATAGAAGTACTCGACAGCCTCTCCGTCAGCATCAGTTACGGGATTTACACGAAGTGTTGGCTGCGTACTGACCGTCACTTGTTTATCCGCAGGCTCTATAGGTGTCGCAACTGGTGTTGGTGTGTCATAGATAATATTCATTTCAAGATATGATGGGTCGAATAGCTTGTAGCTAATATAATTGCCATACTCCTCACCGTTCAACATGAACCAAGCATTGCCTATACCCCCACCATTAACCATTGTCTGGACAGTATTTGTTACATCTACCCACTCTTCCCAATCGACAAGACCATTGGAAACACCAGAGCCTATGCAGTTATATCCAAGACAAGGTGCCCATGTGTGTGTGAAGTACCTATTTCCATCAACACCCGTATAATAACTACGCTGCATTTTCACTAGGTGCATCTGGGCATAGAGTAATTTTTTACCAGCAAGCTGATCTATGGGTATGTAAAAAGCAGATCGCCATCTTTTGATAGTGCCTGCATCATTCATTTGGCCTACGTTTACCCCGCAGACGTCGCTATTACAAGAATAGCCATCAGATTTATAACCTTTGAAGTTTCCTACCGGACCGCCCACATTGTTCGTAAAAGACGGGTCGATAGCAACTGGAAAATCCTCTTTCTTTAGAGTATTGAACCAATCAGCGTCAAGATTGAGCTTTACGATATCATTTTCAACTTGCCACTTAGCAACTTGACTACTAATAACACCTTGGTTATTGACGTTAACTGTCAATGGCGAGATGTAGAATTCATTTGGATCAACCCCTTCAATAGCTAGGGCACCAGGTTCGGTAGGGTGAGGGATTAACTTTACACCACCCTCTACTTTATATACATACTCAGTTTGTGCGGATTTATTTCGTAGTATAAGGGTTTCTTTAACATTAGGGCCATGTAGCTCGTATTCAACATCCGCGTTTTTCCAAGCATTTTTATAAACAATGATTTCGCTTTTCCCAAAAGTTTGTTTTTGCGGTCGGACATTCCGAGCATCTTGGGGCTTCAAAACAAACTTAGTATCTTTAAACGCAACATCAATACCATCGTTAAAAGGCTTTAGTGCTGTATTGACATCTCCAGTTTTAAGTTTAAAAGATTGAGTTTTTCCCGCCAGAGAGTCTTTCTCGTCTAGTAGTGTACCCTTTGTCTTGAAGCTGTCATCGCTAATTGTAGGATTAAGATCAAGCCATTTACCATCTTTCTTATAACTTTTTGCTAATGGCGAATACGTCAATGTCTTACTTCCATCTTTGTTGACATAAGTCTTCGAGTAAGCTGTACGCTTTTCGGGAAGTTCTTTTACCTTCGTAGTATCTTTCTTCGGTCTATCGACCTCCAGAGGGCCTGCAGGGGCTTCAGTAGCCGCTTGACCAGGTGTTATATCTACCTTTTCGGCAGGTAAGATACTCGGCTTTGGTTTACCATCTCCGAATAAGCTCCAAGCTTCTACTTCATTGGGCATTCCAAGGGTGAATACTAAAGTAAGGCATAAAAAAACCAGCGTCACACGCCGGAATAAGAGCATATTGATACGATTACTATTTTTGCTGATACGGAATTTCAACTTTAGCGACACGATCATACCCCCTGACATATACTAGTAATCTTAAGATATCTTTAAAACGAACAAATAACAATACTATCCTGAGGAGAATTTTACTTACAAGAAAGTTATCCACATATGATTTAGTTTGGAAGATAAGAGCTCACTGTCTGCTTGTTGGTTTCGGAACTTAAACATTATTGCATCTCCGAAGGATCAATAACTATTACTGCGCTCTTATAGTAAGTAAAACCTAACCGCTCTAATTTCTGTCTAACGAGGACTAAATCAGAGAGTAAGGGGTGCCAGTTGAGCGACTTACAGCCAGCCAAGATTATTAACAGATGTGCAGATGCCTCATTTTTTGAGGCATCTGTCTTTGCCTGGCACCCTTTTCTCAAATCAGATGAATATGTAAAGGTTTCAAGCTCACGAAATAGTTGTATACTGAAAGAAATGACTAAGACAGTGCTTCGCCGAATACAACTTCTCCTCGCCCCGTAGGGCGTATATTTCTCACACACTATTTTATTTCGCATAACCCTAAAGCCTAAAAGGACTAAGACATGGACTACATTCCGACTACACACAAATTCGTTGCCGTATTGAACAAGAAAATCCCCACTGGTAACTTGATGAACGCACTGGGGCATATTACGGCAGGTTTTGCCGCTTCGTATCCTGAACCAAAAGAAATGCGCTTTGACAACTACGAAGATGCTAACGGCAATACTCATCCAAATATTTCTGACAATCCCTTTATCGTTCTGCAAGCCGACAATTCGAATAAAATTCGTACCTTCCGCCAAGCGCTTACTGACGAAGGTATTCGTTTTGTTGATTTTACGAGCACTATGACTGTCGGTACCTACGCCGAGCAACAAGAAAAGACCAAAACAACACCCGAAGCTGAACTTGAATATTGGGGCATTGTTACTTTTGGTGAGATAGAAAAGATTAATGCTCTGACCAAAAAATTCTCGCTCTGGCGAAGTTAGTAGAAAGTTATTAATCATAGCGAAGGCTCGATAATAATGACATCGCCTTGGTTGTAGACAAATCCAAATTTCTTTAACTTCTGTCCGACAAGAAGAAAGTCTACGACCAAGGGGTGCCAGCTGACAGACCCACCGCCAGCCATGAAAAAAGCCGAGCAAATGCTCGACTTTTTTCTATGTCCTGGAATAAAAGCCCTGTAAAATGGTGCTCATGTTTGCCCTCATAGTCTAGAGTAAGTAGAATCAGAGATATGAATGTATACCTTGCTATTTTACTCATTACTCTAGGAGGTATGCTCGTAGTTATCTTGCGTCATCCTGCTGCTAAGTTATCTGCGCGTTTTAAAGAGCGTGCGCCGATTATAAAGAAATATTGGCAGTTCATAATACCTTATGTCATTTTAAATATAGTAGCATATGCGATTATAGCTCTCTATTTTTATAACGATATCAACTTCAATATACTAGGACAGGTATCGGCTATGACACTCGCTATATTCGTAGGATATATCGCCTTTTCTGAATTCGGAGAGAGTAAGTTTGAAAAACTGGTCGAATCTGCGAGCGCATCGCTTGACAGGCGAGAGTTTAATTCTGCGAAAATAAAGTACGAGGAAGCGAACGCGATAAAGCCAAAGGATAGTGATGTAATTGGCAACCTACTTGAGTTATATCTTATACTTGGAATGTACGAACAGTTTGACACTAGGGCGCAAAACTACATGAAATATTCCTTGGAACCTACAAATGCACTGACTCACCGATATCTTTTTGCACTTCGGTCTCTTGTGGTAGAACATATGCGAGACGCGAGGAACGAAGTCGAGAAAACCATACAGCTTGTTAACGAAAATCCAAGAATCCGAGAAAGATTTCACTGGTCGAATGACGAATTTATTTCAAGCGATGCTTATAGAGTTTTAGATGAGAGTACGCAAAAGATCATCACTAACTACTTTGCATATTTGAAGAGACAGCTCACCACCGAACAAGAGCAGCGTTTTATCGAAGGGCATTATGATAACGTTGATTTGATTACCGATCAGCCTGCAACTATACCACTGAACTTGGGCCAATAGCATGAGTTCGACATGGTCAAGAGATAAATACACTGGTCCCGGAGGTGGTATGTATACCGGACCTGGAGGCGGACTCTACACTGGTCCCGGAGGTGGTATGTATACCGGACCTGGAGGCGGACTCTACACTGGTCCCGGAGGTGGTATGTATACCGGACCCAGTAGCAAACCATATAGGAACAACCAGCCACCGAGGCATATTTTGCTAATTGAATTAGAGAAACGCGGGATGATAACTTATTACAACATGTTAATGAAATACATGCATTAGTGATTTTATATATAAAATAATATGTTATGTCTAAAGTTCTATTCCAGAGCCTTCTCTCCAGCCATGAGATTATCATATTTCAAAATAGTTAAAACACCTCAGTAAGATGAGGTGTTTAGTTTGATTATCGCGCACGGAATAACGCGTGACCGAACTTACATTGAACTGTTAGCAGCTAATCCTCTTACTATTCATTTTTCTAAATTAAACCATTCATTGTGAACTTTTTTAATTGCATAGTATCTACCTGATTGATCGAGAAGAGCCTTTGTAACTGCACTTTTATCAAACAAGTTCTGTATCTCAGTGAAGTATGTCTTCTTGAATCTATTGCGATCGATTTTTTTATCGAGATACGCCGCACACGCAACATCGTAGGTATTAAGCTCTTGTTCTATATATGAACTAAGGAGCTGCTCAGCGATTTTAGTATCATCTCCGCTGATTTTGTAAGAAAATTCATGAGTATCCTTACGAGAATTACTAATCAACTGTTGTATCAGTAGTTCCATTGATACCTGTGAGGCTTTTTTACTATTGGTTAAACTTATCGCCGCAATTATCACAGCGATAAGTGCGATAGTGGCTGTAATACTAGCTACAATGATCTGGATAGTTGCAGGCATTTTTCTACTCCGCGTTCGATTCTTCTAGTTTAGCTGCTATAGCATCGATTAATTCCAGGTGGCGATCATTGGCTGATCCCTTAATTATATGGAGTTCTCTTAATAATTCAGCCTTAGGGATTTCCGTATTGCTTTCTGCGTAACGCAAGTTTTTCAATTTTGAAACCGCTTCTCTCGCAGCCTGATTCTTGTCAGAAATATTATCAACTTCAGATATATAGTTTTTAATCAAATCTTGTAGACTTGCCATCCGGACTCCTTCTTATCTTTACTATTTTCATCATACAGTTTAATAGTATCTTTGTATATTATTTTTTGCTTAACATATGATAATCATAACTTTTAAATACTTATGAAAAGATTCATAAATATCGACAGTATTAGTTAAGGGCAAGACTATGACATAATTATAGTTACGTGATGAATGATAAAAATAAAGGTAACGAGACAGAAAAGCTAATAGGCACGATTGCTGAGACTGTCGTGCTTCGTGATTTTGTTGTCCGTAATCCTAAATTCAAAAAGCCCAACGGTAATGGTGAGGAAAAAGAATTAACGGATATTCTTATTCCATTTGGTGAAGATGTCATATCTATACAGGCAAAATCAAAGGTTATAAACACGGCATCCCCTGCAGATGTGGTGGAAAAAAGAATACAGAAAATTATAGATCATGCAGTGGGTCAACTGGCGAACACTAGAAAAATGGTCGACGTAGGCGAGGTTCTGTTTTACGAGAACACCCATGGCATAAAAGTTCCGCTCGATTCTCCAAATGTTAAGACGATACATGGCTTGGTTCTTGTAAATATCTATGATCAGGATGATGCACATGTACGAATTGAAAACTCATTCGTTTATAGGCATAACATGGGTGTGCATATACTAGACGTTGCAGACTTTTATGCCATCTCAAGTGAGATAGATACGATACCAGATCTAATTGATTACTTAAGTGCGCGGACTAAGCTGTTTATTGATAGTAAGATAAGCCCTGGTACAAATGAGTTAGATCTATTAGCTACTTATAAAACGCAACCAGAAATCATCACTAAGGTGCTGGAAGACAAGCATGGTCATATCGTCATCCTTCCTGGGGCATGGGATGAGTATCAATCTATCAGCGGTGAAGCGATAAAGAAACGTAATGAACTAAACCGAGCCAGCTATCTAATTGATATGACAATAAATGAAATGTCTAAATCTATAGGATATAGTCCAGTTGAAAAAAATCCCGTAACTGGTGAAACTATGATGCCAGGTACCGTTGAAGGCTATTGGGCGGTCATATCAGAACTTTCAAAGATGAAACGACTCAATAGACGTATCTTTGGCGAGAAAATGAAAGAGAAAATGGAGAAAGCTAATGACCCTAAATACCGAGAGGGCTATAGTGTTCTTTTGACTAAGCCAGACGAAGCGATACTTTTCTACAGCACCGATCTAGATGATAGAAAAGAGCGGTTGAGTAGGCTTGCCGTTCTAGCAGGTACCGCTTATGCAGCAAAAAATCTTCGACAAATTGTAGCTATAGCTACGGAACCCATGTCCGGTCATGGTCGATCCTTCGATGTTATTGCGTATAAAGATGTTGATGTGAAAAATAAAGCTGAGTTAAAAGAGCAGGCAAAGCGAATGTTCGACGAGGGAAAACACTACGAAGGCTACGAATATGAAGGTGAGTGATATCGAATTTCAGCATGAGTGAGTAACCTACGTCTTGTTGCAAAATCATTCGACATTTCGTAAAGACGGCAACCCAGATAAGAAAAAGTATCATCTTCTGTGTAAAGTTCTATTCCGGAACCTTAACCCCAGCCAAGAAATAATTACAGAGATAAAGACGTTTGAAATTCAGCGTCTTTATTTTTTCGCTTTAATTTTCTCATCTGATACATGGGTTCGAATCCCTCCTAGCGCTTAAATATATCTGGTATAGTGAACTTATGAGACTCTATCTTTCTTCATTTCGCTTTGGCGACCACACAGATAAACTGCATGGGCTTCTTAAAGGTGGTACCAGTGTTGCCCTCATTGGCAACTCTATGGACTTTTTGCAAGGTCAAGCACGGTCAGATTCGATTAGGCAGGAAATGGAACGCCTAAAGGGTATAGGATTTGATCCGACGGAAGTTGACCTCCGCAACTACTTCGATAATCCAGAAGGGCTTAAGCAGGAGCTGGAACAATTCGACCTTGTATGGGTAAGGGGTGGAAATACGTTTATTTTGGCACGAGCTTTTCTACAAAGTGGTGCGGACAAAGTACTGAAGGAGTTACTAGACAAAGACATTCTTGCCTACGGAGGATACAGTGCCGGAGTTTGTGTCTTAACTCCATTACTCAAAGGCCTGGAGACCGTAGACGACCCTCGCGTTATTCCCGAAAGCTATCAAGAACGAGAGATATGGGAAGGACTAGGTATTCTACCATATGCAGTTGCACCGCATTATAAATCTGATCATCCCGAGTCTAGTATGGTTGACGATGCAGTCCAATATTTCATCGATAACCATATGCCGTTTGTGGCGCTCCGAGATGGTGAAGTTATTATCAATAATAATGACTCATTCGTCATACATGGTCTCATCAACAAACAGCCGTAGATCTTCTAGCTTTTGGTAAGCATCAAGCAGGCTTGGGTAAATAGTGTTCCAATTTCGAGACACTAGGTCAGCCAAGAAAAAAGATTAACTTACTGGTTCATCTAGAAAGACGGGAAACCCGATTGCTACATTTGCAGGTATTCGCAGACCCCGAGTCTTCTCAAGGCCGGTGAAAGAAACAATAAACCCAAACTCCTCTCCTTGATTACTTATCCCCGCTTGAAACGTACACTTTAGAACATTCAAATGAGCAATTTTGACCTCAACACCAACAAGAATATCCTTCATCAATCGCATAATATGATCTGACTGAAGTAAGAGCGTCTGCTCGTCTGCAAATACAACACCGACATTCTTAAGGCTATCAGTAAGTTCTTTAACTACTTCCTGAATAGGGAAGAGTACTCCTACTTCAAACGCACCTCCTTGCTTCACGACTTTAATAAAATTTTTGAGAAAGCTATCAATATAGTCGTATGCTTGTCCACGATCCCGCCTCGAGTGAGCTACACAATGCGAGATATCAAGCAGCATCGGTTGATTAATTTTGGATAAATACTCACGAAGCAAGATCAGTAAAGCAACCATGTCTTTGCGTGAGGCGTCTCCCGCTTGCATCAACAATGTTATCTGCTCTAAGTCTTTTAAATCGTTCGGCTTCATGTTCTTATATTACCATCACAAACTTTGAAATTGCTGCTTAGAAGTTCTAGATGTATGCCACTAAAAGAGCTAGTGTTAGTAATGTAGTTGCATTATTAGCAATTTAGTTGTATAGTGTATTTAGTCTTAATTAATAACAATTTGAAACCGAAAGAAGATGATGTCAGTAAATTCAACTAGCAGTGTATTAGGTGCGGCAACAACAACAGGCGCTGCCGCAGCCATATTACCTACGACGAACAATAATTCTATTGCTCAAATATTAATTATCATAACAATATTGCTAGGCATTCTGGTAGTTTTAACAATGGTAATTATTCGTTTATTACGCAGAATCACACGATAAGTTATCGTGCTTGAATTTACAACTATACTTATCGTTACAATCGGATTTTTAAATTTGATTAGATTAAGTATATTCATGATTGCTGCTGAAGTATACGATTACAAGGCACATTTACTCTACAAACAAAGGGACACTAAAAACCTGCCTCTTTTTACAATTCTTATTCCCGCGTATAACGAAGAGGCTTGTATAGATAGGACGGTTAAGTCCGTTATCTTAGCAGACTACCCTAAAAAGGAAATTGTGGTTATTAATGATGGATCAACAGATTCTACAGCTGAACGCGTAGAAAATTTGATTCGTGAATATAGTTCGGTGAATTTAAAGCTTATAACCCAAGTAAATGCAGGTAAAGGTGCAGCGTTAAACAACGGCATACGAAATACAACAGGTGATCTAGTAATGGTTATTGACGCAGACTCATCTATAGACAAGTATGCATTAATAAACTCTATTAAATACTTTGACGATAAACGCGTAAAAGGCTTAGCTTCTAGTGTTCGCCTAGATGATAATGGTAGCATACTAGGTTTATTACAAAGGGTAGAGTACCTGCTTGCTTATCGCATGAAACGTTCTTTAACCGCTTTAAATATTGAATACATTATCGGCGGCGTTGGATCTATCTACAGAAGAAGTACGTTAGCGCAGGTATTTGGCTATAGAACAAACACAATTACTGAGGATATCGACTTATCTATGAAAGTAGTCGCTAGAGGTAATAAGGCATACAGGGTCGTCTTTGCTTCAGATGTGCAGACAACAACTCAACCAGTTTTGACGTTAAACGAACTTATTAAACAACGATATAGATGGAAGCTGGGTAGGATGCAGACATTCGTACGCTACCGACACTTATTTTTGTCAAGAAATAAAAAACATGGAAAATTGCTGAGTTGGTTTCAATTTCCGTATGCAATTTTTGGTGAAATTTATCTTATGCTTGAACCTGTTTTCATTGCAACAATCATTGCCGTAGGAATACTATATGGTGATCCGTCATCAATCGTAACTGCACTTACTGTTATGTCGGTTTTTATGGCTTTGAACATTCTTGTCACTGATGACGAAAAAATTAAAGATAAGATAAAGCTTATTTTACTAACCCCCTTAATATATGCACTAATGCCACTACTGTCTTATGTCGAGCTCATGTCACTATTTAAAACTCTAGGGAGTTGGCGACAATGGTCTCCAAAATCAAAGGTATCGGGTCACTGGATTCCAGTTACAAGAGCAGCTACATCAAAATAGCCCCGTAGGTCATTCCAAACGCATAAACAATCTTGAGTACATATGATTTTAAAGTATTCTTTAGCCCACAAGCGAGTATAATAAATAGTAATTAATGCATAAATTACTGCCATATCTCAAACCTTATTTACTCTGGTTCATAGCCTTGGTGGCGTTCGTATACGGTCAGGTCCAAGCAACACTAAGCCTACCAGACTATATGGCAGATATCGTGAACAAGGGAATTATCGGGGCAGATAGTGACTATATCCTTCGAACGGGATTTATGATGCTTATTGTGACATTGCTCGGTGGACTCTGTACGATTGGAGTTGGTTTCGCGGCGTCGCGGATTGCAACAGGATTCGTTCGTCGACTAAGGGACGCGCTATTTACTCGAGTTGAGAATTTTTCACTTCATGAATTTAATACGTTTTCGACCGCGTCACTGATCACACGAGCAACCAATGACATGCAGCAATTGCAACAAACATTGGTTTTACTACTGCGTTTAGCCTTGATCGCACCATTCACAGGTGTTGGAGCGATTATCAAGGCATACCAACTGTCTCCGGAAATGTCATGGATCATGGCTGTAGCTATCGGCATCCTCGTTATTGTCATTGTCGCATTGTTCATTATTGTCGTGCCAAAATTCAAACAAATTCAGAAGCTAGTGGATCGTTTAAGCTTGGTAACCAGAGAGATGTTAACTGGTATTCGGGTTATTCGTGCATTCCATAAAGAATCCTCAGAAGAAAAGAAGTTTGACACAGCCAACAAACAGTCGGTTGCCCTGAACTTATTTGTTAACCGAGCAATGGTTATCTTGCAGCCAACGATGATGCTGATTTTGAGTTTGACGTCACTCGCGATTGTCTGGATTGGCGCTCAGTATATAGATACCGGCGCACTGCAGCTGGGAAGTTTGCTTGCCTTTATGCAATACGCAGCACAAGCTGTCGGTTCATTCCTCATGTTATCATTTATCTTTATTTTAGCACCGCGAGCTTTGGTGTCAGCTGGCCGTGTCAATGAAGTGCTGTCGAGTGAATCAAGTGTGCAGGATCCAAGCAGCCCTAAAACAATACCAACTTCTGGCAAAGGAAAAGTTGAATTCAAGGACGTAAGTTTTAGTTATCAAGATTCACAGGAGCCAGTACTTTCGCACATTTCATTTACCGCTGAACCGGGTCAAACGACAGCAATTGTTGGCGGAACCGGAAGCGGCAAATCAACACTCGTAAATCTCATTCCAAGATTATATGACGTGACCGCAGGCACAGTGTCTATCGACGGAGTAGATATTCGTGATGCTACTCAGGCCGATGTTCGAAGTCGAATTGGGTACGCCGCACAAAAAGCCACACTCTTTTCAGGGACGATCACCAGTAACATTAGCTACGCGAGCAAGATGACCCACGGTCGTATCGTCCAGGCAGCTAAAGTCGCGCAGGCTGATGAATTCATTCGGAATCTACCTGATACATACAAAGAGCAGGTAGCTAGAGGCGGCGCAAATCTATCAGGCGGCCAAAAGCAGCGTATTTCGATTGCCAGGGCGATCGCCAAAAAACCCGCAGTCTATCTATTTGACGATAGTTTTTCCGCGCTCGACATGAAAACCGACGCGGCGCTTCGCCAGGCACTAGCAAAAGAGACAGAAGGAAAGACCGTGATTATTGTCGCTCAGCGGATTACTTCGATCATGCAGGCCGACCAGATTATCGTGTTAGATGACGGCCGCATCGTTGACCGGGGCACACATCAGTCACTACTCGGTTCTTCGAAGGTATACCGCGAGATTGCCGAGTCGCAGTTATCTGCGGCAGAGTTACGTGGGGGGAGTGCCTCATGAAACCAAATACACCAGCACCAGTACAAGCAGCACGCCCAGGTGGATTTGGCGGCGGCCCAGGCAGCGCAAGAGGAATGATGGGTGGTCCTGTTCAAAAACCAAAGCATTTCAAAAAAACGCTCGTCACAATCGGAAGCTATTTAAAGCCGTATAAGTTCAAGCTGATCATTGTCGTTTTGTTTGCGATTATCAGTACTGTCTTTATCATAATCAGTCCGCGAATTCTGGGTGATATGACAAATGAGATCGTGGACGGCTACGTCCATGGCCAAGCATATGACAAAGTAATCGCAACGCTGCCAAAAGGGACAACTCTGCCCGCAGGAACAACAGGTGAGACGATCCTGGATCATCTATCGGCGACAGACCGTGCAAAAATCCCAATACAACAACAAGAGAGCCTTGAATCAATTGACTTCTCAAAAGGCCGGCCAGGCATTGATTACCATGCTCTTATGATTCTAGGGCTCTGGCTAATTGGCCTGTACGTCATTAGCTCACTGTTCTCCTATTTGCAGGGTTGGATAATGACGAGCATCACGCAAGATTTAGTGTATCGCCTGCGTTCGAAAATTTCACTGAAGATCAATCGCATGACACTAGGCTACTTTGACCATCATCCCTACGGTGAGGTGATTAGCCGCGTCACGAATGACATTGATACGATCGGGCAAAGCCTGAACCAAAGCGCGACACAGATTATTACATCAGTCGTCACGCTCATCGGTATCACCATTATGATGCTCACGATCAGTTGGGAACTGACATTAGTCGCGATCATCGTGCTGCCTCTCAGCTTCGGATTTACCTTCTTCATCGTAAAGAAGTCCCAGCGCTACTTTATGGGCCAGCAAAAAAGCCTGGGCGAGCTTGACGGGCACGTGGAAGAAATGTTCTCTGGCCATATCGCGATGAGAACCTATAGCGGCGAAAGCCAATCAATCAAGACATTCTCTAAAACCAACCAGGAATTGTACGAAAATGGCTGGAAATCACAGTTTATGTCGGGATTAATGATGCCAATTATGCAATTCATCAGCAACCTCGGACTCGTTGGCGTCGCGGTTACCGGAGGGTGGCTAGCGGTTAACGGACGGATAGGCATCGGCGACATTCAGGCCTTTATCCAATACATGAACCAATTTACGCAACCAGTCCTCCAGACAGCTGGCGTTGCTAACGTTATGCAAGTAACCGTTGCGGCTGCCGAACGGGTTTTTGAGTTTCTCGACGAGACAGAGGAAGTACCCGACACTATCACTAAAACGCTGCCGATGCCGATCAAGGGCGCAGTGCAATTCAGTGACGTTAACTTTAGGTATGTCCCCGAAAAACCTATTATCCAGCACTTCAATGCTGAAATAAAACCTGGACAAAACGTTGCCATTGTCGGTCCGACAGGAGCGGGCAAGACGACAATCGTCAATCTCCTGATGCGATTTTACGATATCGATAGCGGTATGATCCGAATAGACGGCGTCGACAGCAGCCAGTTAGCCCGTCACCAGGTGCGGCAATTGTTTGGTATGGTCCTGCAAGATACATGGCTTTTTAACGGGACGATCGCGGATAACATTGCGTACGGGGGAAAGAAAGTAACAAGGAAACAGATTATTGCCGCTGCAAAATCCGCGCACGCCGATCACTTCATCCAAACCTTGCCAAAAGGCTATGACACCATTCTCGGCGAGGAGACCGACAATATATCGGCAGGTGAGAAGCAGCTTCTCACCATTGCTCGGGCAATGCTTGCAGATGCGCCAATGCTCATTCTCGATGAGGCCACAAGTTCAGTTGATACGAGAACGGAAGTCCTGATTCAAAAAGCGATGGAACGGCTCACGCAAAACCGTACGAGTTTCGTCATTGCCCACCGGCTTTCAACAATTCGTAAAGCTGATCTTATACTCGTCATGAAATCAGGAAACATTATCGAGCAGGGGACACACAACCAGCTGATGAAAGCGAATGGATTCTATACGTCGCTATATAGCAGCCAGTTTGCAGATGCGGATCAGCCTGAGGGCTAGATGTTTCACGAGACATCTTTGTCTGCCAGGGGATAGGACTAGAACTCTACGAGAAAGACTACGCTACTAATCATCACGCTTCCTTAATATATTCAACATAATACGGTTTAAAACCATATTTTTCATGGAGTTTTTCGGATGCGGTATTGCTGGCGTAAATTCCAGCCTTAAAACGATCTGCATGCTGTTCCTCGACAGCCCAGCGTTCGGCTTCTTCGAGAAGTCGCGCCGCAATGCCAAGGCCGCGTAGTTGAGGCTCGACATAGATGGCTTCAAGATGACATTCTCTATTTTTGTCTGCGAGATAGTCGAGTACTTCGATATAACTATACTGATACCCGACGATCGAGCCACTACGCTCCGCAACGATAATGTGCGCTGCGTCATTTTTAAGTTCTAAGGCATAGTACGACATCGCTTCGTCCGCGTTAAATGTTAGCCCTGGCTCAAACTGGCGCGATTCCGCCTGAAGTCCTTCACCCATGGAGATAATCCTGTTAAGATCTTCGTGCTTGGCACTTCGTATAGAGACTTCCGTATCTGTCATGTACCCTATAGTATCATGACTACTCGGGGAGAACTTAATCTCCCTGTTGCCCGGGTAAGATTCAAGATTGTCCTGGTGTTATATACTGTGAATATGCCACAGCCCCCTAACGACAGAAAAAACGAGGATACGCCTGCCAGCCGGCTAGACCTTAATAAAATGTATCCGACAGCAAAATCATTCGATGAGTTAGCCAATGAAAGAGAGAGGATCGACAGGCTGCACGCACAACGCGTGCCAAAACATGTCATTTTACTTATCGGCATTAAGATCTACAGTATATTGATTGGCTTCGCTCTAGCCCTTACTATTAGCTTTGCTATCATACCGACAAATATCATAGCCGGCGTTTTTCTAAGCTTTTTTATCGGCCTGGTCTGGCTTGGATACACCGTATGGATGCTCACCAGCATCTCAAACTCATTCCAAAGATTTGGGTTCAGCGCGGAATCCTTTTTCCAATTATATGCGCTCGTCTATTCGATATTGGCGTGTGCTTCCTACTATTTTGTCGCCCACATTTCACTTGTCATATTCTTGACGCTAGCTACATGTCTCCACTTCATACTGGTGTATGTTCTACTGAGGACAAAGCTCAAGGCTTCTTGAGATATATTTATTACTTTAGCAATATCTTACTTTTACATGGATAGTTTGGAACATCTCAGGATAATATAGTGTCTCGTATTCGATTCGTTCATCCGCAAATTTAATTATTACTCTGGACCCACTACAACAATTGCTCTATAATGAATTATATGACGAAAAATAATCTAATGACCGTTAAATATATAGACCTTTTTGCCGGACTTGGCGGGACGAGAATTGGATTAGAACAAGCCTTAAAAGAAAACGGGTTTCTAGGAGAGTGCGTATTCACGTCAGAAATCAAGCCACATGCGGTAAAAGTCTACGAGGATAACTTCAAAGGCGAAGAGGTGAGTGGCGATATAACCCAAATCGACGCGAAAGACATACCTGACTTTGATTTCCTGCTAGCCGGATTTCCATGCCAGCCTTTTAGCTCAGCAGGAGTGAGAAGAGGCTTCATGGATACAAGGGGAACGCTCTTTTTTGATATCGAAAGAATATTAAAAGAGAAACGTCCACGGGCATTCTTACTGGAAAATGTCGAGGGTTTAGTACTTCACGATAGAGTTGATAGAAGCCGTCCGATTGGACGTACTCTTGAAACCATTATTAATCATCTGGAGAATTTAGGGTACGAAGTAAATTGGAAAGTACTGGACGCGAGTGAATACGGCGTACCTCAAAAACGTAAACGTATTTATATTACCGGATCCCTCTCCGCGAAAACGGATTTAAATGACCTGAATAAAAATAGCTCAAAACTTGCGAATGTTTTAGAAAAAAACCTTCCTCAGTCAGCCTATCTTAATGACAGCGTCTTAGTTAAGAAATTACTTGAACACTATAGCGTTGACCAGATGAAAGGAAAACAAATAAAAGACAAGCGCGGCGGCGCAAACAATATACATAGTTGGGACGTTGAATTAAAAGGACCTGTCTCGGAAGAACAGAAGGCACTTCTAGACGAAATGCTAAAACAGCGCAGGCGGAAATCCTGGTCACTATCCAAACAAATCCCGTGGTCGGATGGCATGCCGTTAACGTTAGAGGAAATAGCGACGTTCCATACCCAAACATTGTTCGAGCATAAAATGTCCGACAAGAAATATTTAGTACATCTAAAATCAATCCTGGACGACCTCGTAAAAAAGAAGTATCTCACATTTGAAATTCCAAAAAAGACAACGCCTGAATACCAGGTAAAAGGATACAATATCGTCGTTGGAAAGCTAAGTTTCGAAATCAGCAACATCCTAGACCCAGAGCATGTAACGCCTACGTTAGTAGCAACGGACGTTACGCGCATGGCCGTCGCGGATAAGAAAGGTCTTCGTAGGATGACAGTAAGGGAAGGACTAAGGTTATTCGGTTTTCCTGAGTCATACGAAATTGACGGCCTTAGCTATACGAAAACATTTGACCTACTCGGAAATTCAGTTAGCGTGAATGCGGTACAGATAGTTTGTGACCGGATAATTAAGGCTGCGTTTTAGTAAACTCACTATAGGAAGCTCCTACTTCCGCCAACCATTCCTCTGCGGATGCGGTGTCACCGGTATATTTCGCAAGCGTTTCTTCTATCGCGTTAAGAAAAGCGACTCTGCTATTGAATGGCTGAGCGCCCTTTGACATAGTCTTGAAATTATACGGCCGGATATTATGGATTTTACCTTGCTTTACTTGAGCACGAATGGCATATTCTTTCATGCTACATGTAATTTCCCAAATCTTTTTGATCCAAATACCGTTTATCTTGATCACGCCGTTAGACAATGAATAGCCAAGTATTAAATAATCAACATCGAGTTTGTACGCCTCTGTCCTGAGCGATCTTGTGTACGCGTCAAATTGGGCTACGTCAAAATTAGGCGTGTTTGCAAAATCAAAAGCCTTCACTTCTAAAAGGTTAACGCGGTCATCTTCACTAAGATAAAAATCCGGGAATTGCTGCGTATTAGGATTACCTCTACTGTATACGCCGTTTAAGGTCATCCATTCGCCCAGCCACTCTTGGAGTAGGTTTCCGGTTGCGCTTTTATCGTTAACTTTCAGTTCCGTATTCAGCAGTTCCAAGCTAATTGATCCCTGCGCGCCAACGATACCCTGTCGTTTTAGTAATTCATATAGTTCAAGTGCTTTTGTTCCGTACATACGGGTTATTATGGCACAGAAGCATGTAATTGTCGCTAGACTATCCCGGCGCGCTTTCCGTACGCGTACTTCAAGTCTGGAGCTCTGTTTTTGCCATGGCGATCAGTATCATCACGAAACTCCCGTTGACACGCGTAAGAATACGAGTATAGTTAACATATAGGTTAACTATCATGAATATTCCTTATGACTCACTCCAGCTGGACACAATACTCAATGCGCTTGCTAACCAAGTACGCCGTGGGATTATTCATGAATTATCACTTCACCCGGCAACGGTCGGGCAGATGGCAAAGCGCCACGGCATTTCATTGCCTGCCATCCATAGGCATATCCGTATCCTGGAAGAAGCCGGCCTGATCGTCCGTAAGAAAGTCGGACGTACCAACTTTGTCGCGCTCAACCACAAAACCTTAAACCTGACTCAAAAATGGCTCATGCAATACAAAACCGAATGGGGCAGCGCTGATGCCTCATTAGAAAACTACATTTCCAGGATGCAGGAATGATTTCTGGGAATTAAATAAAGGGTTCGGTTACCGGGCCAGAAGGAGAAATAACAATGGGAAAATACGTGTACGTATACTACGCTGGTTCGGATACTGACGCCGGAGACAGCCAAGCATGGGGCGAATGGTTCGGGAAATTAGGCGACAAGCTCGTTGATGCCGGAAATCCTTTCAACGAAGGTGGCCAGGCCGTGTATCAAGGCGGCGTAATGCCCGTCACGGATAAGCCGATTACCGGGTACAGCATCGTTAGCGCTGACAGCATGAAAGAAGCCGAGGAACTAGCCAAGGGCTGTCCGCTCGTCGCTTCAAAAGATGGTGTTGTTTGTGTTTACGAAGCATTACCTATGTAAAAACCGCCCACTCATGTGGTTCTGGTAGCCTACCAAATGAAACGCAGGTGCGGTTGCACCTGCGTTTCATTTAGATCCGTGATTACAGAGCCTGAATCTACGACCAGCAATAGGGATGAAGACAATGTCCGTCTCTCACCCTAATCTGCTGAGGCTGGACAGGAAAGATGACTCCGCCGGATAACAGGCCGATAGAGATCGCAACATATACGAATCCTTGTAGCGACAGGATGGAAGATGACGTTGATATTAGCATATTCATCGACTTTCTTGCCGGCGGGGAGAATGACGCGGACATTATGCATAACTCTGCGCTTTGTAACCTTAACGTCTCTTATTACGCTCAGTTAGCTGGAGTGAAAAAGATTCTTTTCTCATCTTCTGCATGTATCTATCCAGAGCGCAATCAATTAGATCCTGATAATCCGAAGATTCAGCCTATCCTGCCGCTCCCGATAGAGAGTACGGCTGGGAGAAGATATTCAGCAAACGTCTGTACTTAGCTTTTTATCGTAATTATAAATTGCAAGTAAGAATTGTTCGTTTTCATAACATTTTTGGTCCCGAAAGCGCATGGCAAGGAGGCAGAGAGAAAGCTCCGGCTGCTATTTGCCGTAAGGTCGCTCAAGCCAAAGATGGAGGTGAAATAGAGATTTGGGGAGATGGCAAGCAAACGCGATCCTTCCTGTATATCGACGAATGTCTCGAAGGCGTCAGAAGATTAATGGATTCGGATATCACCACCCCTCTCAATGTGGGCTCGGATGAGATGGTTAGCATCAATAAAACAGAAGGAATAGTAATGAAACTAGCCAATAAAGACCTGAGGATAAAACACATCAAAGGTCCGCTAGGCGTAAGAGGAAGAACATCAGATAACGCTCTTATCAAAGAGTTACTCGACTGGGCACCAAGCGCAAAACTGGAGGACGGCCTTGCGAAAACTTACGAATGGATAGAGAAGCAGGCAAAATCGTAACGTAATGCGAGTTACATACGACTCTCTCCAGCCAATATTATTACAATGCCAATTTGAATAAATACCAGCAAGCGAACAAGAGCAAAAGTCTTCGTTTCCTCTAACAAAGAAGGGCCGGGTAGCCTGCCCGTCACACAGACAGGCTACCCGGTTCATCCATCTACTTCAAGCTCAAGGGACTCAGTTTCGAAAGCGTCGTCACACCGTCAGGCGTGAGCAGATACTCCTTTCCGTCGGTCGACATTCGGTATTCGGTCGCGCCGCCGACCGCCGCACTACAACCGAGATACCGGCAGAAGACACCGTTGCGGTCGAAGCCCTGCGCCCACGCGACACTGTCGACTGAACTGGTTGTGTCATTCATCACTGAGAGGTAGGGGTATCCAGCCGTGTTGAAGACCTCAAGCCCCAGCAGGTAGCCGATGCCCCGCGAGATCATGTGCGCCTTGCGGGTCGGCGTGTTGTAGCAGGTGGCATAGTACGCATTCATCCACAGAATCGGCGTACTTGCCCAGGTGTAGTATGGCAATCCGGCGTGGGAAACCGGCGTGGCCTGCGTCTTCACGCAGGTGCCGTCCGCAGCGGCGTAGTCATCGATGATGAGACGCTGGTACGTCAGACCACCGCATGCCGTACTGACCGAGAAGTCCACCGCGCCGCTGTTCTCGAAGAACTGCGCCGCGTTGGCGATCGGCCAGAACTCCGTACGCTTCTCAGCGCAGATCGTCTGGTAGTAGTAGCGAGCACCGTTGAAAGGTCCGTGCGGTGCCGCTACAAGAGACGGCCTAGCAGGAGAGGTAACAAGTGGCGCTACGGCGACAGAAGGCGTAGCTGGCGCTACCACCTGTGCCGAGGCGACCTCTTGCGCTCCCATGTGTCCAGGCGCGGCCGAGGATGCGCTGGCTGTGCTAGCACACAGACCGAGCACGGCGAGGAGGGCCATGACCCCCCAGAGACGGGCTGAACCCGTTCGGATGTTACTCCGAAAAGATCGCACTGATAACTCCCTGATAAATAGATGGGCGGGATATATTTTCATCGTCAGGTAACGATGATCCCTATTTATTTTATCGCATATGATTCCAAGATTAAATGGATTAGCTCATGGTTAAAGCTCATATTGATAACGAAATATCCTGGACTCCGGCTCACGTAGCCTGACGCAACTGATGAGACCGAATGGCCTTTATCGGTGGGCTGACTTATACTAGACATTGTTCTGAAACATAATATAAAACAGCTAATACGTTCCATCGAAGGGAGCTGCATGCCAAAGTTCAACAAGCATTTTTT
>Ga0193716_1000241_pt1 | contig 34143 bp, 31 predicted proteins | sample U2c1metaG_FD_145901 | JGI IMG/M metagenome (GOLD analysis project Ga0193716, IMG submission 145901) | Soil microbial communities from a riparian zone of the East river system, Colorado, United States - U2c1 | ecosystem: Environmental > Terrestrial > Soil > Riparian zone | place: USA: East River...
CCCGCCACAAATGGGTCCCCTCTACCCAAATCCGAGCCCCCCCCCGCATTGCGTTAGCCAAAATCGTGCCCTGGCGGCTTGATTTTCAGTTTTTTGCCCAAATCCTCCCGCCCTCGTGCACCGGTCGATCCCCACCTCCAAATCCTTCAACCCCAGCTTACCCCGCCACAAATGGCTCCCCTCTACCCAAATCCGAGCCCCCCCCCGCATTGCGTTAGCCAAAATCGTGCCCTGGCGGCTTGATTTTCAGTTTTTGCCCAAATCCTCCCGCCCTCGTGCACCGGTCGATCCCCACCTCCCAATCCTTCAACCCCAGCTTACCCCGCCACAAATGGGTCCCCTCTACCCAAATCCGAGCCCCCCCGCATTGCGTTAGCCAAAATCGTGCTCCGGCAGCTTGATTTTCGGTTTTTTGCCCAAATCCCCCCACCCTCGTGCACCGGTCGATCCCCACCTCCCAATCCTTCAACCCCAGCTTATCCCACCCCAAATGGGTCCCCACTACCGCATTATAGCCCCCCCATGTTTCGTTCGCCACAACCGAACCCCCACGGTTCGGTTTTCGTTTTTTGGCCCAAATCACCTCACCCTTGCACCCACTCAATCCCCATCCAGAATGTGTCTCTACTACCCAACTACATGTCACCCCGCATTTCGTTAGCCAAATCTGAGTACCCATGCCTCGGTTTTCGGTTTTCGGTTTCCGGCTCAAGTCACCCCCCTCACGTGCAGGTCATTCCGCGCCCCGAGGCTGTCAACGCAGAAATAATCAACCCAAAATAAATGCACCCAGCTCAAATGTGATGCCTCCTGCATATCAATTGCAAAAACGATGCCTATACGGCTCGTTTGTTACTATTTTCCCACTAATATCCCCCGCTCGTACGCAGGTTATTCTGCACCCCCAGGCTGTCAACATACTATAAAAACTAAGTCCCCCCCAACTCGAATTCAATGCCTCCTGCATATCAATCGCAAAATTGATGCCTCCACAGCCCGTTTTTGTTTTTTTACCCAATATCATCTTCCCCTCGCGCGCAGGTCATTCCACTCCACAGGCTGTCGACCTAGGATAACTATACCTAAATCAAGGCTCCCCAACTCGAATCCAATGCCTCCCGCATACACCAACCTGCGCAAACACAGCTCCCGCGTAGAGGCATCAAGAGGGATTTGAAGAAGAGTAAGCTACTATTTAACATTGGTTGTGCATCCGACATCGGGTAGATGTCGGATCGGTGGTATTAATGAGACTTGAATGGAGATGGTGCGCGTGTCAACTTAGCATGAGTCAATTCAATAGGCTGCCTTAAAAGTTCTTGACGGGCGCCCATTATTGAAGGCACTCTCGAGTCTCGTTTTCTCAGTTGCTGGAGCTCTTGACTTGAACCTCAGATCACAAATGGCATATCGTCTTGGCCCAACCTACTGGACTGCCAACAAAATGCTGTACCAATCGTCGATCTACGAATTCTTGGCAAAGACAGTTGTAAATTCTCAATCGTAACCATACCAGAAAGCCTGAACAAATCTTGTATGATATTTTCTGCTTAGCTCCCCCGCAAGCTGAGAGCATCCCTTGGTTTGATGGTGTTGGTATGTGCATTGACAATGAAGGGTGGCACAGCTGCGTACAGCTAATTCATGATTTACGGTTGCATTTGCATTTCCACATGCTGTTCGCATGTGCTCTCGTTACCTGGTCTCTACAGATGTGTTTTTATTTTTATACATACGTTGATTGCAAATTTGCTGTGAATGTTTGCTTTTCGTATTGCAGTTTGCATATTGCATTTATAAATACTCGGTCTACCTCATTAAATATGCTCTCAATCCGACATCCGTTCATTCATGTTTAGGTTCACGATACCTCTGCGTGCCTCCGTTATAGCGTCGTCCGTCGTTTCATATCCCACTTTCCTCTTGATTGCAGGTTTCCGACCTGCTGATTGAATGGAAGCTTTAGTTCGTTGCATCGCAGCTTTCTGCATGACTGATGAGCAGTTGTGGTTTTGTTTGTTTTGTTTTGTACTGACCTCCGTGAACGATCCGTCTATGAGTGCCAGAGACCGAAGTTGAGCTATGGTCTTGAATTTATTGCCTTTTACTGGTATGGCGACTATGGTGGCTTGAACTTCCACGATATCACCGATCCTGAAGCGTACAGGATCCATCGGTTCGAACCTGTCGACATCATATAACTGTGGTTCATCCAGCGTAAATAAATACCTACCGGGGTTGCTCGTCGTTCTTGGATGAAGGTACTAGATAATAATAAAGCACTTCGTTTTCTGCACTGTGGAAGTACCCGTCTGCTATCATGGATGTCAATATTCCCTTGGGGTCGATGGCATGGTCAAAAGGCACGGCTGCACTGAACAGATCGTCGCGACGAGACGTGAAGTATCGTGTCCCGAATTCGATGGATGGATAAGACAAAGATGTGTTTGATGAAAACGGCTCCATATCTCCTTCAGGTACCTGACGAGTTAACACCTGATGGAGATGCTGCATATTGTCGATGCACGTCTCGAAGGCAGGCAGGTCAAGCCCTGTTATCTGAACTGTTTGACGTAGATAACCTTGCGTTCGTTTGGCGATACTTATCGTATCTTGTAAGGTTATGGAATGCGTATTTATGTGATTGCTTACCGTTTTTTGAATGGAGGAAGATCCACGTGCGTGATTATGCCCTGCACACTCAATACGATTTCTTCTTGTTCGGCGACATCAGTGGTCGACGTAACGAATTTCCAGCATTTTGGTTGTTCACTGTATGTAGGCTTGAAGATGTCGATCTGTGTACAGTTATATGGGGGTTGTCTCCACGGGTGTTCATTCATCCACGTACATTTGTGATATTTGTAAGCTGACCCGAGCTGTCTCCTCGGCCTTCGATGATCGTTTGTAAGTCCTTGGCTACAGTTTGTGAGGTTTGATGGAGTGTGAAATATGCTTCATTTACTCACCTGCTCCTGCAATATCATAAAACTGATCCATGTTTTGCAGTGATTCGAGATGGGTAAGGGTACCTGTCGCTGTTGTATGTAAAGTGTTGTTGTATGTGGTATGGTCTGACCGATCACTCTTTATTTGATATTTGATGATATAACCTCCGTCTGTGCTGTATCTTGCGATCCATCACGTTATTAGTTTCACCGTCATTCTGTTGGCGTGTTTCGTCTGTCCCGTCTGCGAATCGCATTTAAGCGGCTTATAGCTGCTCTTGGTAAGTTCTCTGTTTTTGGAAGGACATCTCGCTTTCTCTCGCTGTTGTCGGTTTTGATTTGGTTCGTTGTACTTCTTACGCTTGTTTTAATTTTTGAAAAATAAAAAAGTTCTTGCTCATGAACTGGCTTAATACGACAAAGCTTCGCCGTGTCCATATAAGGCAACGGAACGGCATGCAACGTTCCAGTGACAGGATCTTGGCGCATTTATTTGGTTACTACGGGATTGCTTTAGTTCTGGAGCTTTTGATCGCTGCTGGTTTGGAATTAGTTATCTCTTCTTGAGTAGATTAATCTGACGTTGTGAATTCACAGGTGGCAGCACTCCGATGTCCGTTTTTCTATTTGAGGTATAGTCGTTCTAGCGTTGTTGATCGTTGCATCGTGTTGCATTGTGTTCCGGAGCCTTATATGGCTGTGGACCTATAGTTGCAGCTTAGCCGATAGACTGCCTTTACTTCCTTTCTTCTTCTTCTTCTTCTTCTTTTTTTTTGTTTTGCATTCACCTGCTTGAGTAGTAATAGTCTCGGTGTGTTTTATTACCACGATCACATACGTATCCACTGATATATTTAAAAGGCTTGGTATCTTGTAATTCCTGTCGTTGGTCATTCGCCACATCCTGATTTCCTGCTGCTCCTCGGTTGTTGCACTTTTAATCTCTCCTTCTCAACACTTCCTTATAACGTTCCTGCAAAAAAATATGCCTGCTGCTAAGAAATCCAACTCCGCTGCCTCCAAGGTTGCTACTAATGCTTCGTCGGTATGCCAAACTGGTTTCGTTGCAGTCTGTCTAACTTGAGCCCATCCAGTCGCCCCCGTGGTCGCCCTTCATCCAAAAAAGTCGTAAAGTCCTCTGAGTTCGTCGATGATGAAGCCGATGAGGTGTAAGCTACCGTCTTGTTTTGTATATACACCCTGTTCAACTATTGACTTCGCAGCATGAGTAGATCGGATGACGAAAAAAAGTCTGTTCTGAATGCCGATCCTAATACTCCGTCAGTACACTTCGTAAATTTTGGTTTATGGCTTGCCTAACTCAATCTTCTTCAGTCGTCTCAGCGGTCGTCCTCCCACGAAAAGGATTATAGATTCGTTGAAGTCTATAGAAGACGATGCTGACAACGCGTAGGATGCGTTTCTACTTCATCGATTTTTTAGCTGAACTATTAACTTTGCAGTATCGAAATCTCGGATGACGACAGGAAATCTGCTTCGGTCATCTCCAAGGCCAGCACAAATACTCCGTTAGTACACCTTTTAAATAATTTATCTGTGGTTTATCTGGGTTGAACTGTTGCAGTCGGCCTCGTGGTCGCTCCTCCTCCAAGAAGGTCCTGAGGTCTTCGCGATCCATTGACAACGGTGTTGAAGAAGCGTAAGAGTTCATAATGTTGTTATGTATGCCTCTAGTCTGATCGGGCCACTGGTTTTGTACTAGCATTGACATTTCAGATGACGAAGACATGAAAAGTGTAAAAAGGTATGGACGATTCTATCGCGTGTATTAATTAGTTTATTGGATGATACTTTATCCAGCACGGCCAGTCGCTCTCGGTCTCGCTCTCGTCCCTCCACTCTCGCTGGAGCCGCCAAAGACGAAGACAATATTGAGTATGTTTCCGTTTCCTTCTGATATTGGTATTTTTATTTTGTTTGGTGACTTACCATTATATTTTATCTTTATCCTGTAGCATTTACGCTTACGATAGCGATGATGACGCGATGAGCGTAAAAAGTACCAAAAGCGCCAAAAGTGCGATGTCGGTAGTCGACGATAACTTCGTCACCACACCGCCTCGGAGAAGGTATGCGATATTCAGTGTTGTACATTCATTCTAACTTATATGTGTACATCGTAATCAGTCGTTCTTTTGTCCCGAAGACTCCTTCCTCACGTGCTTCCTCCAGGTTCGTTAACCTGTTGTTTTCCTTATGATTTGAAAATAAAATGTGTATAAACAGGAAGCGCTCTGCTTCTGCCATGACTTCTCCCATTACCGACAACGAAGATTTTGAGTACGTATCTGATATAATCCAACTTGTTCCGTTTTAACAGTATTTTGCTATTAGGATGGTTGATAGTCCTGCAAAACGCATGGCTCCAATGCAAAGGGTTCGCTTTGACAATGCTGCCAAATCCGTGACACCTCTCAAAGGTGTTCTGAAGAAACCCGAAGTTGTTCTGCCCTTGTAGGTTGTTTCTTATCCACGGAATTCAGTGCATGTGTTTATCATTGCCGGCAGCAAAAACAGGTTTTCGAATTCCACTGAAAATGACGAAGATGATGATGTGTTTGGGTAGGCGTCTGTGAATATTTCGTGCAATATTTCATTTATAATGTTCTTGCAACTGCTCAGGGTTTCGCCTCACAGGCCCAAGGCGTCTTTGAACAGGATGTCGAATAAAAAGTCGAAAATTAACTCGAAGGTCGACGGCGATGAACTGCAATCTCCATTTGAATACGAGGACGAAACTACTCCCCGCAAAAGGTATGTACGTACCCTGGGTGTCCGGTGCAATGTCTGATGCTGTTTGTGCAAGTTCATCGGCGTTCGCAAACAACAAGGCTACTCCTCGCAGCACGTGCGTATTCGTCCTGGGCGTCCGATATATTCTCTAATATTGCTCGCCTCAGTCTGTTTGCAGTTAAAGGCGACAAAATGGGTAAAAGAAATACCTCTGTGAATAAGGACGACGGCAGTTCCGATGAAGGATCTACCTACCTAGAGGACCAAATCACGAGGTGATCATAATTATTTTTATGGTTTCTTAAAAACGTTGACTTTTTATTCTATAGTGAAAGTGCTCCTGACATCGACGAGTCAGATGTTAATAACCGAGACCCAGAACTCGAAGATTCTTACAAAGGTTTATCCAATATCAGGTACATATTTCTCTATATTGTGACTTTATGGGTGTTGGTTGATTTTTCCATTACCAGGGCTGCATGCATTATATCGTGGTCGAACAGAATAGGTCCTGGCCTCCCTTGCTACACTGGAATTCAGATTGAAATCCCAAAAATCAATAACGAGTAAGTTTTTGTTCCTTTTTGTTTACGACATATGTGTGAAATGTTTGGCTGTCAAGGTTACTTTACCAAGCCGTTACGTTCGGCGGTTCACCTAAATTTGCCAACCTATCCCGTACCGACCCCGTAAGGATCTCCACCGGCGTGGGTAGCTCGACCTATTTCCACGCAGTCGGTGGTGGCACGCCTATCATCTTTCTGTCGACCATCGTTGTTAAAGACTGCAATTTGCAAGATGCCAAGATGTCATCCACTGGCAGGTTTCAAAAGGTCATCGAAGGTGCCTGCATCGAAGGGGAATGGGAGCGCCTCGTCGGTGCCATTGGCCATATCATACATGCCCGTGAATTCAAGGCACAATTCTACATGGATAACCTGTCGTTTGCAACGGCTTATTCCTCTGATAATTGTATTTTTTCTTTGTTCTGTCTTCTGAGTACCGTTGAATGATGTGTCTCACCCCAGCTACTTCTTCGCCTTCCACTTTTCGGAATGGAAACGGAAACCGTCGCCCCAGCGGTTCCAGCCGTTTCTCTCGTGGCCCTGGCGGTGGTGGTACTTCGCCGGCTTTAGCATGTCATGATATCAGTACGTTGTCCTTCGACTATCCGTGTTTCAACATATTGTAACGACTCTTCAGTTCCCATCTACGATGCTAGAAAATACACCGGTAACTTCTATGAATTGCTTACGGATCTGGAGCGTCTTAAGCGCTTCCCTGCAGAAGTCCCTTCACGTGCTTGCGCAGTGGTTGCCTATACGGTCAACACTTGGGGCAGGGAAAGTCCAGTTAATGTCTCCTTCAATATTCAATGGGCAATGGTCTTGGGTGTTCCAGGTCAGAAGTAGCTTCGTCCGCCCCGTCAACCGCGTCCCCGATTGCGATGTCGTACGCGTATTTATTATACTCCTCGGTCGTTACTCGTTCTATATTGCAGTCTGTCTTTTCCCGTTGCATATTTCTTATTTATGTTAGTACCTTAGCATCTTATCTATTCAACAGTCTGTCGTTACTTGCACGGTTGCTGCCTCATAATCGAAATTGATGTCAATCTTGCGCTGTACTGTATCGTTTCGACCGTAAGTTCATGAATTCTGAAAATTTGCAGGCCGAGATGGCCGATAAATTTTCTTTTGAATTCTAGTGATTTAAAACGGGGATTTTTTTTGTGGCTGTTACGCGTTACTGAACTTACAGTCGAAATGGTACAGTATGCTGACATGGCACGCTTTGCTGTAGGGTAAATGCGCCAATCTGAGGTATACATGCAACGTTAATACTTACCGTGAAGCGGGTAATGTACGTGTAACGACGGAATCTGTGGTACTATTTCTGGTGTGCATGTTTTAGTGTACCTGTACTAGCTGCCACAAAATATTTTTGTCTTCTGATGAGACCTACATCACTAGCCGCTCAGACACGGACCAAATTCTAGAAGATATGTCTTTCACGAGCTCTCGTTTCATAACCAACTCAATCGAACCTGCCCATGCATGTACTGCAAGTCCTTCCAGTCTTCTGCTCCTACCCCACGTCTCGACACAGTGTTGTATTGTGATTTCGCTGGCAACGGAGATGTCGAACCCACGAAGAAATGGCTGATCTTGTACGACACTTCCATCTGGAAGGATCTCTAGGTTGAATCGGCTTCTCATTAGTATATTTATGCTGCCTGCCACTTCGAATGCCTCCATCTGCTGTTCCCACTCCGGGCGTGTCCATGGCAGGCATATGGGTCTTTGGAGGATCTTGACGGTATTATTTGTTCGTTAGCTTACATTAGTTTTGTATGGTCTTTTACGCACCGTATGTCCGTTTACTTCTGCCGATACCATACACAACGATATTGTATTGTACCTTATTCCGTCTGTCATCAGATCCAACCCAATTGAGTCACACTCAGAAAATACGAATGTAAGTTCCATGAGTGCCATCCGAATCATAGCCGATTTCAACTTTGCTTTGAATTCGTTACGTATGTCGCATGTGTAAGACCTGGCATCGAAAAGAAAACAGAGCCTCAGGATGCAATTGCACAAAAGGTGTTTCGGTTCGTCTCCGAAGACGTCGCCTGCACCGTCTGTGGATATCGTAGTGAGAAATTTGATTGCTGTCTCCATATTGTCGACCTCAACAGTCTCGTATAATAACGTCCTGGCGAGTGCCCACCGTCGTTTGTCGACTCTGGCAAAGCTGGCGAGTTCGTACGTATCAGATTCTAAGACGACGAAGTGCAGGATACCATCCAATATTTCTCGCGGCAGAGTCGACATTCTGGATTGCGTGGAATCAACGTTTTGGATATACAAATACGTGAAGAGCACTCGGAACTTACGGGGGTGCAAGACACATCTCGACGTGCTGGTACCGCTACGGCAGACGTGGAATTACACAGCGAAAATTTCACTGTCTTTTTGTAACGATATTCCACGTGTAGGATCACGCATAAATAGTATTTATGTTATATACGCACCTGGACAAAAACACAATCCGAATAATTTATATTTTAAGTAAAAATGCTCCCAATATGCATTGCAATACGTCAAATATGGGCATGCCATACTTTAATATGTGTCACATGATATATAAATCGAATATATGTACTTAAATTATAAATTATCGTCATATGCGTTATATTCACATTTTGTCCAGATGTGTACATATATAAACACCACCACAATCCTATACGTGAAATGTTGTCGTTGTGTATGAATTCCTGTATAAAAAGTCCCTATACTATGATGAAATTCTTGCTGGGATAGCGGTGCAGCCAGATATGTCGATAGAGATTTTAACATCGGTTTTGCTGTTCGTACTAGCTTATTTGTACGTTCATTCGTATATCGGTAATTAGACGTCTACTCTTCGCTGTCTTGAATTGATTGAACAACGTATATCTCCTAAAATCTACTAGGAAATGTAGTTTTTGTTTTTACGGAACGCCTCAGAAAGACTCGATGCGTACAGATCCTGCGTGACCCAACCACCAGGATCTACACCGAATCGCACCCTAACTTTATCCCTCATAAATCGAGCATAGCAGATTCTGTCGCCTTCACCCCAGAAATTGACACTGTGCTCGAAGATCTGCCCGCATGCACCCACAACGGTTCCGGGTCCGTATTCTAGTTTTAAACCCAACTCTTTAAATTCCAACCGTGCAGGCCGAACGTTGGTTCCTTTGACTGATAGTAGATCGTACCATTCTGGACGTCCGTTGGTATCATTGTGACTAGGTGTCTTTCGGTTGCTGATAACGGCAATCCCTGTGAAATACGACACCCAGAGAGATGCGATATCCTCGGTTTCTTCCATCTCTCTCAATTTTTCGAGGATAGTCAATCCGACACGATGAAGATCCGGGTGTATGAGGAGGAGTATCATGTTCATGAAAGTCTCGAATTCCATTGTATCTGCAAGCCATGAGGCTGTTGCCTTGGAGTTCTCTTTATCTCTGAGACTGCATGACGCCAGCAGTTGGTCAGTCGGTCGCTGAGAATTATAATTTTTACGATTTTTATGAATATTATAATCCAGGTGTGTAAACTGACTAGACTTACGTTGTGTCCCTGAGCGTACCAGCCAGCTGAGAATGTCTCGACGCCACTCACGTATTTTCGAGTAGGACTGTTACTAGCAAAGTTCTTTGCATGTACACGCCATGAAACTTTCTTTCTAGCCGCTGGGTATTTACAGGTGCCGTCAAGAATTTTGGCGAGATGAGTGGTGGCTGTCATTGCATCGTCCTTTGTATTACGACATATGTCAGATGAATTGCATGAAGCAGTTTAAAATACGTACATGTATATTCTGAGGCATGATATCTGGGAGATACCATATCAGTATTCTGCCTCGGCTGTCGACTAGAGTTGCAGGCACGTTCACGAGACCGATATTGGGATTTGGAAACGATATTTTGTTAATGCGTCGCTGATTAAACTTCACAGCGTCGAAGCCTATGTATACTGTAATCCGATTATTCGATCAGTTTATTTTCTGAATAGTTTCGAGAGAGGTGTCGAACTCGGATTGGTAAATGCATCAGCAATCGTCTTGATAATACCTTTGAAACGCCTGAATTCGGTATTCATGCGTTCCATACGTGGTCTTGCTCCCTTATTTGTCCTTGCTGGTATTGCAGAAGGTATTAAAATGCTGCAGACAGGAAGCGCGTTGTTTGAAATATCCGAATTTTTTTAACAGTGGCGATGAGGACGGCCGAGGTATGAACGAAAAAAATAAACTTTATCAGTTGGCAAGGGCATGAAAGTAGACGTCTACTTGCCGTGTATCATACAGCTGAGATAGATATTCCAGTCTTCGACGAAATTGTCTATATACCAGCGTTTCACGCGAAGGAGTATCGTTGTTGCTGGATGCGTGAAAATCGCATGAGGGGATTTTTTGGAATGTTGGCTGCCCACCTTGTTCTTGTGGTTTTAATATCTGCACTGCAGTTCGCAACGCTATGCTTTCTTTTCATGCCTGTCGAGATGTTCGACGTAGATTGAAATCGAAATGGCTGCGTGTTGGAGGAGGGATGGAGACGGTGAGTTTCTTTGACGTGATGGCCACGCTATGCAAACAGAAAAGAAAAAGAAGTGAACGCGTACCTGATTTGGTCTGGTCTTGCCGTTTCGTTACCTAAATTTTAGTCCTCATCGAATCGTATATTGTTCTGAATACTATCTACGTGACATATAAGAGGCGTATGTACCGCATTGAAGGTACATGTAATTGCAGCAAGCCCATTAAACCAACTCCTCCGCCGGTTCAACAACCTCGTAGCACCATTCCCCACGTGTCTTGCAAGACCAGTTTGGTATATCGACGACTGAGGTCAAAGACCTGCTATCCTCCAGGACGCAAAGTCCTGAACTCATTGTGTGCGTTGTAAACGCCCCACACGCTGAGCATAGTAGGGTGACAACTACGTGTTTTTTGTTGTTGACCTTGTCAACATGCGCATTGCCTTCAATCGTGTGGATTCGACGACATTCGAGACACTGGATCGGCCTTGTAACAGTGAACGGACGCATGGCGTGATGGGCCCACGAATATCTGTAGACGACCCAGGTTCGTTTTCCCGCCAATTCAGTCAGTTTCTTCCCTTTTGCGTCACTGGGAATGCGACCGTAATATACTATTAGATCCGAATGTGCGCCCATCGAGGTCTCTTCGAATAAGAAGGTTCGAATTGCCTGTTTAATCGGCCTCCTGTTCACGAAATGCTGGTGGAATACTTTTGTGAGGAACGATCCAGTGTTTTGTGGTAGGAAATCTATGCAGGTGAAACCGATGACAGCGTGATAAAGATTGCTATCGAATTTGCGTCCTATTATCAATATGTTGATTGTAACAGGTATTATTGTTGTACTTACTTGTTGATATATTTTTCGAGTGCGCATCGAGCGTCCTGGTTGCGAAAGGGACCCCCACATACGAGCAGTACAAGAACTGCGGAATCGGCACCTTTGACGAAATATCGGAGTTTTCCGCCCAGCAAAATAGATAAGAACTGTTGTTGTGTTTGGTCCGTTACCTGCGTGCATATAGTATCGACTATATAGGACTCACGTTGTCTGGGGTGCACGCTGCATCCTTTCGAGCATGTAAGTCGCCTGTATCCGGGTCCGAATGCGTATATACGAATATTCCAACCCTCTTGACAATCTTCCTGAAATTGACAGCGAATGAATATAGATGTCATCTTGATAACAGTCAACATGAACTCACCTTTCTAGTTCGGTTGCGATACGATCCAGTTGCTTTGTCCAGATCTCTGTAGAAGTAGAGTCGATCGAAAATTCGAGCGTATATACCATGAGATTGGTTTCGCGATCTTCGACAAAATATCCTTCAAGATGGTTGATGACCTGCCGTTGTGGGAGACCACGGACAGTCAGTCCTTTTAGGTTGAACACCAAAATCGCCAAGGGCGAAGTATCAATGCGTGGGTATGAGGCGCGGTCGGTGGATATGGTTGGTTTCACGAAGGCGCCATTGTCAATTTTGCAACCGCCTTGGATTCCCCAGGGCTGTTTGGTTCTCGTGTGAGGACGACTTAGGATTTTGTCGGACTTGACATACCTTATACGCTTCCGATTCAATAGCCGTACGTGCATTATTGCGCACGCGGAAGCACGATGGACATTCGAATGTGAAAAGCGGCACCTGTTCATCCGATATGCCGCTGCGGATATTCACTATACACGAATCACAGAAACCTAGGTCACAACCTGGTGTGTCGCAGTTTATGACCCTTCCGCCGTTGTTGCAGAACGTGCAAATCTGGGTATGAAATTTTAGTGAAATGGAACTGTAGTGCAAACAACACTTACCGTATCCCCGGTGTTATCGATCACTGTCGACGTAGCTTGCGTCTGGGAGCGAGTTAGCAAAGAAATAAGAAACGGCAAGTTTATTTGACCTTACCGTTCTACGTGTTATCGGCTGTAAAGTGAGTGAAGAATGCAGGACCTGAGGAAGGCTGGTAATTATGTGTGGTTAAAGAACTTAATTCGGTATGAAATGTACTGGCCTCTGTCTGCACAGGTTCGTTGCTGGCAACAGTCTGTGCAGCCAATGCAGGATCGCGGGCTGCGTTTAGTCCAGTCGTTTGACGGGCGGTCTGTTTTGTACGTGCCATCGTCTGTGGCTTGAAGTTGATTGCCGACGGTTTTCGTGCGAGGTAGAAAAGGCAGGTCTTCAAAATTTTCTACCCGTTGCTAAATATATCCCGACCACGTGGCTACAACCGTTTTATTAGATATAACATTATAATTCATTGTACATCCCTGGATATCCGACAAATTAACTTTCTTTCAGTTCATTCTGTCGTGTTGCATCATATGATCACATATATATATAGCTGTTGCATCACGTTGCAACGAGTCCCACCGCGTTGCATTACGTTGCACCGTGTATCGCTTATTTTTGTCACCTGGCTTCTATCTAACAGCGCTCTCGTGCCGATCCCCGACATCCCCATTCAGTATAGATACCTTATTAGCACTCTCCTTCGCACTTTTTAAAACGCATATCCAACAGGTATTTGATTCAAAGATTCAAAGCCATACAGCCCAGCAGGCACACCAGCATCACACTCTTGTAGCCAAATTTTATGTGTGATGTAGAAATATTTCAGGCTGTAGTTTCTCATGAGTCTGACGAAATTCTCCATCTCCTTCAGGAAGTCGACAAATGCAGATGTAAGCACTTATCGATCTGTTCTGTTCTGGTCTACCGGGTATATCTGTACTGATCAGGCTTCGATGCTGTGCATTATGCGTTTGTCATGTTGCATCGTGTAATTATAAATGCTGCACTGCGCTGCAACAAGTCCCGCTGCGTTGCATCGTGTTGCACCACATACATATCTGCCCATTTATCTTTGTCATCTGGCTTCTATTATCTACGAACATGGATGTAGAACTTATCGGTCTGATCCGATCTGATCTACATCGGATAACCGGGTATCTGTTGCTATTCGGGTTTCGACATTATACATTACATATCCTATCAGGAGAACCAAGATTACGATAACGGGTACTGTTACATTTTTCGTGATGCATATCTGGTAGGTTACGGGTGGTGAACGAGAAACAAATATGATTGTAGACGACAAAAGAATGAACAAGAAATGAAAAATACCCAGTTCAAATAAACAAGGGTGGCCAGCCGCTTGTTTGTTTGCAAAGGATAAGGCGGGAGGAAATTTATAAAATGGGATTAAAAAATAAAACATATTACAAAGTTGCCGGGTGTGTACGGTGTGGGAGGAATACTGTTGGATCCGATTTAGCATGTGTAGTGAAATATAATTGATGATGTTACGTACTGTAAAAATATTGAACGGCGTAGCAAAAAACCAGTACAGCTGTCGGGTGAAATACACGTGTTGTAGTATAATTGTCGTCAGCGGTTTGCAAGAGAGATTATGGGATGATTCAAACTTAACATCGCATAAAACAATCCCCTTGGTGTTTTCGACGTTGCTAACCGCTGGTATCTCGACGCGAGTGGCGAAGGGGGCTGGCATTCCTGCTGGTATGTCGTCGACTAAGTTTTGCATCGACCTATCAACATAAGTAATAGCGAGAGAGACTAATGTTCTCACTAACGTGTTGTCGAGTCGGTTTTTAAACCGACCCGTCTGTTAGTAACCGTCCACTGGTGTCTCGACACAAGCAGTGGCGAAGGGAGCTGACATTCTTGTGTTCGCATGTGGCCAGCCGGGAGCCCTAGCTGCCTGCATGTCAACGAGTTATCGACCTGCTGCATCCTTGACATACCTTCAACAACATAGACGTCCTGTAACTGCTTTTTCCTTTGATCCTGTCTCCAACATCCTGCAGACGTGCTTTAACGCCAGCAATGTCGTTTCATTATAAACTCTTCAAGACATGCAGGAGGTCGGCTTCCGAGTAGAGGGAGATCTTACTGTCGAAAATATTATTGTTGGTGACCAATATGTGAGAGCATGGACTTACTGGCAAAGGGATCGAGCGGTGTGGTATAGAAGGCAGGGATCGGTTGTATTGTAGGTGAGCCGCATAACATTGTCTATTCGGTTTTACACCAACCTGTTGGTTAGTAACCACCGCCGGTGTTTCAAAGTAATCGATGAAGGGAGTTAATGTTCTCACTAACGCATTGTCGAGTCGGTTTTTGCACTGACCTGTCAGTTAGTAACCGACTGCCAGCGTTTCAACGCGAGCGGTGATGAAGGGGCCAGCATTCCCGCCGGCACGTCGTCGAGTCAGTTTTTACACCGACCCATCGGTTGATAGCCAACCGCCAGTGTTTCAACGTGAGCGGCGGTGAAGGAAGCTGGTGTTCTCGCCGGCATGTCGTCAAGTCGGTTTTTACACCAACCCGTCGGTTAATAACCAACCGCCAGTGTTTCAACGTGAACGGTGGTGAAGGGAGCTAGCGTTCTCGCCGGCATGTCGTCAAGTCGGTTTTTACACCAACCCGTCGGTTAATAACCAACCGCCAGTGTTTCAACGTGAGCGGTGGTGAAGGGAGCTAGCGTTCTCGCCGGCGTGTTGTCAAGTCGGTTTTTACACCAACCTGTCGATTAATGACCAACCGCCAGTGTTTCAACGTGAGCGGTGGCAAAGGGAGCTAGCGTTCTCGCCAGCGGGTTATCAAGTCGGTTTTTACACCGACCCAACTCAACTTTTCCAATGTATGCACAAGCATTCTCGCAGGTGCGTTGTCGATTTGGCTTTTATACCAACTCGACCGTAAACGTCAATCCCACGTACCAGCGTTCTCGCAAGTATGTTATCCTGTCGGTTTTTACACCAACAGGACCGATTCAACCACGAGTTCTTACAGGAATCACCCTGTAAGAACGTCCCAACATCCGTCAACAGTGCTACACAAGCGTATCAACGTAGGTCTGCAGCCCCAGTCGACATGCGAGTTGCTATAGCATCCTGTTTGGTTGTGGTTAAAGAGAAGCATAAGCTGTTGCGGCGAGCCTTTAAACGAAGGTTCAACTTCTCACGGTATATCACGTGATCGCGTCCCTGTAACATTGTCACAGCAGCATTCAAATAAAATCGATGAGATATAATATAACGTCTCTTGATAGGAAATACCACACATGCCTTTCGGGGGTGTGATATGTGAGATGCAATCGAACTTTCCGGAATCTGATTGTGATTGTGTGATGTCCTACGTTATGATTGTATAAAAGGCACCAATTTGGTATCGGTGTTTTGATAGGCCTCTCTCTCTTTTTTCCCTCATCCGGTCACCTTCTCTAAACTACTACGATGCCCGTAGCTCTGCCCCTACAACCTCGAGGTAACATCAACCTGCCTCCTCCTCCGAGTGATCCTCCTTCGTTGGAGGATGTGGTGAGAGCCAAATCCCTCTCGAGTGCTGTCAGAGTTTCCAATGGTGAGCGCATATTAAATTAAATTAAATTAAAATCTTCTGAAATAAATATTTTTATGCGAAAAAATTCATGATGCAGGAACGCAACTCCCAGATGCATCTACCGAAGAGGACAAAGCCAGGTCGTCCATATATAAGACCCATGTGATAGTGGCCTATGGCCAAGCTGGTGAGCCGCTAGTCGACGTTTGTATCGACGACACGTGTATCGATGATATACTTAGATGCTGCTCCCGCTTGGTTTGCACCGGCTCTCACTCCGATTTTGAATGCAGCAATTGCTAGAGGAAACGCTCCGCTGTTGGCAGCCATTGCTCAGGTAAGTACAACCACCTACACAACGTTTTGTGTTAAATTTCATGATTTCAGATTCACAACCTCCAGTGTCACGACGGAAAAAATCGCGAATACAGGCTTCTCCCGTTTGAGGATGGATCCCTGCCAACTGATCCACAGGTGTGTTTTCCTCTCGGTGATATTTTTTACCTATCTTACTCGTCCTGTGAAGAATGATCTACCCGGACTCAGGAACAGCGACAATGTCAAAAATCTGTTGCCCCAGCAGTGCGACGCGTACCTCGCAGGCTACGGCTTACCTCATGTCCATATTATCAACGAACGCAAACGATGCATTGGGCGGGAAATTGGTTGCCCGGTCTCCGTTGTAAATTGAAGAGTGCACTTATTTTGAATGGTGTACGATTTAGTCCTGCCTCTCGTCTTCTCTTTACATATCTGTCGTGTACTATTAGCTGTTCCAAACAATCCTGTACCCCAGTGTTCTCGTAGATATTTTATTTCATTTAGCCTCGTGACACGTAACATGTCCAAATTCTGAGGTCTTGATATGTCACTATCGTCTTTGCCATGTCTACCAAATGGTTGTGATGGCCTACGATGTTGCGGACCACGCGCGTAATCCAGTTTTTACTAGATAAATATAAGATTCTTAAATAGAGTTGGCTGTGATTTTGTACAGACCGGCTGCTTATGAACAGGGATGTCGAAAAAAGCTGATACATCAGCAAACCGGGAAGCAAGACGATCAGAACAACCTCATTTGAGCTTGGTTGAGTGTGACATTAAAATATTTTCAACAGGGTTATGGGTTAGGCTATGAAATGTATACAGTTTTACAGCGGAAAATATTCTGTTAAGTGTCACCTTTCGATCTGATGCAAAGTGGTGGATTTCATAGAAGCACCTATAAGCCATATACAGCGTGGATATGTCACAAGCATAACCAAATATATCTGACAGACATAATACATTATTCGGAACAGGCGCATGTGCAAATAATCACATGGTTCCTCCGTTTCTCGTTCGATTTGCACTCTGAAAAAAAAATTGGATGTCAGGTAGTGAAGAAAAAAACTATAGATTGTTTCAGAGTAACACAAGCCACCGTCTCACTTCTGTATACTGTCTCGCTTCCCAATTTGCTGCCACATTCCGTCGGATGGTCGTTCGCTGATGGTATATACTGGTCATCGAGTTGTTCGCAACCTGGCATGAGATTAGATGTGTTTGATGTAATGTAGAGAGACAGAACGATCTTACCTTTTGTTGTTGCCTCTTCTGTCGTTGTCGGACGTGGACGCTATGCGTTTTCTGAAAGACCAAGTGTAATTAAGTTGTGTGCAAATCCGAACATTAAATAAAGTACTTGCCGACTATATACGTTGTACAAACTTGCTACTGCCCAGTACACGTCACGAACGGCGTGCTCCCAATCCTCTTTATTTCCCGTTCCGATAGCATCTCGCCACCATGTAAGACACGCCAGTACGCTTAGCAGACCGTTTTTTCCAGGTAGCTGGAGTGCATCCCACGGCCCATCCTCGCCGGATATCAGTCGACCACTGTTGTCCTTCTTTCGCCAGGGCGGGTTGATTTCTGCCCACCAACGCCAGAATTCGATGCCGAATGACTCGGCCGATTTTATTTGGGGTTGGCGATAAAGCTGTGTAGGACGCCCGCGCGAAATCCAAAAATGTACAGCTGCAGGGCGATTCTTTATCTTGTATCCAGTGTTCTACACAGAATCGGCTTCAGTTGCAATAACCAGGCAGTATACAATATTGATCACTCACGGAAGATGCCCATTTATAGCTGTGTTCTATCTCCGTCCATTTTACAACCAAAGAAATCCACAAAAGGCCAAAGTTTTTACTGGTGAAGACTCCAAACCAGTCTCTGAGCCATTCTGGCCATCCTTCTTTGTTTACAGTGACAATGGGCACATGTGAGAAATTTATACCCACCGTTTGACCATGAGATGGTATGGCGGCAGATGGCTCGATAGGAATGACAGACGTATCATCGTCCAGTTGGTCTATTTCTTCGTCACTGGATTGATCCGCCTCGTCATTATCTAGCCGAATAACCGTTCCATCATCTTTACGGTTCGTTTCCTTGTGATGCTCGGTTGAGACGATACCATTATCGTAGTTCTGTTTTTGGTACTGATCTTCGATGACCTGACGCAGACGCATATGTAAGTAAGGAATCATGTTGTAAAGAGAGTAAAGAACAAGCCTTGTTGGTGTTCAAGATAGTCTCTGCTTTCACTGCCGTTTTGTCTTCCGACAGGTCTTTCTCGTTAATCGCAGATACATGATCGAAGGAAACCAGTTTGGTTTCTTCGTGCAGTGACTTTCGCCGTTCGACGTGTCTCCAATAGCCTTCTATTGCATCATCTAAAAATTGACGCGTCTTGCTGCTTGCAGCAGCGGTGTAATACGCGTCCAGTTTGCTGATGGGGTATTCAAGAAGATCAGAACGGTCACCGTATGGCGTATGTCGTTTATCGGATTCCATGTGCATAACTGTCACCAATCCAATAACTGTTGGAGGTCTGAAATGACAGGAAATGGGAGAGAATGATAGACGTCTGATGTAGACAATGTACAAAGTGGATGTTGAAGTTTGAATAATAACCAACCCGTGCAAAAGACAACCGTGTGAACATCTTGCCGAATGTGTAGAGAACTGGTACCGAGAGTGTGTCATGTGGAAGAGCCTAAATCATGGGCCGATAATGCGAAGGTTCTGGACTCTCAAGCAACGGAACCGTTTAGTGCCCCTGTCCTCCGCAGTGTCCTCTGCGGTGCTGTCATGTTTATTTACAACTTGGATGCGATGAAAAGGCACAGTGTCTGTCTCCATCATTCCAATCGGTATCCCTCACGTATATATTTCTCCTGTGTCCCTCCTGTCTTTCGACCTCTGTGCAACTTACATATATTCTTATGTAGTTTGTCAGACTTTCTTACTAGTGATACCTACTTCATGTTCTGCATACTAGTTCATCCCGGCTTCATGCATTCAAATCGACATGTATATAGAATTAAAGAATTTACTTGTCGTTGCAACGTGTTGCCGTGCGTTCCAAACCGTTGCGATTTGTTTTATCACGTGATGTTTGCTCGTTTCACCTGCCGTTATATCATCTTTTTGCATCGCTAGGTGGTATGTTTTTCTGCGTTAATTCTATAGCGTGTACCTGCATATCCTCCATTGTGTCGTAAGTCCAATGTCTGTAAGGTTTTTGAAGTATTCCACGCTCCCTGTACAGCCACATGTGGCGGACAAAACCTCCGAATTCGCGGAGCTGTTTTGCTTGCTCAATCTGTTGCGTTCGTCTGCCGTTGTGACAACCCCCTCCCCTTCCCCCCCCCCCACCCCTCTGGTTAGTGTTGAACCAACCAATATTCGGCCATCCGTCAATATGCCCAATCGTAAAAAGACCGAAAAACTCTACGAAGTTGGTATGTTCACTCTAGTTTTTTAACGGAGTGACGTCGGAGTCGATGTATGTTAGACTAACAAATTCTCCTTTCTTGAACAAACAAATTAGAGGTCATCCTTGCTGCAGAGGTGAACCTACAAAACGAATGGGTGAGTGATTATCAACAAACTCGCATGTGTGCATTAACGAAACATCTTCGATGGTTTCAGTGTTATCTGGTGAAGGTACGCCTTTTGCGCTTAAGTCAACGCAACCAAACTCCAACTACCGATGCAGTGGTTTGGATATCCAGAGAGCGACAACTCGTCAGTAATCCCGCACTGTTCTGCTGATCGTCTTTCCAACATTGACTTTTATGCAGGTGGGAGTGCATGGACAATTTCAAGACATGTGAACGTTTGCTCAAAAGCTTTTGGGATCATATTGATTGCAATCCGGAAGAGGCTCACCCCGTCGGATACCGTGTTGTGGCAAGCGCTAAATGGATAGGTTCGCATTTCGTACTGCACCATGCTTTTGGCGAGTTGGACTCACCCTTGTTAATAGATAATGAAAAACATTATTTTGCGCAGGTATACGGTTATGGAGGGCACACAGGGGATCCAATTGTCCAGAATGTCGGTTTCGAAATATACTCATACTATCTGCATACATTCTGACATTATGTCTGCATTGTCTAAACTACAGCATTCCACTCGATCGGTTGTTAGACGCGGCAGGAATATGACTGAACGCGATGAGAGGGGAACCGGACTCACCATCAAACTTCCACGGAGATCGGTATTCAAAAAACAGTTCTATCGAAATTAGTACTTCGAGATTCACCTTTATAGCTGTCGACCTTTCAAATGCATCTTTTTGAAACTCCAGAGACTGCAATGGTGCCTGGCTATCTGATTTGTTAACATTGTTTGATTGTAGAAAATCGACAGGTTGTCCGTTACACTCTCGACACGAAACGCGATGAAGGGGTAGATCTTCGAATTTGTGGAATTTCATTCCAAGACTGCGTTGTACGTGAAGTTTGGATGTTTTACCGACCGTATGCTTAATGATATCAACGAATTTAAACTCTTCTTTATCGTTCTGTTCCATTTTATATTGCAGTATATCGGAAATCGGATGTTTATCCATACAGCTACCGCGTTGTCTTCCAACGGGCGCTTCTTTTTGTCTCTCTCTTGCATCCTTTCACTCTTGTCTCCCTGTCTGTGTTTAACATCATGTCCCCGTCGGTCCAATTCAGATCAGAATCTTTCTTGTATCGTAGACGAAGGGTCCCCTTCCTTGTCTACAGCGGTGGAGATCGCCCCCCTGCAATTGCAGAGGCCAGGAGTGGAGACCTGTTCTCATCAGGTGACACGGTATGGGTGAAAAACGAGTGGGGCTGGGAAATCGGGGTAGCAGACGGGAGAGCAATGTCTCGCACTCGTTATCCAAACTTTACAGATCGTGTCTTGGATCGTACGGACAACGGCTATCGTTGGGTGGCAAGTTCTACCTTCAGATCACGCAAGCATAGAACTTTGAACAAGAATCAGACGGATACTCGTTCTCACAACGATAATCCGTTGGTTCTTGATCCGGACCTTTCCGGCGTCCAACCTGATAACAGATGTAAGCATTCAAACGACCTTCCTTCGTTAATTTGGTTATGTACCATCAGACTGATAACTCTTCTCTTGAATGTAGGCCACGAAAATGCTCGTTCGCGTGATGGTACTCCATCGGTTTTTGACCCGGAACCTTCTAGTGGGCTGCCTATTCGGCCTGGTGACAGGTGTGAGTATTTATCTGTTTTATTTGTTTTCGGTTTCGTTTATAATTTTCGGTTATGTGCTGTCAGACTGACATCCCTTATCTGAAGCTCTACAATACAATTGTCTGATAGCCCTGCAACGAAGATGGACTGACGTTGCTGTCAACTCGTTATGTACTGCACGGGGACTTTCTATCCTTGATGCGCTACTGCTCTTCCCTGATGAGATACCTATCATCTCCACTTTTGACCCTCGCCCCGAAATATTTTCCGATGGTCGGAACATCACGCCGTACAACATGATTTCAGAACTATTGCGAACCGAGTGCAGTTCTTATAGTATCAATCGCGATGTCTGCAACGAGACAATTGAGATATCGAGAGCCGAACTTGTTGCGGCTCTACCGATCACGCTGCGTCCAACCTCCCCTCGGCCAGATGATATCCGCATCTGCAATTTTCGGATTCCGAGAGACATTGGGATGCATGCTGTCTGCGAGGAGGACGAAAGCGGCCCCCTCTGGAATTCCTCGTTGTGTCTGATGGGTTCGCTCGCCGACATCCACCTCGATTGCTATGGGATAACCCAGCTGGTAGTAAACATTCAATGCAACCAACTTTGGCTCCTTTGGCCTGCCACTGCTCATAACCTATCATGGTGGAGCATTCACATACAGTCGTCTCACGAAATTAGCACTGTTGATGCGATCAATGGAATGTGCGGGTTGGAAATGTTGTATGCGAAAGAGCCACAAGCCTTTATTCTTCCGCCGTATCATTTTCATGCCGTCATCACCTTCGATACCAGCATTCACGCGAAGGTCTCACTTTGGGGTTTCCAGTGGTTGGAACAATTTCGAAGGGGATTTAAGTGGGTAATCGATTTTACAACAAACTACCAACGTTACGATATATCTTCTGAGGAAGCCGAAAGGATGCTTGTTTCAGCTCAGAAGAATGGGTTGGATGGTTGGATGACAGTTGCTAAAACATTTTCTGATCAACCACATGCTGATGAACTCCGTGATTGGGTAGCGTCTGCAGCAGAAGGTATCCAGAATGCGTTGATGATTATCCATACCTCGTAGGACGTAGCGTAAACAACATTTAATACATACAACTCGCTTATCCGTCTTTTACTATATATATTCTATCCTATCGTGTTTTGTTGTCTTTTCGTTATAGCTTTTGTTGTTTTCGAATTGACGAACAATATTGTCGTTGCGAGTATTCAAGTTGGAAGGCACGAATATAATACTAGAAACTACTGCATGCACTTAGCTTGCATCCAAATAATACGGGTGAACAGAAGACACCGAGAATACTAATATTGTTCATTGTCGAATGAGATTGCCATTGCGTGGTTTTTCTCTCCTGCGGTTACACTTTCCAAAGCTGACACCCAATTTCCTTTTGTTTCCAGTTCTGTCTACTCCCACACCATTCATCGGAAATACCATCTGTTACCATAATACGCATGAACGTATCCGACGACACCCCGTCATTTTTCTTAACCGCTTGCTTGGTGCCTCCACAATGCGCCGGCGGGGTCAGCGATATCCGACGTCGTGACTCGGACCTCGGGAAAAAATAAATGAATCATGACCCCGAGAATGGGCTGTCGATCCAATACTGAGGCGTTATATATTTTGCATCTGAAACCAGGATGCCGGCGGAAATATTTATACCTGAGACAGACCGTGGGTTACATCAGTATTCTCACAAAATTCTTTTGGGACTTATACAACGCGAATGTGGCTGTGTAACACATTGGTAAGAGATACGAGGTAACGAAAGGTCGGAACGAGATCAAAAGGTAGATTTGGATGCGTTATCTGTGGTAAATACTGACCCAATACTGCATTAGCCTCGAAATTATGAAACCCATGCGGTTTCCGCCGGAAATACTGAGTGACATAGTCAGACACGCAGCTCGAAAAGCACCGCAGATCATCACACTGTCTCCAGTGTATGCTTGGGTAGCTTTGCAAGGGCTATACGAACGGGTAGAGCTCAGGAATCTTGATCACGCAAACCTGTTCTTTGCGTCGGTTCAGAACATCAGCACTACCCGAAAAATTCTCACTCGACACAGAAAATGTGACGGACAGTACCCTGCATTCGCAACACTGGTAAAAACGCTATACATATCCTTCGACCATGTTTCCCATCTACATTTCGGAACATACAAACACGTATTCCGTCCACGTTTCGAAGAACACGTCCCCACGATGACTAATCTCGAAAATATGATCATCGATGATCACGAAGGGGTCCATTCGGCCTTGAGCATAATGTCACGCGAAAAGACGGTCTATCCGACTTCTATCCGTACGTTTTGTGTGGTATCGAAGGATATAGATTTTTACAAGGTAAATTAAACGACTTATTATCCATAACAACCGCCCAATCATACGATGAAACAGAGCGGGCGTGCCATACTCGATGGGCGTGAACCATGGACCAGTCCGAAATGGAGTACAGTAATAAAGCAATTACCTTCTATTGTGAAACTGGAGTTGATCCTCCACAAACGTACACCCGTGTTCGATTTTGGCCCAGGAGATTTTCATGTCATTGACTCGTCTTTCCCTATTGTCAACGGTCTCAACGACACCCAGCTCCGAGAAATGGTCGTGTGGCACGGGGTCGAAACCATGGGAAAGGACTGTATGCTTGAATTTAGTCCGTGTTCCCCTGCATTCAAGGTGGCACTGACCAGAGACAGGGGTAGTGACATTTGGAGAATTAAACAGACGGGACCGGATGGTTTTGCAGATAGGGTGGAATTGGAAGATCGTGGATGGAAAATTATCAGCCGCATTATGGAAATGTGAACTCATGTGCTAAATCATGATATATCTTAAGACCGACAGTCGATACTATACCATTTCAACTGATTGTTCACGGGGTGTGACGGGCAACACCCGTGATCGCTTGCAGACGGTGTTCACGGGCGATATTCGACCGTGACGGGCACCAAAACTGTTCTTTTTTTGACTCGAATTAGGCTAAATCAGCTGAGATTGGATAAAAATCGTCTCAATGAAGTGTTCAGAAACACCTGTAATATCCAGATCACAGTCGTTGGGGATGCATGACTGAACAGTTGGTTGAAATGGTACAGTATTATAAAATATTCTGCCTTCGGCTATGGAGCCACTACCATATATGTGTGATCGGTAAACAGACACGCTGTTCGGTTACAACATAAAACTCCCACGCTGACGTTACGCGTATTATTTGCCGTGTTTACTTTCCGAGTTCCCCACCATCATCATGGTACACCGAACTTTCTGGCAGCATGTTTCTATACATATCATCCTCTTAGTTGCTTTGGCCTGTATCTTTTCTGTCCTCTTGGCGATAGGGGAAAGTCATGGTTTTGCAGTTGACAATGTTCACCCTGCAACAACACACATGGCTGCACACTTTCCCACTTCGATGGTATGCAATATGCAATGCATTATTCGGCTTTGTGTCTGACCTAGTTTTGTTTTTCTGTCACTGTATAGCCTTCGAGTATGGTGACTCCTTATATTTTGAATCAGCACGCTGAAATACTTCCCCGATATACCGGCGGAGTCCGCAACATCCGATATTGTGGTCTCCTTAAAAACAAACGCAACCAAGACTGGGTTGTTGATAATTTGAATGTCCAAGACTGGGGCATGACAGACATTTGCATCCAAGACTGGGATGCTGACAGAAATATTCATATCCGAGACAGCAACATCTGTTATCCTTGCAACCTGAATTGGAATGCAACTGAAGGCCTTTCAGTCCTATCCCGAAATGTCGATATACTTACCATAGTTCCTCTGCGTTCGCTTTGTACGTTTTGTACTCAGTTATTGCAGATTATTATTTTCAGATTATATAATCTAGTAGTTGTGTTGGGTGATATTGCGATGAGAACGTACACCTGCATCACACCGTTTATACCCCGCCGTGAATGGTGGCCTCCATATATTTATCGACTGGACCTTACAGCCACGTATAGCTGTCTCACGTTGCATATAACCGTATCCGACCGGTGCAGGCAGATCAAGATACGCTTAATGCAACATCTATTCAAACGCCATGATTTTGCAGCGATCCAAAAATCGTTGCAGTGTTACACTGTGATTTTCATCTTATGCTCTCAATTATCCATGCTCGTTATACAGATGCCAGCCCTTAACTTTCAACTTTTCAGCGACGCATCTCCAACCAACCACAGTGTAGCAGTCGATAGTGAAAATAGAGGTGGAGGAAGGGTACCTAAATTTTCTCTAGAAGAACTTCAACCTCATATTAGTTCTGATAAAGGTTTCTCGCCCGGCACAGAATTGAAGTACATTGCACATAACCATCGGAATGTGGTAAACACGTTATACGAGAAATCGGACAGTCACATATATGGACAGATCCCCTTGGAATTATTTGCTTCTAGATTGACCCTATCGAACATCAAAACAATTGCCAAAATACACAGCATTCACATTCCTTCAAGGCCGCATGTCGACGACCTTCATTTCCTTTTCGAAGGACACACTTGTGCCCGTTGCGATACGCATGTTTCCGTTTTTGCTCTCCATTCCGTCAAAACAAATTCAGAAAGATCTAAGAAATGGTACGGTGGTCTTGATGCATCTCGCAAGAGGGAAAAACAGAAGAGGGAGAATTCAAAAAATGTTTCCGAGCAAAAGCGAAAAAAAAACGAACAGCGAAAAGCGAGGAGGAAAGGTGACAAGACCAAGCCTCCACTCTTTCCACCTGCGCCCCCTTCTAGGAAACTGAAGGAGACTGTTATACGAGGTTGGTGTGAAGACACATTACCGGAGCGTTTTGTGGAAGGTGGATGCGCGGTGTGCGGGCAGCTCACCCCCATCCATCAACTATCTGACTTATCAACCGGGTGTGATTTAAATGTACTCAACAGGGACGGGATGGGATTAACTCGTCGTGAAAGAACTTCCTCAAAACAACCCATTGAAGAAATCGAAGGGCCTGTTCTGGACGAAAAATGTACAAGAATATGTACTGTTTGCAGGACCAGTCTGGAGAGCGGATCAACACCCAAACATGCTCTAGCCAATGGACTTTGGCTTGGTACGGTACCGCCGCAGCTACGAGACCTGTCGTTTGCTGAACAATTGTTGATCTCTCGTGTCCGACGTAACCGCTGTGTTGTTCAGGTATCTTCTGGCATGCATAAGATGAAAGCTAATGTGATTATGTTCGAGAATCCCATGCCAAAAATTTACCAGAGGCTACCTCCCCCGCTGGAGGATCTCGACGAGGTATTAGCATTTCTATATACTGGGCCTTGTCGGCCGACGGAGGAAGACCTTGAAAGGACACCTTTACTTGTACGCAAAAATCGAGTGAGTGATGCACTAGAGTGGTTGAAACTTAATCACGTAGACTATCATGACCTAGACATAGCATACGATAACTTAGACACTTACCCAGATAATGGGCCTCCTGTGGTGGTAACTTACCGGGGTGCAGCTGCAAACAAGAATCCGGAATCCGCGAGTGCCTTTGATAACGAAACGGAAGAAGGAGTTGATTCGGGCCCTTGTCCCTTTGTAGTCAACGGTCTAACCGGTGAAAAACTAACTGGTATGGGACCTACAGCACTTGCTGCACTTGCTGCAAAGCATTTAAAGCAGGATGGCGGTAAAGTACTCGCAATCGGTCACGCCGAGAAACCAGAATCCATGTACGACAATCCGCAGCTATATCCTATGATGTTCCCGTGGCTTTTTCCTTATGGACTTGGAGGTATAGGTGGCATTGAAACGGAAAATGCAGGTATGTCGGAAATGATGCATAAAAGAAAGCTGCTAATGTATCACGATAAAAGGTTTCAGACGGATGCCCACTTTCCACTTATTTCGTTCAATCAGGAACAGATAAAAAACAGTACTACCGGAGGATATCTCCTGACCGAAAGGCGTAACTTTGACGACATAGCTGAGCGTCTTATGAATGTGGATACCGATGTCCTGGAAGACCTTTCAAAAAGACTGTCCCGAGGCGACAGAGTTAAGCCTGTAACCGATGAAGAAAAGGCTTGCTATGCGCTGATTTCTGATCTAGATCACGTCGGTGGTCATGTGCCAGGGTCCATCACATCCAAAAAATATCTGAGGAACGAAATATGGTCTTTGATATCCTATATTGGTGCCCCATCCTGGTTTATAACCTTTGCACCTGCAGATAACAAACATCCCATCTGCCTATATTATGCTGACACTAAGGAGACTTATTCTCCAGAACTCAGATCATCAAACGAATGTTATAGACTAATCGCGAAGAATCCTGTTGCAGGTGCTAGGTTTTTTCATGTCATGGTGCAGATGTTCATCAAGCATGTGTTGGGTGTCGACAGCGATCATCCTGGCCTCTATGGCAATACATCAGCTTACTATGGAACTGTAGAGCAGCAGGGACGGTTGACTTTGCATCTCCATCTGTTGTTGTGGATTGCCAGGTGCTTAACTCCACAAGAAGTACGAGATAAGATTATGGACGTCAATTCAGATTTTCAAAAGAAAATGGTAGAATACCTGGAGAGTCTCTGTATAGGAGAGTTCTTGACCGGGTCGAAAGCAGATGTGTCCGAAAGGGTTGACAGCGAATCTAAACTGCCTGAATATCACGATCCCACATATACCTTACCGGATCCACCTCCGCCACCATGCAGTAATGATACCGAATTGTGTAATGATGAAACGAAAGCTTGGTGGATTCGGTTTGAAAATACTGTGGATGACCTACTTCTTAGATCCAATCAGCATACCCACACTGTTGATAAACACGGAAACAACACATCCTATTGCACCAATGCCAAAGGTCAGTGCAAGCGCCGATTCCCGAGAGACACCTTCGAACAAACTATGGTCGATCCTAAAACAGGTGCGTTAAATCTTAAAAAAGGAGAAGCCTGGATGAACACCGTCACGGCTGAACTGACATACCTACTGCGAAGCAACTCGGATGTCACCAGTCTCTTGTCTGGAACTGCTGTCAAGGCCATTGTGGCGTATGTGAGTGATTACATCACAAAGCCAGGATTAAAAACTTACAGTATATTTGATATTATCAAGAGTGTATTTGACAAGAATTCTGAGATGATAGGCGGAGATATAAAACGGAAGGAAAAGGTCAGAAAGATATTTACACAGATTGTAAACTCCTTGACTGCCAAAATGGAGATTGGCAGTCCCATGGCATCACTCTACATCCTAGGAAATCCGGATCACTATACAAAGCACAGATTCATTCCATTTTATTGGAAGGGTTACGTGAAAGAGGTATTGAGTATATGGGAGGGGAATGACTCAGATAAAATACCCGATCTGGAGCATGTGGCGGACAAGGTGGTCATCAACAAGAGCCATGGAGGGTTTATCGGCATATCAAAGGTTAGTGATTATGTATACAGACCCATCATGTATGAGGATGTTTCCTTATATGACTGGATTCGATTTTACAAGAAGACCAGAAAGAACAGAATGGCCAAAAAGAAAATTGGAGATGCAGCTGATGATCCTGAGTTTACTGATTCTGACGACGATGAACTGAATATTCAACCTATCAAAACACAAAAATCAGTGGATGGTGATACACAAGGTGAAAAAAGTGCAACATTTGTGAGTAATGCTCCTCTGGACAACTTCATTGAGGATGATATCAACTATCTCGATGATAATGAAGACGAAGACGAAGAACGTGACGAACTGGATGTCATGGAAGAATTGGCAGAGCATATTCCAAAGAAAGATTACTCGTTTAGACCCTGCCATTCTCAGTATCACACGCACAAGGCTCACATGCAAAAGGAAGACCCCTCAGTGGTTCCCAACTTCTTGCCCAGTGTACTTCCTAGATCTGATCGTGGAGATCGTGAGTACTATTGCTGCACCATGCTTACCTTTTTCAAGCCATGGCGCACTGGCAGAGATCTGAGAGTTGAATCAGATAACTGGGATAAGAGCTTTGTATCACATGAATTTACCAAACGGCAAATGGAAATCATGAAGTATTTTAATGTTCGATATGAGTGTCTGGACGCCAGGGACGATTTCTCCGCCAAGAGAGATAAAGGGGGAGACAACAATATCTGCTATCAATGGGCTACTTCAGACATTCTCACTGAACTTGATGACTTACATGACAGTGAACAGGCCACAAGTGGTGCAGATTTTGACAGTGGTGGGGATGAGAATGAAGAAGTTAATATTCTGATGACCCTGGGAAATCGTGGTAGGTCAAAAAGGAATGAGATGTTGGCTGCCGAAAGGACAATGAAGCATGCTGGCTGGCTTGATGACTGCATAGATGGTCCCCCTGATGTTGGTTCCCTAGAACCTGTAGAACCTGAATTTAACCAGCCTGCCAAGACTTGGAGAGCCATTGTACTCGCTAAAAAACAGGAAATCCTAGACCAAAGAAGTAAGCATTTACCAGTTAACTGTGGTGCAAAATCCAAAACCAAGAGATTCAAACCGAACACTGTTGAAGTTGTTGACAAGGCCTACATAGATCAAGCATTTAATATTGATTCCACAGCAGACAAAAGGCTTGTTGTCAGCACTGTAAAAGATTTCCTCTTAAACATGGAACAGGAAAGGGCTTTTCGGATTGTTTCCAATCATGCTATGATGGATGGACCTGAAAAACTACGGATGTATCTGGGTGGCATGGGTGGTACGGGAAAATCCAGAGTCATTGAGGCCTTGATGCATTTCTTTTGTGAACGGAAGGAAAATCACCGTTTTTTGGTAGTTGCCCCAACAGGTGCAGCTGCAGCCCTTCTTAATGGTTCTACCTATCACTCCGTTCTTGGTATAAATGATGGGGAATTTATCTCTGCAAAAACACTAGCACAGATCAAAGCTAAACTAGACGGTGTTGATTATATATTCTTGGATGAAGTTTCCATGATCTCATGCCGTGACATGTATAAAATCAGTGCACAAGCATGTAAAGCACGTGGGATTCATGATGAGCCATTTGGTGGTATCAACTTCATATTTGCTGGTGACTTTGCACAACTTCCTCCTGTTAGAAGTGGACCACCACTTTATTCTGGCAATGTTGGTACCCAAATGCATTCTGGACAGTCTGCAGATGGTCAAGCAGCAGCCATTGGTAAAGCTCTGTGGCACCAGGTTACAACTGTTGTCATTCTCCGTCAGAACATGAGACAAGCTCAACAGTCTGCTGAAGATTCAATGCTGAGGACTGCATTGGAGAATATGAGGTACAAATCATGTACTCCGGAAGATATTACATTTTTAAGAACCAGAATTGCTGGTAAAGGACCCAATGATCCCAAATTAGCTCAAAAGAGATTCAGAAATGTGTCTGTCATTACAGCACGGAATGCTCAAAGAGATAAAATAAACGAACTTGGTTGTGAGCGATTTGCAGTTGAAAATGCTCAACAATTGACTTCCTTCTATTCTATTGATCAATGGAGGAATCCAGATGAGAGCAGGGGACAAAAGGGCCGTCCAAAAAAACCACTTATTGACCCAGTGAGGAAGACAAATGTGTTGTCTCCTGGTCTGCAGAATATTCTGTGGGAACAGCCTCCTGCATCTTCAGACAAGCATGTTGCAGCCAAACTGACTTTGTGTGTTGGAATGCCTGTCATGCTGAAACATAATGATGCCACTGAATGCTGCATGACAAAAGGGGCAGAAGCAACAGTTGTCAGCTGGCAGACGTCCAAGGGCCCTGAAGGCCAACTCATGCTCGAGACATTGTTTGTGAAACTGGTCAACCCCCCCAAGACTGTGAAATTGCCTGGCCTCCCTGATAATGTGGTACCTATCACAAGACATGCTACAGCCACAATGTGCTATCTTCCCAATGATGATCAGATCTCTATCTCAAGAGATCAGGTATTAGTACTTCTTAATTTTGCAATGACAGACTATTCAGCTCAAGGAAGAACTCGACCAGATAATGTTGTGGATCTTAACAGTTGTCACACACATCAATCTTATTACACTTGTCTTTCCAGGAGTGCAACTGCTGCAGGCACCATAATTGTGCAAGGGTTTGATCCCAAGGTCATAACAGGGGGGGCATCTGGTTATCTCAGGCAAGAATTCAGAGAGCTTGAGATACTCGATGAGATCACTAGAATGAGATATGAAAATCTGCTGCCTGACCACATCACAGGGAACAGAAGAAACAGCCTAATCCGTCAGTTTCAGGAATGGAAAGGAACCAGCTATGTTCCTAAGCATGTACATACTTCTATCCGATGGAATAAACAGGATCCTTTGGATACTCTCAATGTCGTAACAGATTCTCCTTGGCAGATTATTCAGAAGGGGAAAAAGAAAGGAAATGCATCCGATAATATTGGGTTTGTTGCTGCCAAAGGTACAATTCCGGTGACTGTTACAGCTTCAAAAAGACCATTGGATGTAGATGATGACAGAACAGAGGTAAAGGCTAAAAGAACAAGATTTTCAGAAGAGACCACCATCACCAAGGACCAGGGTCCCTTAGGATTTGTGTGGGATGGTGAAAACTACAGTTGTGCTTATGATTCGGTGTTGACCATATTATTATCTATATGGATGCAGAATCCCTCCAAATGGAAAGGATATTTTAAAGACATGAATAGGACAATGAATGTTCTGGCATCTGGATTTCACCATTCTAGTAAAAATGGTGGAACTTTAGAGTCTGCTAGAAACAAAGTGAGACGTCTATTGCACCAACGAAACCCTACTCTGTTCCCATACGGGCAGGCAGGAACACCCATTAGTGAGATGATTGAACAGTTACTCAGAAGTGATAACATTATTGCCTCAAATTGGATACAATGTGTGGAATGTAATCAAGAAACCAACCTAAACAATGATCTTCAGACATGTGTCATTCAATGCACCCAATATCAAAACTGCAGCACATCAGAGTGTTTGCAAAAGAAATTTCAAGAGCGTCATCCTAGAAGGAGATGTACACAATGCAATGGTGAGCTGGACAAGATTTTCAGGTTTGATGTCATCCCCAAAATCCTGGTATTCTCAGTTCAAAATGCAGACATAAAAATCAGTAAAAAAATAAGCTTTAAAGATGGAGATGAAAGAGTGACATTTTCTTTGAAAGGGATAGTGTATTTTGGAGACTTCCATTATACATCTAGAGTATGCAGCGGGGACCGTGTCTGGTTCCATGATGGTATGACAACTGGGAAGGAATGCACATACGAAAAGAAACTGTGCAATTTTACAGACACCGAGTTAACAACATGCCAAAACAAAACGGCATCACAGGTAATATATGCTCAAAAGTAACATATACACACTGTCAAAATTCATTCACATTCATTCATCGTAATTCACAAGAGAGTCTTGCAATTTGACTTGTGGGAGTGGGCCATTGCTTCGCATGGCAGGTTACTCATCCCCCCAGGGTGGTTACAAGTTACTTGTGTAGGCCATTACTCCATACGTCAGAGTAAAATTAAAATATTTCTAGCACACAGGTGGTTTTCAATAAGGTCTGAGAATTTAAAATAAATTGTAGCACTGCCCTGTCTAAAGACTTGGCGGTCTGTGGCCTTATGAGATACCAAGCAGCCAAGTATAGTGCCTTTTCATCAGTTTCCATCAAGTAAAAATATTTATTTCAGCCTGGAAGAACTTTGCCATTGGTCCAGTGACATGAAACTGGTTTTGGCATCAAGATTTCGGTTGATTAATTTAAATTTAATAGATAATGGATAAAATATAAAATATAATTGTTTCACTTATTCTAAATAATTATATTAAATTTCTGTTAGTTATTTCAATGTGTAGCAACATTATATGGTTAACATTGACACTAGCAATTTTCCTGAATGGACAAGTATCTTTGCCATGTAAGGCAATGACCCACTCCCCTAAGTGAAATAATTGACAGAAATTTAATATAATCATTTAGAATAAGTGAAACAATTATTTTAATTTTTATCCATTAACCATTAAATTTAAATTAATCAACCGAAATCTTGATGCCAAAACCAGTTTCATGTCACTGGACCAATGGCAAAGCTCTTCCAGACTGAAATAAATATTTTTACTTGATGGAAACTGATGAAAAGGCACTACTTGGCTGCTTGGTATCTCATAAGGCCACAGACTGCCAAGTCTTTAGACAGGGCAGTGCCACAATTTATTAAATTAAATTCTCAGACCTTATTGAACCACCTGTGTGCTAGAAATATTTTACTCTGACATATGGAGCAATGGTCTACACAAGTAACTTGTAACCACCCTGGGGGGACGAGTAACCTGCCATGCAAAGCAATGGCCCACTCCCACAAGTTGTTTGTCTACCTTGCGTTATATATAAACATCTTCTGGCGACACCTCCAGTACCTTTATTGCTTTGGAGGCATGCAGTGTCCCCTGTATGTTTTTTGAAGCCCGTGTGGTCAATTTCTCATCTGC
>Ga0193716_1000242_pt1 | contig 34051 bp, 49 predicted proteins | sample U2c1metaG_FD_145901 | JGI IMG/M metagenome (GOLD analysis project Ga0193716, IMG submission 145901) | Soil microbial communities from a riparian zone of the East river system, Colorado, United States - U2c1 | ecosystem: Environmental > Terrestrial > Soil > Riparian zone | place: USA: East River...
GGGACTAGTGCCGATCGAGGACGTGGTGCCGGGGGAGGATGAAGCGCTTACTAGTGGCGGCTACAAACTGATTCGCGACAAGTTTGACCAAGGCCAACAAGCCACTGTCAAAGTCCTCACACAGACCGGGCAACTGGTTTGTACGCCAAATCATAGAGTGGCCGTACTAACAGACGTTTATGGAGGGTACGTTTGGAAAGAGGCATCGGAACTACAGGAGAACGATCGCCTTCTGTTCTCTGCGGTTGCTATTGATGGCTCCTACACAGTGCTGCCCGCGTCTACTTACGAGAAGCCTGAGAGGGCGTACACGGCCAAGAGCATCTCTATACCAACGCTGGATGTCGAGATGGCGTGGTTTCTGGGCTATTACCACGCAAACGGTCACAGCGCCATTCGCTATAGATCACCTGGAAAACGTAACTCGGTTGTTTCGGTGTGCGTGCCCAATGCTGCGGCCGGTTTGGCGGAAGTCTGTAAGACACAGCTTGAACGTTTCGGGACCAACGTTCGTGTCGGCAAGGGGGATGGTGACTGTTCCATCGTGAAAACCGCAAGTGTTGCCTTGGCTCTTTGGTTTCAAGAGAACATGAAAGAGTCGAGCCAGCCGTTCCGAGTCCCTGACTTTATCTTACAGGGCACGGCGGAAACGCGATCCGCGTATTTGGCCGGGGTCATGGATGGAGACGGGTCAGTGTCAAGCCGTCCGATACAGGTGATGTCGTGCGTGCATCTGGGGTTTCTGCATGACTTACAAGCCCTGTGTGCGTCTCTTGGGTTCGCAACGCGATCCCATTGTAATCGCCCGGCACAGGGAAACTGGAAGCCGCTCTATCGAGTGCTGTTGAAAGGGACTAAACAAGAAACGCAGTTCTATGCAACGGTCGGGAAGTTCCTCAAGTACAAACAAGAGGCCGCAAGAACACGCAGCAAGGAAATGTTTTCCTATTCCTTTCCTGCGGGGATGATTCAGAAGACGGCAGACTCACGACACAAGACCCATTACCACCAGAACCACAAGGTCAACTGTCCGATCGAACTTTGGGAAGAATTGACGGAGACGAAATACCCCTTCACCCCCGTTGCCGTGTTGGAGAGGGAGGACTACGAGACGTTGCCGACTTGGGACATTGAGGTTGACGAGTATAACGAGTTCTACTGTAACGGCTACCTCGTTCACAACTCAGCTCTCATTAGCCTCTCAAACCTCACAGATCAACGCATGCGCAACGCGAAGTCTGGTCAGTGGTGGGAGAGCCACCCCGAGTACAGCCTCGCCAACAACAGCGTTGCGTACACGGAGAAGCCCGACACCGATGCGTTTATGCAGGAGTGGCTGGCCCTCTATCAGAGCAAGTCGGGGGAGCGAGGCATCTTCAACCGCGACGGCGCGAAGCGAAAGATGAAGCGGCTGGGTCGCCGAGACCCGGACCATGAGTGGGGCGGGAATCCGTGCCTGGAAATACTGCTGCGATCTTTGCAGACGTGCAACCTCACTGAAGTAGTTGTCCGGCCGGAAGACAAGATTGAAACGCTGTTGGAGAAGGTTGAGCTGGCAACAATCCTCGGCACGATCCAGAGCACGTTCACTACGTTCCGATACCTACGGCCGGGGTGGAAGCGAAACATCGAAGAGGAGCGTCTGCTAGGCGTCAGCTTCACCGGCATCTACGACAACAAGCTGACGAGCGGATGGGGCGAAGAGTGGAATGAGCTAGACGCCAATCAGCAATGTCTGAAAGCGAAGGCGATCGAGACGAACAAGATTTGGGCAGAGAAGCTGGGCATCAATCCGAGCACGTCAGTAACCTGCGTGAAACCGGCAGGCACGACGAGCAGCCTGAGCAACACGGCCAGCGGCATCCACCCGCGACACGCACCGTTCTATCTCCGAGCTGTGCGGCAGGACAACAAGGATGCATTAACGAAGCTCATGAAGGACCAAGGTATCCCGAACGAGCCATGTGTCACGAGGCCGGAGTCCACGACGATTTTCTACTTCCCGATGAAAGCTCCGGACGGGGCGACCACGAAGGAGGACCTAACTGCCCTGAATCACTTGGAGCTTTGGAAGAAGTACAACACCAACTGGGCCGAGCATACGGTGTCGGTGACAGTCTCAGTCCGAGAGCACGAATGGATGGAAGTTGGGGCGTGGGTCTACAAGCACTTTGATGACATCACCGGCATCTCGTTCCTGCCATTCGACCAAGGCACGTATAAGCAAGCTCCGTTCCAGGCCATCACGAAGGAGGAATACGAAGCAGCGGCAGCGAAGATGCCCGCCTCAATCGACTGGTCGCAGTTGACGAAGTACGAGATCGAGGATGAAACGACAGGAAGTCGTGAGCTGGCGTGTGTTGGTAACGTCTGTGAGATAGCGTGAAGCAGCCAGTCCTCAACATCGAGGTGACGCCGTACAAGAACCACCTCCGGCTGTACACGGACGAGGCCAAGTACATCGCAGCGGTCAAGGAATACGACCCGAACATGGACGAAGAGCGCGTGCAGTGGTGTCAAGGCCAATGCACTTCTTGCCAAGACGGAGCACTGATCGTTGGCTACTTCAACGGCGGGCTGGAGGTGCTGGTACACGAACTGACACACGCTGTCTTCTACATCTTTGAGCGGGTAAGAACAGAGGCGTCCGCAGCTAATAGTGAGCCGTTCTGTTACCTACTAGAGCATCTAACGAAGGAGTGTCTCAACGCACTCAAGGAGAAGACACGAAAACCAGCACGGGGAAAGTGACCAAGGGTCAGCAAAGACGATTTGACGCCATGCTCGACGCCGGCTGTGTTGCTTGCCTCTTACGAGGACATCCCCGACAACCGGGAGAGATACACCACCTACTCTCAGGTGGACGCCGCAGAGGCCACGAATTTTCAGTTTGCCTTTGCCCCGGACACCACCGAGCAGTGTGCGACTTGCCGTACAAGGAATGGAAGGAGATACACGGGCCGTCACTTGCCAAGGAGCCACGGAAGTTTAAGGAGGAGTTCGGGGACGACGAGTTCCTGCTGGAGATACAGGAGAACATTGTCAGAGGCTACTTGGCCGCATGGGCCAGCGAGTACAGCTAGTGGACATCATCGACAGGAAACAGTGTAACGAATACAGAACGGAGATAGACATCCTGCTAAATCTCATGGGACACCCGGAAGCTCTCGTCTCAGATCAGACAACACTGGGAGACTTTGAACAGTACGAAGACATCAAGGCAGTGATAGGAGATGCAGCACCAGGAGACTTTCTCTGGGAGCTGGGAAGGAAGATATGCCGATACAGTGGGGATTAGGGGGCTTTCCGCTTCGCTCCAATGAGCAACATCCGTAACAAGCAACTAACACACGAGGTAACAGGCAACAGATGAAAGCTCTAATCGCCGCAATGGCGCTCACGCTCTTCACGGCTTCTGCCGCAGCAAGCAGCGCAGCGATCACAAAACCCACCGTAGAACAGTACCGCGCTGTCTACTCACAGACTGACGCTCTCTACCGCGCCAACACTCTCCCCGACCTCAACGTCTTCGCAGACATGCTTGCGAACGGCTGGGTCAATGCTCATCGACAGCAGGCACTAGAGCGCTCCAAGGCTCAGCTTGCCAAGCCCGAGTTCGTGTGGGAGCTACCGTATGCGAACGACTGGATTGGCTGCATTCTCTACAACGTAGCCTCCACTCCCGACATCTTCGAGAAGGTGCATTTCTCTACGTTCGCTGATGAGCCGTTCCTCAATGGCTGGATCAGCAAGAACGAGGAAGCGCTCTCGAAGGACCCAGAGACCAAGGAGTTCGTCGAGAAGCTGAAGGTGCTTCCGGAGATTGCGGCTCAGTGCGAAGACCTGGTTCGTGAGCAGCCGCCCGAAGGCGCACACAACATCTGATGAACAAAGTCCGCATCACTCACAGCGCGCTTGTTTCTGGGACGACCTTATACGTAGACGACCGTCACTGGGAGGCGTTGAAAACGCTGACCAGCAACGGCTTGCTGGCCTTCGTCCACACAGAGAGCAGTCGGGAGTTTGTGCCTATCGCCGAAGCCTACGGCATCGAATCTGGGCTGATCGGTAACTGATGAGCAAACAGAATGATCGAGGCAGCATAGAGCTAACCCTGAAGATCAAGAATGTCGGTGGCGAGGAAGCTTCTGCTTCCGCTCTATGCCAAGTCTCTGACTCAATCGCACTCCGTCACCTGAGCATGGACGCATTGTTTATGTACTTCTGGGAAGACGTAGCTCTTGACCAGTTGACACGAAACATGCGGATCGCGGCGAAACAAGATGAGTAAAGGCAAAGACGGGATGACCCCGGAGCGCTGGGCTCAGATCAAGGCAATGCCTCCCCAGCACGGACGCTGGCTGCACATATCGAAGCGGGCAGGGATGATTGATAACCCTGTTGATCCCTTGCTCCCCAAGATTCCCTACGTTGATCCGGTAGGCAGAACGTACCGCGTAGGCCGTAACGAAGAGAAGCGGATGAAGAAGCATTTGATGGGTTTGCGGTGAGCGAACGAACCCGCTGTTACTTCTACATCAAGTGGTGCAGCAGAAATGAACTTACATCGGAACAGTGGTACGACCGAGACAGTAGGTTCATGGCGTGGGTCAATACCATTCCAGACGGCATGGCGACAGCGCTTCTCTACGCCGACTCTCACGAAGACGTACCAGCCAACGAGGCGATTGAAACGATTCCCTACGATCCAGAGGCGGTGCCAGCACGATGGAGATTCGCCACACACACGTACGTAGACAAGGGGGAACGCGGTTCTCAGGAGGGTAGCGGTCCATGAGTAACGAGAACATCGTGCTCGTGGACTATTAACGACATCTGTGTTTACAGCGCCGCATGCGCAGCAGAGACCGTCAGCTACCGCTACAACGGGACGGAGTACGAAGGGAAGAGAAAGCTAAAGGAAGCACATCCAGAAGCAGACGAAGAGCAGATCGAGACGATCGTCAGGGCTCAGCCCGAGTCGCACGCACGTCAGAACTGCCGTCAACTCCTTCAGTCAATCCTCGATGCGTGTGCGCCGGTCAAGAGCTACAAAGGATTCCTTACGGGTCCTGGCAACTTCCGCTACGAGCTAGCAACGATACAGCCGTACAAGGGAAATCGGACAGCAGCAAAGCCGACGTGGTTTTCCTCGGTGCAGCAGTTCCTCATCGAAGAGTGCAACGGGGAGATGGTGGAAGGGATCGAGGCAGATGATGCCTTGGTGATTGAGTTCCTCAAAGACCCGAAGCACTCCATCGTAGCTACACGGGACAAGGACCTGGCTCAAGTCGAGGGCATAAGACTCTACGACTGGAAGAAGAAAGAGATCAGATACGTCAGTCCGGAAGAAGCCAAGAGGAACTTCTACACACAGTTGTTAACGGGCGACGCGACAGATGCAATCCGTGGTGTTCCGGGGATGGGGCCTAAGACAGCAGCCAAAATTCTGGGGAACCACACCAATGAAAAACTCATGTTCACCCTGACCTACGCCGAATATTTACGAGCCTACGGCAAAACAGCGTGGGCGGCGATGAAGGAGAACGCGCAACTGTTATTTCTGTTGCGGAAAGAAGAGGACATAACGAACCCGTCTACCGCGTGGGTCCCTCCTATGATCCCCCAAGGGTCTTCATGACGGGCGCTGAAAGTGAGTCAGAGGGGCTGACTTGCTATCGATGCAAATGTGTAAAGACCCGAGAGTTCTTCGTCCAACACGGCTGGTACAACTGCAAAAAGTGCAAGGAGTGCCACCGACAAGACTCGATCCGTTGGCGTAATAAGCACCGCGACAGGTTCAACGAGAGGATGTGGGAATACTACGGAGAGAATCCAGATCGACGACTGTTCAAGGCGACATGCACGACGGCCAAGAAGAAGGGGTTTGAGCACGACATAAAACGCACCGACATCCTAATTCCCGAATCTTGTCCGTATCTCGGGGTGCCCATCGATCTTGAGAGGACAAGGAATCAACGAAATAGATACGGACCCTCTGTGGATCGGATTGATTCTAGCAAAGGCTATATCAAGGGGAACATTGAAGTCATCTCATATCAGGCTAACAAAATGAAGAATGACGCCACAGAGGACGAGCTTATCGCATTCGCCATTGGTGTTCTGAGGAAGTATCGCCCTGAGCTACTGCCATGAAGCACGTTGCCTACGGGATTCTTGGATTCATTGCCCTTTCCGGATTCGGCTCTGCCATCTACAGCCTGCGTAGTCCGCCCTATGTGAGCCGTCTCATCTGCAAGTCATCAGGACAGCCGGAGGAGATGGGGCGGGGCGTCATCACATACAGCAACGGCCTCTACTACTTCACGAAGGGAAGCAAGATTGCTACGTACGATAAGAGCCTGTTCGAGGCCTGTGTGATTTTACCGGAGACAGCCGAATGAATACGGGAATGCGCTTTGAGGAGTTCGAGATTGGGCAGTTCTTTTTCACTGGTACAGGAGCGTGGTACTGCACTGACAAAGGGACGAGGGTAGTGGTTGCCATCGAAGCCAAGATGTCAGCGATGGTCGGTCCTCCGTATGACGCCGTAGAGACAGTGTTTGATGAGCACGATTTCGGCGGATGTTCCACAGAGCCCTTCGACATTCCGGAGCCGGATGAAGGCTAGGAAACCGAGGAAGCCAAGGAAGGCTGGGCCAAAGAAACCAAGGGCACCACGAGTAGCGAAGACCAGGGCAGGCGGCACGATGACAGAGGCGGCGTTCTTCTCATTTCTGAGATCGTCGCTTCGCCAAAAGAGCCGGAGGTGGGCGCCGATTTATCAATGTCTCAATGCAGCGAAGCGGCCGAGCAAGAGCCCGAACAAGCGACTGAAGTGGGAAGCGCTCTGCGCCAAGTGCCAAGGCTGGTTTCCGTTAGCGAAGATCACCGTGGATCACATCCTCCCGGCCGGAAGCCTCCGGTGCTTTGAAGACCTTGCAGGATTCGCCAAGCGCCTGTTCTGCGAGAAGGAAGGATTGCAAACACTCTGTCTCGATTGTCACCAGATCAAAACGAATGAGGAAAGGAATGAGCGGAATTAAACAGTGGGCAGTGTGGGTGTTGGGCGGGCTGATCTTTCTCGTCATTGCGCACTACATGTGGAACGCATGAGTGTCATTAGCACGGCGCTGAACATCAACGCCGACGAACAACAGCAACAGGAAGGCACTTCAACGCTGGACATCGCCAGAGCCATCCACAGGGCGAGCTGGAAGTACAACGAAGGCAGGACAATTTCTGATATTCCGTTCTTCGATAATTTGAACGTAGCAGCGCAGGTGTTACTGGCCGACATGGCTGTCGCAGCGGAGATGATATTCGATCGCTACTCACACGAGACACAAGAGCTACAGCTCTGGAACGTGGCGAATGTCCTGTTTGAAATCTACACCAACAAACATCCTCTCAGTTCGGAGGGTTACGGCGACTGGGACTCCGCTCCGGCAGACTTGAAATTGTTTTGGCACCGCGTTGCTGAGGACTGCATGACGACCTATCAAGACGTGAAGCACAAGCCTCGTGGTGAGGCGTGGATGGACCTCTCCGTGAGTACACAGTAAGTGGGTACATGGTACGGGGAGCTTGCTGGTAGCGCGCAGATGGCGTGTGCATTCGAGGGAGTCCCGATAACTAATCAGAATCAGAAGTCTCGCCCTGATCTCTTCATGCCTCGTGCTCACCTCTTGGCTGGCGATGTGTTGGCCTTCGGGGACAAGAAACACCCCGGCGCTCCGTGGCTGAAGATGTCGATCGCAGATCATCTGGCAGCGAGCCAGAGGCACTACCTGCAATGGCAGACAGGGGACACCGCGGACAGCGAGAGCGGTCAGAGCCATCTCGTTCACGCGCTCGTGCGTCTCGCTATGGCCGTTGAGCTAGAGGCCACCAGTTGAGGATCGTCCTGTTTGACGTCGAAAGCGCGCCTAACACTTGCTACACATGGGGCCTCCACAACCAGTTCATCGCCGTCAATCAGATTAAGAACCCGCAGCGCGTGATGTCGTGGGCTGCCAAGGTCTACGGCGAGAAAGAGATGCACTACGCCGACGAAACGCAGCGAGGCGGGCACAAGGCAATGGTCAAGAAGCTGCACTCCTTCTTGTCAGACGCTCACGGAATTGTTTCCTACAACGGCGTGGGCTTCGACAACAAGATGATCAATGCAGAGTTCGTCAAGTACGGATTGTCCCGTCTTGCACCGACGAAGCAGATCGACTTGCTGAAGGTCGTCAAGAAGAACTTCCGCTTCCCCTCAAACAAATTGCAGTACGTGTCGAAAGCGCTGGGCATCGGTCAGAAGGTACAGCACCAGGGGTTCGATCTGTGGGTCGGGTGTATGGAAGGCGATCCGAAGTGCTGGAAGAAGCTTGAGGAATACAACAAGGGAGACGTGCTCCTCTTGGAACGTCTGTACGACAAGCTTCAGCCGTGGTTGTCGAACGGCCCGAGCCATTCGCTGATGTCTGAGGCCCGCGTCTGTCCTGAATGCGGCTCGAAGCATCTGCAAGAGAGGGGCTATCGCTACACCAAGACGGGCAAGTACAAACGCCTGCAATGCATCCCGCTGGGGCACTGGTCATCGGAGAGGGTAAGCACAGTGGACAAGGACAAGCGACAGAACATTCTGGTGAGCCTGTGAGCAACACCGACCTGATCCGAGATGCTGTCCGTGCTGTCATAGCCCTTGAGCAACTGGAGACGAACAGTTCTAAGACATCCTCCATCACACGCAACATCCAACGCTACATCCTCACAGACATGAGACTCCTTGCACACCACTACGCCATTACAAAGGAACAGTTCGATGAATACCTGTGACCTGGAAGAGACGAAATTCACGGCACTGCTTACCTTCATGTCCAGCAACCTCGATGACTGGCGGGCTGACGGCGGTAATTGGTGTTCCAACGGACCTTTGCGCTGCTGGAATAACGGTAGTCGCTATCTGATTCGCGTGGCTTTCCACGATATCTACAACGTGGAGATCGCGGAGGGCGACGTTAAGTCGCCAACAGCGCAGAGAATTGATGCGGTTTCGGAGAGAGCGTTGGAGCTTCGGAAGCTCAGGGAAGACCAGAGAGCCTGCCAAGAAATCCAAGATAGTCTGTTCCCGCCGAGGTCCCGTCCTTGGTGGAAGTTCTGGGGATGATCAAAATCTGTAGTGCCGGCCGCTCTGGCTCCGCCTGGCTAGCGAACGTCCTCTCCGCTTGTTCTCTCAACGTCGTCCACGAGTTCCTGCCGTACAACGTAGTGAAGCCGGATGCTGTCTCAGACACCACTTGGCTGTGGAATCCGAATGAGTTCTGGGGGTCGCTGTCGCCGGAAGACGCGGTGGTTATCCTCGATCGTGAGGAGGAAGGCCGCATGGCCTCCATCAACAAGCTCCTCGGTACACGCGACTGGTCTGTCCTGAACCAGCGCTGGAAGGAATTTCTAGCGATGTCCTTTGAATCCACCCATCGACACATTCACCGCTTCAGCTACGAGAACCTCTTCGACCTCACCAACCGGGATCAAATCAGGCACGTGTTATTTCAGCAGGGACACTCTGATGCGAACCTGGACCGTCACTGGAACTTCTCTATCGGGATGAAAACTATCAACTGGAAATCTGAGATGGACTGCAAAAGGAGCTTGGGCCTCGTATGAGCGATCACCAATACCAGATCACTCGCCGAGAGATCAAGCTGTTCCACGCCTTCATGGATGTTCTGCATGACCTGCTGGACAGGATGTCTATGGACGACGACGCCAAGCACTTCATAGACGATGATCTGTTGGACAGCCACTACGCCGTACGGAGCATTGCTCAGGACCTCTTGGACAAGACTACGAACAAGGCGGAGGTCTATTGAGCGACGACAACGTAGTCCCCTTCAAGAAGAACATCTCTCCTGACAATCTCCCTGAATGGCTGTACGGCTATGCCACTCTGATTGCAGAGATGAAGGAAGAGCTTAGGCCAGTGAATGTCCTGGTCATAGAGAACTACAGCAAAGAGCAGGACACAGAGCACAACCTTTGGATAGGAGGTCCCAAGATGCAAGCACTGGAGCTTATGGGGCTGTTGGCAGCAGTACAGTTTATGGTTCAACACGAGAGTCTTACGTGATTATTTGGGGGCTCGCTTCGCGATGCGTAGCATGATCGGCCTGTTCCGGTCCCCGCCTGAAGCAAAAGGCACGTACTCCGAAGTTAGTAGTGCAGTTGCACTCTGGCAGGAGCATAGATTCCTAGAGGAGTTCTGCAAGGTGCGGCTGTTTCCTGGGCAAGAGCGAGTCCCGCTTACCCGCTGGGAAAAGATCAAGTCGTACTTGCCATTTACTTGGCGTAGCAATCACGAGACGAAGATTATCAACAAGCCGCTAGAGCATCCGGTGACTATCAAGTTTTATCGGAGCACGCCGTACATCGTAGAGCCCACTAACAATGAGTGAAATAGACCGAGGCGTAGCCCTCGCCCACGAAGCACAAGCTCTCCTGTGCAACATGCTCCGAGTCAGTGCGGCAGTGGAGATTGAAGAAGCCCTACACATCCTAGACGACATCATCCTTATCTTTCACAACACGAGGAATAATGAAAGCAGCAGCAAGAAAGAAAACATCAGTGAAAAAGAAGACCCGTACGGTCGCGGCGAATACAGCGTCGCTGAAGACTGGTGAGTTCGAGACGCTGCCGCTGGTTTGGATCAAGTGGCTCGATGCGGCGCATAGTCCCGGCTCAGGATGGACTTCCAGCGAAGACTACAAGCCTGGATTGCTCGCATGCGAAGCAGCGGGGTTCCTAGTGTTCGACGGAGTGAATGAGTTTGGGGAGGAGTGCGTGGTCTTAGCCTCAGCTCTGTCCTACCAGATCGACGGCAAGCCGGATGTCTCTGAGGGGTTCTCCTTGCCTAAGAAGATGGTCCTTGAGATGCGCGTCATAGACAGGAGCAAGAAGTGAAAGAAGCTGTGTCGAACGAGCTTTTCATTCTGGGAGAATTAGTTGCGGCCGTGGCGAAGTCGCCGGGCATGGCGGACTGGATTGACTTCGAAGCACTGGGGACGGCAATCCGCAATACGGGTTATAGGCTTAGTGCCGGTCCAGAAGCGCTCTACGACATCCTCGGGGATGGTTCGCTGTGAGCGAGAGCGAGATCGATTGGGGTGCGTTGAGCCGCATCCGGACGGACGAGAATCAGTGGAAGAAGGTAGTCACCTACTACTATTACAGTGGAAAAACGCGAACCGTCTATTGGCAGGATGGGAAGGTTTGCGACGTGTCCAGAGACGGACATCCCGGCGAGAGATACTGCGACGTTAAGACAACTTTGAAGACCGCATGGCGCATCTTTTGGGACGGGCCTGACGGGAAAGGGAGGAGCTGACAAAAGAAAAGCCCCGACTGAGCGGGGCTATAAGTGAAGCATTGTCGGGGGCCTACGGGCCCTCTTTCTTTTTCAGGAATCGTTGAGCTTGCGCAGTTCGGTTTTGTCTGCGTCGCACAAGCCGAGTTCCAGTCGATATGCGTTGCGCTCGTAGAGCAACTGGTCGTTGCACAGTTCCGGCTTCCCGTTGCGTGTGCAGGCGGGAGCGGCTGGCTGATAGACGCAGGGCTTGGTTAGCTCAGGCGGGATCGGTGTCTTGACATACTTAGTCACTTCAACCGGAACGGGCTTGACGATGGTACGCGGAGCACAGCCGGAGACGCATACCAGCGCGGCCAGTGCGAACACTCTGTAGGCGCTCATTGCAGTGCCCCACACGCGGGCTGCTGCGCCCATATCTTGCATTCGCCGGACATCATCTCTCGCAGTGTCTTGTCCGCCTTGCCAGCCTTCGCGATCAGCGCTACACGGGCCTTGTCAGCAGCATCAACGGCAGCCTTCGCAGCCTTTGCATCGGCGAGACGACCTTCCTCGCAGACCTTCTTGTCCGACTCAAGTCGAGCAATCACATCTTTGCTGGCTGTAGCCGTATTTTCTAACTGTGAAATGACGGCTGTAGCCTTCTTTTCCGCAGCGTCGTAGCCCGACTGGTAGATGTTGTGATGGATGCGCCAACCTGCGGCAATCAGTGCAACGAGCAACACGAGTGCTGCTATGAGCTTAGTGGTCATGAGCTTCGCTCACTCGGCGAAGCGACCGGCGCTTGCGCCTTCATCGAGCAGACGTAGAGCGGGGGAACATGTACCTGCCACCACCAGCCATGATGTCTCGTGATCCCATCTGCTGCTGTTGCTGCTGAGGAGCCATCGTCTGTATCGGAGGACGTGCTCGGGGATCGCCGTATTGGATGTCAGGCGGAAGTCCACGCGGGTCTCTTTGAGCCATTGGGGCCGGATAGCTCATCTGATCGACAGTGGGCTGCCCCATGAATCCTGCTACACCGTCAGTACCAAAGGAGCCGTTCGTCATTGGGGACCCGCTCCGCTGCGTAGCACCGGCATAGACGCCGGGATTCTGCTGCTGTTGCTGCTGTCGCAGTCTCCAAGCAGCCAGTGCAGACACCGGAGGACGAGGGGCCTGATAGGCTCCGACATTGTTAGCCAAGCCTGGGTTGCCGGAGACGGTGTTCGCCTGATCGGCACTCCGCTGATCCGGACCGCGGACACTTGCCATGCCAGCTCCATGAGCGGCGCGAAGGGAGTCCAAGTAGCCTTGTGAAGTTGCCATGTTCTATTGTTCCGTTAGTGTTACAAAAGTGATATAATGTACAGGGGGCCTATCCCAGAGGGGATGAATGTCGTACGGTCCTGTGGCGTGGGGCGATGTGTTAACCCGCACCATTTCGTTTTTAAGAGATCGGGTGCTAATGCAGGCGGAGAGTCGAACAGACATGCCAAGTTAGATTGGAAGAAAGTGACGGAGATCAGATCGGACCCGCGCCCCAATCCGATCCTAGCTGAAGAGTACGGCGTCTCGCCCGGCACCATATCCAATATCAAGACCGGTTACACATGGAAACTGTTTTAGTCCGTGAGAAGTTGTTCGTAATTCCTGCGAAGCAGGCTTAGTTGTTTTCGACGGTTCGCAAAGTCCTTCTTGATCTCTGCTTCCCGCTGTGGGTCGTTGTAAAGCGCTGACTGCATCTTCCGATCGAGGAAGTCCCCGTCCCCACCGAAGGATGACGGTTCAAACTTTCCGTTCTTGATTCCGTTCGCGAGAGACTTGGGGAGCTTCGCTTCCTTGACAGTATCAGCAATGATGTCTTTCGCTGCGTCAGGACCAAGGATTGTCTTGAGGGCCTCGGCCTTGTCGTTCAGCTCGCGGAACAGATCACGCTCTTTGCTGAGATAGTCGGTGTAGCGTTCCTTCAGCTCTGCGTCAGTGGACGGGTCTTCACGGCCGAAGGACTTGGAGAAGAGAGTCTTTAACTCAGCAGCCTTGTCCTTCAGGTCGTAGCTCGAATAGAGCATCTGCTTGCGTGAATCCATCTCATACATGGGCAGACCGGCCTTCTGAGCTTGGACCACCTTCTGATTGACACCACGCTTCTGCATCTTCTCGATGCGCTGCGCTGTCACTACTGCACCGGGCTTGAACGCTTCGATGGCGAGCTTCTGTTTCCCTTCGGTATCAATCTCCTTGCCGAAGCGGTTCTCGCCAGTAGCGATTCCGAGAGCGGCTGACAGGGCAGGGCCCGGAGTGAAAAACTGATCCTTCAGCCAGCCGTATCCCGCGTCTCCCAGATTCGCAAGAGTCTTCTGTAGGCCCTCGTCTTTCTTCCACGCCTCCATCTCACGCCGAGCGAACGTCGTAAGCGGCGAAGCGGGATCAAGACGTGTGGCGTCCATATAGATAATCTTGCCCGACTTGGGATCGACATCCGCTACGTTGAGAGCGTCGCCTCCTTGGTAGTCAGGGACGAGCTTGGTCATCGCCGAGTTCTTCTTGTCATCGTCGGTCCCAGAGAGGCCGAACATCGAAGAGAGAATCTTCGGATAGACGTAGGTGGCAAGGCTCATCGAGGTTGCTGTCCCGACGAGCTGAGCAAAGCCGTAGTATTTCTGAGCCGGTGTAGCGCCGTTCAACAGATCGGATGCTCCGCGCTGCACCTGGTTCTTGTACGAGCGAACCACTTCTCCCGACCACGTAGCGAAGTTGCCGAGGAGCTGGGAGGTTCCTTTGACAGCAGGTGCAGCGCGTCCCCATGTGGGCACTTCATCGCGGGCGACATTGGCGGAGTATTCGATGAGCTGCTTGCGGCTCCACTCGGGATGGAGCTTCTTCTGTATCGTCATCTCGCCGTAGAAGAACTGGGCACGAGCGGCGTTATCAGACAACTGATACACGTCCGTCATCGTGGACATGATCTTGGCACCCGCGTTCGCTGTCGCTCGTCCTACTCTCTCGACAGGACCGGCTTCGTCGTACTCAACTTCCTTCTCGACTCTTGACCTAACCTTCTTCAACTCGCCGAACTGCGCGCCGTCGCGAAGGATGCCGTGGCGAATGAGCGTCGATGCTTCATCGGGTGTTAGCTTCCCGAACAGGTCCTTGACATTCATCTCCAGAGCTTTGAACGTCTCCGGGATGCCGAGCATCTTCCCCATCATTCCGTGCTGAACGGCGGTCTTTGCCATCAGCGCCATGTTGGAGTAGTTGTTCACCATGAACGTCATCGGGGAGACGACGGTCTTCAGCATCTTCGCTGGTACAAGGAACGCACGAGAGCCGAACTTGGCTACGCTGAGAACAGCATCCCTGAACGTCTTGGACGCCGTGTCCTTCATTGACGTGAGCTGAGTCTCTAGACTCTCTGCAACGTCGGGGCGTGTGTACTTACCAGCGAGCGGGCCGTAGTCGTCGTTCTCAGGGAGCTTGCTGTAGAAACCCTGCGGAGCGTCTTCCTTGTCGAAGAACAGCTTCCCGTCATTGTCCTTGAAGATGCGATTAAGCATGCCCTGCTTGGCAGTCAGCGCAGCGAGGCGAGACAGCGTGAAAGCCGACTCCAGACGCGGGTCTTTGAACTCGCCCCAGAAGTCTCTAATCGGCTTGGGCACATTGGAGCGACGCTCAAGGATCGACGAGTTGCGGGCGGCTTCCTTCGTCACCTCAAAGGTCTGCTTCCCTCGTGGATCAGAGATGTCGTTGAGGATGTCCTCTACTTGAGCTTCGACAGGACGCTTGGAAGCCGGATCAATCAGGTTGTCTTGAATGAACTTGGTGATGTTGGCGACAGCCTCAGGATGTTTCTGCTCCTGTCTCCAGCGCCAATAGGGCTTGCCCTTAGCTTCTGCTCCTGAGAGGGCATAGCCGATGCGATCGACGATGTTCGGCTTGATCTCGTAGACGCCGTACGCCCTCGTCAGATAGTCGCCGGAGGCCAGCGACTCGTAGAGCATGTTGGACATGTCTCTGCCGTTTTGCTTGATGCCTTGGGAAGCCAACTCAGCCTGGTACTTGGCAATCTGGGAGCGGGTGTCTGTGACAGCACCGCGCATCTTGGGCTCAAGGGCCGAGAGAGCAACGTCGTCTCCCTGCATGGCCTTGCGCACTACGTCCTTTCCAGCGTCATCGAGCTTCTTGAAGCCAGCTTTATCGAAGAGCTTGGCAGCCCTGTCTGCTAGGAAGTCTCCTTCTCCGCCACGAAGAGCTGCTTCTTCCTTCTGTTTAGCGAAGAGGTCTCCGCCTTTCCAAGAGACGAGCTGTGCTGCTTTACGTCTCCAAGAGGGGATTATTTTGGGAGGCTCGCTTCGCGATGTTTCCGATGGCTTCGCACTAGCCGCTGCGCCGTATTCATCCGCAGGGGCGTTGTAGACACCGTTGCGTTCCTTACCGATGAGACGATCGTGCGGGCGCAGGTCTCCAAGGAACTTGTGCTGGGCAGCGAACAGCGCATCAAGCGCAGTCTCCGCTTTCTCCGGCAGGTTGAGGATTCCACGCACACCGTTTACGACAGCTTCGTACATGTTCTTGATCTTGCCCACAGCCATACGCCCCAGAGCACCGACAGTGCTTTGAGGCATAGCGTCAAGCTTGGTGTTCTTCAACTCACGACGGAACTGTCCGTTGGAGAAGAACTCAGCCATCATCTCGTCGAGGTTGGTCAGGCCGTAATGCTTGGCATTCCCTGTCTGTTCGAGATGGGCTTTGGTTGCATCGAAGAGTGTGTTGAGATGCTGATAGGAGCGTCCTGCTTCTCCAGCCAGATTACCGTTGCGGCCGTTGGCTACCGCTCTCGCAGTCAGGCCGTGAACTGTCTCATGGAGGAGGACGTGCATCTTCGGGGTTTCACCGTGGATGCGAACTACGTCCTGCTTCGATTCGTAGTAGCCGGCTGCCTTGTCCGGAGTGATGTGGGCATAGCGATCGACATCCGCCTTGTGGGCAATGGGATCGAACTTCTGAATGGGGACTTCCAACCCACCCAGCCTTTCACCGACGCCCTTGAGGTATCCGGCCAGAGCACGAATCTGCGGGCTTTCTCCGTACTTGTTCCCTTCGTTGTTGACGATGGAATCAAGGAGACCGCCTGTAGTCAGCTTCCCTTCGTGGTACTCCCGCATGACGCGGAGAGGGATGTTCGCTTCCTTGCTGAAGTCCAGTATCTTCTGGGGGCTCAGTTCGGATTTGATTTGACCCGCTCTGCTGGATAGCTCGGGGACACCGGCAGGCTTGGCCGAGGGCAGAGCCCCATCCCGCGCAGCGACAGCGGGTTCCCGAAGAGACTGTATAACCTCAGGAGCTAAAGGCTCACCTGTTAGACGAATAGACTCTTCGTTAGCTTGTCGTATGCGCTCCGCTGCGGCTGATAGCGGCTGTTCAACTGTAGATGCCTCTACGGCTTCACCGGCGCTCGTAGGAGCCTCTCCAACTCTAACTGGCTCGCTGACACCGGCTCCAATACTAGAATCGCTTGTAGCGCCTTCTAGGGGCCTTCCTGTGGCTTCTGGGATGAGGTCAGCAAATGGGTCTCCGCCCCACGCCTCAGCCCTGGCTTGGTCGAACTCATCGACGACAGGAGCTTCAACACGCGGTTCAACTACCGGCTCAGGGAGCTTGGCTTCCGTGTTGGCAATGGCATCGAGGGCGTCCTTGGTAGCGTCCCAGTGAGGCTTGCCTTCGGCTGAAGCCTGTCGGAAAGCCTGACGAGCGTTGGTCTCGGCTCGGACACCTCCGCCTAGAGGAATCAGGTTGGTGATGACATCCGCAGAGATGTTCGCGATAGCCTCTTCACGAGGGCTCGCGTACTGCATCCCTTCCGCACCTGTTGCCTGCTGAGCCTTCTCTACACCTGACGTAGCGGGAGTTACCCAGTCGGGCAGATCGTAGCCGGCTTTCTCGGCAGCAAGACGCAGGGCTTTTTCACCAATCCCAATCGGAGAGGCAGACAGAGCCATGCCGGGGAGGGCAGCTACATCGCTCGCTGCTCTGCGCAGGAAGCCTTCGCCCATTCCAACCGTAGGCTTGCCTTCAATCCCTTCGTAGTTGCCGCCTTCCCAGAGGGCCTTTGCACCGGTGGCGAAGTTCTCGGGGAAGTTGATCAGATCATCGAAGAGCCCTGTAGCGCCTGTCACCAATCCCGTAGGATCGAAGGGAGCTTGAGGAGCAGACACGACAGAGCCGCTCTCTACGTTTCCGAAAGAGGGCGGCTTCTGGGGCACCAGGTCTCCGAACAGATCGTCTGCCGGAGGAGGTGTTGGAGGCGCTGACGCTGCTTGCGGCTGTGAAGCCGGAATGAGATCAGCGAAGACGTTGGCTATTGGACGTACCCGAATTTAGCCATCGCTTCTTTCAAGCGGGCTTCTACCTTGGCGGGATCAGCACCGGCCTTCACCGCTGCGTTGGCTTGCTGCATCAGCACTTCGACACTAGGGGCATTAGGCTGTGACGGGGATGTCTGTTGCGGGGGTGCCTGCTGTGGTGTACCGGGACGAGCAGTTCTGCCCGCGCCTGCCTGAGAGCCCAGCGAAGCGTTGACATTCTCGCCGCCATACACCGGATACAACTGAGACTTAACCTGATCGGCAATCTTCAGCGGATCAACCTTGCCGCGGTCATCGAGGACATCCGCACTACCGCTCTTCTCAATCGACTCGTACAGCCGCATGTAGTCGGAGCGAATCTTGTCAGCCATCGCATCCTTGTCGGATACAGGCTTCTCACGACGGTTCTTTTCCGTGCTCGACTGAATCTCTTCAAGACGAGCAGCATTCATGCGCGGCTGCCACTGAGCGTTCTCTAGGTCAGCCTGATCCTTGAGAATCTTTCCACGCTTCGTCTCGGCCAGAGCGTCTTTGTATTCCTGACTCGTTTCACTAAGCGGGATTGTCTTGCCGCCCTTGGTCCTGCCGAGGACATTACCCGTCTCAGGATCAGTGAAGGTGCTGGCTACGTCGCCAGACTCGCGCTCGTGCTTCTTCTCATCTGATTCGTCAGAGAGCTGTTGCCGCATGCGTGTCAAAAACTCATCGCGTTTCTGCTGCGCGTCCAGTTCCAGTTTCTTAAGTTTGAGCTGACGCTCGTCTTCTGCGTTCTTCTGGAGACTACCGCCAACGGAATTTGCCGCCGCTGCCAATGCCGCCCATGCAGAGCCGGACATTACAGGCCACCCATCTGGTCAGGCATTGCGCCCTGCATGGGCATCGGCTGCTGTCCTTGAGGGGCCTGCTGAGGCGGAGCGCCTTGCATGGGAGAGGGGGCACCATCTTGAGGAGGTGCTCCATTTGGTGCTTGCTGTTCCAGCGCCTGCTCAACAGCCTCGTAGGCCGGCCGCAGGGCGGAGAGAGGTGCCTTGTATCCTAGCTCTTTCGCCACCTCGAATACTGCATCAAGGACCAAATGCACGACGCCCATCTCACCCCACACTTCCTTCTGAGGGAGCGCGTCGAGTTTAGGCTTCATGCGAAACAGGATCGTCGAGGCCGCTGTGGAAACTGCGGCCGGTATCGCGTCGGGACTTTTGGTGTTCGCAAGCTGTTGCTGGAGCATCTCCACGCCTTGATCGCCGTAGACGATTCCCGAAGCGACTGCAACGGCCTTCCGAGCCTCTGGAGAGAGCGCGTTGCTTGGTTTCTTACTCGCCATTAGTGGGGCTCACGTATTGGTTCCAGAGAGAATCAGGAGCGCGACCGTTGGTCTGCGGGCGGGCGAACAAAGAACGTTTCTGCCACGGGATGTTAGGACCGTTCACAGGAACAGCGCCCCCATTCAATGCACCGTCTTCACCGGCTGCACCAGCCGTAGCAGCCTCGCCTTCGGACGCTGTGTAGCCCTTCGCGTATTTCGCCCAGTTGCCGACAGCGCCTTGGCGATAAGCCCGATCCTCAAGATCGAACTTGCGCTTCTCTGCCATCAGCTCTTTCTGAGCCTCGATCTCGCGCTCCTGCGCGTCCTCAGAAGCACTCTGTTGTGCTTCGCTAGAAGCGTAAGCTCCAACGGCGCTGATTCCTGCGGCAATCGCGACACCCCACGGCATAGTTTGTTCCTATCTTTTAGTGCAGAAGATCACGCTTACGCGATCTGAAGTGGATTTGTTAGTGACCCAGTGAAGCTGACTATTGTCGAAAAAGAATAGATCACCGGGTTTCGATACGAGTTGCTTGGATTCAAAACAGAATGTCTGTTCTTCATTGGCTTCGACGCTCAAACAGAACTTATCTGCGTAGTGTCGGGCGTGCCAGCCTCGATCTATATGCGGCTTAACTTCTCCGCCAGCGGGAATCCGGGTCACGAGAACGCCGCCAAGTTCGTAGCCTCCCACCATTTCCAAAATGTCGTAGGCAAGAAGCCCGAGCGGTTTTAACAGCGTCTCGCCCAACTCGTCATACCAAACCGATTTGAAAGGCCCTTCGATGCCGTACTCGCTGATCGGCGCGTAGCGCGCCCAAATGTCAGAGCATCCGTAGTGCGGCGATCTTGGATCGGAGGTGCGGGCCTTGTTGCGATCCCAGAGACTTTGGTCTTTCAGGGCCGCACGCAGTAGCGCAACGTTGAATCCCGTTGCAACCAACTCGATCGGATCAGCCGGCAAAATATTGCGACCATTTCGAGGTGGCGGTGCGTCTGTAGCCCCGGTCTTCCAAGTCTTGCTTACGTTGTTCTGCCAGCATTTGTTTCTTGGCTTCTATGCTCAGCTTAGTATTCTGCTCAAGGGCCGCAGCGTCTGCTTTCGCACCCGCATAGCTCCCTGCTGCTCCGATGATTGCGCCCCACATTGAGTTGTTGCCAGAACTCAGACCCGTGTCACTTGAGTACGGGTTGTACGACGGATCGGTTGAAACATAATTTGATTGGGAGGTATCCGGGGCGATGTAACCCTGCCCCCACCCTGCGCCGTAGGCATTCATTACGGGCCGTCTCCGTACATGTACTGATCAATCTGCCCGGCAGCGTAGTCACCGAAACCTTGGACAAACCCCATTGCTGCGTCGGGATCGTTGAAGTAGTCAGGATTGCTAAACATCGTTCCGTATGCGCCTTGGATGATGTTGCCGTACAGATTCCTCTGCCACTCCTGCCCGCCGTAGTAGTCCTGAAGCGCATATTGATTCTGCATTTGCGACTGTTCAAACTGCTGGTTCTCACGTGAGCGCATAGTCTCTTGATCTTGACCGTAGCGGCTGGCTGCATAGCTCCGATCAGAGCCGTAGCGAGAAGCGCCGGCTGCTGTTCTGGCGTTCGACATCGACGTAGCGTTCGCGTTGTTCGCAGCGAGAATCTGGTTCAAAGCATCCTGATTCTGTGTAGCCGCTGCGCCGAATGCGCTGGCGTCGCCCTGTGCAATCGGGAGAGCTGCGCGGATGGCTGCACCCTCAGCGTTGCCTGCTGCGTACGAACTGTTGCCGAGCCCACGGCCTGCGGCAGTAGCCATTGCTCCGCTACGGGCCTGATCAAGATAGCGAGAGCCGTTGGCTACAAGGTCGTTGAGGTTGTTGGAAACCAACTCGTTGTCTTGTGTGTTGCGTGTGAAGGCTCCGCCTTGGGAAGCCCAGAATCCAGTGGGGAGTGGAGCGTTGGTACGAGGCTGCGGAGCGCGGTACATGCCGCTCGTGTTGTAAGCATTCATTCGTTATCTGGTCTTCTGATTCGGGGAGTTGCCGAGTTGCTGCTTGCCGCCCATGAAGAACACCACGAGGGCTTGGAGGACGTGGCCGGGGTAAATGTGTTCCCCGCCGATTTCGACTGCGACTGAGGTTCCTCGTCCTTCAAGCTGGACTGTCAGGTAGTCGGAATCTTTGATGATGCGGACAGGTTTTCCTGTCGGATCAATCTCCACAGGGCGCTTGGTGGCGTTGAACGGCTGATAGTCGCCAGCAACGTTCGTGTAGCCGTCGAAGTAGTTCTGGGACAACAGCTCAATGCGTGCCGCACGGACAATCGTGAACTCTGCCGGCGCGTCCAAGCTCATGAAGTTGAGGCGAGCGAAATGCTTGATTGGGGCAAGATCAAACCGCGTGCCCTTGTCAATCGAGTAGACGTAGATTTCCCGTTCCGGCACCTTCGGGGTTGTGATGTTCGTCTCGTCGAAGGTCTTCAGTTCAAACGTGCCAAAGATGAGATCGCGGCCTGAACGGCTTGTGCCCGTACACATGAACACCGGAATCATCGTGTCGAGGTTGTTGGAGTCTAGATACGACTGCTTCGTGAACTCGTAGCCTCTGTCACCAGTCGGCAACCCGCACGTCAGGATTGCTCCGTCGGCGAAGTAAAGTCGGTACTGGTTCTTGTTGCGGACGGGCAGGGCAAAGAGGATGTTCTGGCTGGTAGCCTGGTAGGCAAAGCGATCGTTCACCCGGTCCATCAGATACGGCGTGATCTGGTAGGACACACGCCCGTTCTCGAAGTCGCCGTACTTGTTCGTGGCGTCGATCGTCGAGATGCCGCGGAAATCAGCGAACAGCGGGATACCACAATCAACGACGGTGTACTCAATCGCTCCCGAGTAGGGAGAGATCACCTGCTGGACAGCGTTGTTGTCTTCCGTCGCTGTCAGGACATCGCCCGCGAGGGCGTGAACAGATGCTTCGCAGAAGACTCCCAAAGCTGTGCCGTTGAGACTCAGCAACCCCGTGATGCGATCACCGAAGGCGTAGATGGTCGAGCCATCCACAGGATCGAAGTTGGTCGGCTCTCCGGGGAACGAGACGATGCACTGCCCGTTGTCGTAGCCCAGCACTGCATAGTTGCGGTGATAGGCGATGTGAGAGGGCGTGTCTTCCGTGGAAGGGAGCGCGGTGTAGACGTTGTAGAAGTAGTAGCCGTCGTACTGGAACGAAGGACCAACACCTGAGACGCCGTAGAACGCAACCCAATCGGAGTTCGCGTAGTAGTTGGCGGTGATGATCTCGAAGCGTTTGTGAGCGTTGTCCAGTGAAGACCTGTTGGGCAACACCGCAGCCTGCATCTGGGACGAGAACTTGGCGATGAGATCGCCCCCGCCATCTCTGGCAGTGCGCAGTTCCCATCCACCGCCAATCGTCCACGTCGTAGAGTCAACCGACCCCAAACCGCCTGTGCTGTCCAACGGCGTGATGCTGTACACCGCCATCGAGCCCGTTGCCCACAGTTCTTGTGGAGCGCCTGGATTGAAGATGCCTTTCGACAGGTGGTAATACGGGATGGTGACTTGGAGGTCTTGCCCGCTCACCGGATCGTGGGCGTAGTACGCCGTTACCGGAGTCCTATAGAAGACCTTCAGTGAGACATCGGTGATTTGGAGACGCTGAGCACCGCCGCCTACTTGCTCGGTCAGCTTGAACTTCAGGCCGAACGTTGCGTCATCACGGACAGCGGCGAGGAAGTTAGTTGCAGAAAGCGTTACGCCCCACAAGTCTCCGTCACCGCCCAAGACGTAGGGAACAGCGGCGGAGGCAGCGGGGACAGAGGCAGTCTTGACAGACGACGGGTTGGCGGCGAAACCGTCTCCGGCCAAGGAGAAGTCAGCCGAGCCTGTAGTAGAACCGCCTGTGGTGATCGTTGCCGTCACCTCGATCCCCGTCAGGATTGCTCCGTCTGGGATGGAAGCTAGGTTGTAGCCCTTAAGGATTGCGTACGTTCCCGTTGCTTCATCGGGACCCGTGAGGATCGGGAGAGCAGCGAACGTCGCAGAGGAGCCGTCCCCCAACACTGTATGGAGTGCTGTTGCAGCCGGAACGGTGAATGATGACCCGCCGAACGGGGTGGCGACTGTTGCCGTCGAATCGAGCGTTTCGCTGGTGGCGAGAGCCGTGATGTTCTGCGTGGAACTCAGCAGGTCGGAAGCAAACTCACCACGGAACACTGTAGCCGGGGCATCGCCCGTTGTGTCGTCGTCAGTGGTGAACTGGATTTCCCAGCCCATGTCCACCGGCTTCCACAGCTTTCCAGGTCGAGCGGAGTTGGTGTTGATCTGCTCGGTAGTCTGGAAATCATCATCCAACGGTCCTTGGAAGAGTTGCGCTGAAGGACTGCCCGGGGTGCGGCGATCGGTGATAACGAAAGCCGCAGCATGAGATGTGAACGCCGTTGCTCCGTCCGGCCTCCGAATCGTCTTTGAGCCGGCTTGTATAGAATTGGTGGTGAGGAATCCGTCAGTGCGGATTACCATCGTTCCAGCAGCATCGCCTGTGGACCACGAGCCGGATGTGACGAGGACCGAAAGGATTGTCCCTTCCTTGGCACCGGTCAGTGTGATCTGATCGCCGGGCAGCACTTCAAACGCACCCGTGTCAAACGTAATTTGGTACCCGTCCGCAACTGCGTACAGCGCGCCGCGATACCAATGCAGCCCGTGGGGGATGATGTTCTTGGCGTACGTGTCAAAGACGTAGATCGACTTCTTGTCAGTGCGGACGGTCTCGTAGATATCTTTCTGCGCGTCGAGGAATGACGCCATGTCCGAGTAGTAGAGACTGGCGCGAACAATGCCTCCGGTGTCGGCTGTCAGTGTTGCGCCGGAACCGAAACCTGTGATCTCGTCACCAACCTTCGGGGCTTCTTCCGGGTTGAGGATCAGGTAAGAGAGGACTCCGTTGGCACCGTCCCAGCTCACAGCCTGCCCGAAGAAGTTGACCCCGTTCTTCAGGTATTCCCCGACAGTAAATGTCCCAGAGCCGTCAGAGCGTGTAGCAATCACCCAATCCCTGTTGAAGCAAGGGGTGGTGCCGTCGTAGCGAGCGATGCCCTCCATGACGCCATATCCGGCGATGGAATAGGTTTCGTAGTTCAGATTGTCTTGGAGCGTTCCTGGCGTCACTGCGTAGCGCGGCGACACCAAGTCCAAGCCGCCTCTCAGCGGGACGACAACCTGCTGGTATTGCGAGTCAGCCATTAATACAGACGGACAGGGCGCAGTACCACGGGGAGCGTTCCTTCGCGGTCCAGCTTCTTTTTGTAGACCACGTAGCGAGACTTCGCCTCAGAGACGATCGCCTGATTGCCGCCTTCGTACTGGCCGTAGTACATCACCGCCCGCCAAGCGATCATCGGGTGATAGATGGCCTTCAGCCCATCAGGCGTGTCGGTGTCATTGATGAGTGAATCAATGTTCTTGTAGTAGTAGCCGCGTATGCGATACGGCTGATCCGGAGGGGGCCAGAAGAAGATGCGAGTGCCGTCATCCGGAGTCTCGGTGACAATCTGCGGCTGCCCCAACGTCTGAGCGTTGGTGTCGAAGCGCTGAAGAAATCCCGAGTAGTCGAGATAGGGAAGGGGAACTTCGCCTTGCGGAGACGTGGCCGAAGCTACAGAAGCAATCTTGAGCGACTGCCACCAAACGTCTTGCAGGTTGGCGACGTATCCCGAGCCCATCTCCGTCTGGGAGTCGAGACGGTAGTCACCCCACTGGAGGAAGCGACAGGAGTCTTCTCCAGAAGCCTCGATGAGCATCGGCTCTGAATCAGACGGGAGCGTGCCTTCCGCGTTCTCAAACTCAATGAAGCCCTGAGCAGTGCCATCCGCCCAGAGCCCACCGTTGACGATGATGACGTTCGTGACATCAAACGTGCATCCGGAGAACTGCCCAACCAGCGTATCGCCAGCGAAGCACTCCGTCATGCCGATCTGATCAAGATCGAAGTAGAAGCGTGGATTGACCGTGGATTGGAACCAAGCCTTCGTGAACTCGTTCTGATCGTTCTCGATCTTGATTTCGTCCCACGCATCGCGCACCCAGTCCTTGAACTTGGCAGCGAGACCAGTGAGACCTTCGAGGGTTTCTGGTTCTTCGGTCGTCTGGGATATGCCAGCTTCGGAAATTGCTTTCCGGACCAGGTCTAGGAAATTGATGCGTGTACCCTCAAGAGATCAGGTGTTGCTTGTTACGATTGGTTGACCATGTTCTGCTCGTACATGGCTTCCTTGTAGGCAGCCATTGCAGCTTTCTTCTTCAAGAACTTGACCGAGCCCGCTTTCAGATCGGCTTCCTTGGCTTTCGCAGCTTCGAGGTCAGGCGCGTGCGCGAGGATGGAGAAGTCCTCTGCGTATTCCTGCGACTCGACGAGGTTGGCACCGTTGCGGTTGTAGTCCACCTTCAACGACTCCTGATCCTGGTCGTACACCTTGCGAACCGCATCGGTGAAGCACGCCAGATACTTTTCGGGAATCAAAACGGGGATGCCACGACGGCCAACGAGGGCCGATCCGTTCATTGCGGCAAAGAAGACTTCCTTACTGCGCTTGCCCCATTCCTGTCCATTCTTCGGCGTGACGCGGATGATTGCGTAACCAACGGGACAATCCATTGGCTTGCCGTCTTGCATGATTGATTTGGCGACGGAGATGTCGTGGCGCTTCGCTGCTTGGATCAGCTCGATGAGCTGCTCTCGCGTTGCGTCTTCGGGAATCTTGTCTTCCGGAACTCCGAATGCAGCCGCCACTTCGGGCAGTGCTTCGGTAGGAATGCTTGCAAGAAACTCTGTCTGATCCTTGCTGTTTGCCTTGGCCTCTTCGGCCTTTACGTGTACGGTTCCTTTTGCCATGTCTCTAAGTTTCGTCCGTGAAAAGTGTCAAAGAAGATGAGAGCCCCGATAGACTGGGGCTCTCGATTACAACAGGGCTTAGTAGCCGCCCATATCCACCGTCTGAGTACCAGTCGGTGTAGCACGAGCAACATCGAACTCGAAACGAATCACGCGATCAACCAGCGACGCGGTGGTCTGCGTCGGAGTGGCGGCGGTCTGCGTTGCAGTGACACGGACCGGCCCCGCGATACCGGCAGGATCGGCAAGAACCGTCGCAGCCAGAGTCGGAGAGGTGTAGCCCGCAGCACGACCGAAAGTACCGGCCGCAACGTAGTAGTTCGGATCGGAGGTCGGCGACGTGTACGTGGTGCCGGAAGCAACGTCGAAATCGGTAGCAACACCGCTTGCGTCCGTTCCACCGTAACCCGTACCGGGAGTCAGCTTTGCAAAGCCAACGTCCCACGTCATCGTGGTCGCATCGTCGAGGTCATCGGTGTAGACGCGAAGGCCCACAACCGGGTGGCGGGACGAGAGGTCCATGATTTCAATGACATCATTCAGGGCAATAACGGTGCCTGCCGGAATGGTGACAGTGGCAACAAAAGGAACGTGAAAGCCGTGGTTGACACAGTTGACACGATCCCGGTTCTTTACGAGATCACATTTAAAGATAGCCATTACAGGGTCGCTCCGCTCTCGATGCGGGAAATCCAGTTCTGATTCAGGATCAGAGAGCAGTGGTACATCTTGTAGGACACGAAGCCGCGCTGACCCAGCGGGTCGCCCGAATCAATCGTGCCGGGATTGCGCACCTTGATCATTGCTTCGTTCATGCCCTTGAGGGGCACGGTGCCGATTGCTTCCTGACCAAAGACGATGGTCGAGTACACGTCAACGGCGGCGTTGGTGTTGCGCATACCGTTGAGCGTGGCCGAACCAGCACCGGGCAGGGGCTTGAGGAACGCCGAGATGACGAAGCGCAGACCGTCAGCCGAACCAACTTCGTTCGGTTCCGGACTACCCGACGCGTACTTCTCCTTCCGGGTGAAACCGGGGATGTCGTACAGATCACCGCGCATATCGGTGTGGCCGATAGCAACGTAGCCTTCCGGAACGGCAGAAGTGCCATAGTCCGAAGACGGGTTGATCATCTTGGTGATGCGCTTGGCGTACTGCGCGTCAAGGAACGTCTCAACCTTACGAATCAGGCTCAGGTTGATCGGCGCGTTAACGTCGGTACGGACAGTCGGAGTAGCGGCCGTCGAAGCGTAGAAGACGGACGTACCAGCGCGGAAGTTGCCCCAGTTGATCAGCTCACGAGTCTGGCCGGCCTTTTCGCCGAGCAGTTCGGTCTGTTCTGCAAGCACCGGGTCTTCGTGCGTATCAGCAATAACATCACTGATCTGCACCCAGTCGCCGTACTGCTTCATCGTTGCACGGACATCCTCAAACTGAATGCCGAGCGGGGTGGGGGTTACGCCTTCCTGAAGCGGAACGTCGGTAACGTCGAATGGAATCGAGCGACGGAAGACGATCGTCAGGGTCTTGTTTTTCGGGAGTGGCTTGACGGTTGCGTACCGTTCCAGAACCAATTGCGGGAGCGCATGGCTAAGGAACTTCTCGTCTGCAAAGACGTTCGTACGCGAACCAATACCACCATAGGTATTGACTAGCTGAGTCATGGTTGTTGTTACTTGTCTCTAGTTGTGGGATGTCGCGTTGCTGCGTAGCGTGTCGCTATCGAGCGTTGCTGAAGATTGTCGGGTCTCCCCTCTGAAGAGCCTCACGGGCTGCGCGTCGCAGTCGCTCCACTGCCTTCTCATCACCCGGATCAAACGGGGTGTTGACGGCAAGGGGAGTCGAGCTGGACTTCGGAACCGAGGTCTTCTTTAGGTCTTGCTCTCGTTTGTTCTTGATCGCATCGGCTTGAGGGTTGGGGGCTTTTGCAGCCGCGTCCTCTGTCTTGATGAAGCCTTTGCTTTTACCCCACTGCTCGTACTGTCTGATCGCCCAGAGTGCATCGTCTGGACTCTCTACATTGAGAATGGCTTTCTGTACGGCGGGGGGCTGATCGGTGATGAAGTGGGCGTAGCCGTCAGAGAAGATGGGTTGCTTCTTCTCGTTGACCTGTATCTCGCCCTTATCGTCAACCTTGTAGACGACCTCTCGCCAGTTACCGAACTCTGAATCCAGCTTTTCAACAAACTCACGCTGGTATTCTTCTGCTCGATGCTGTTCTTCGAGTTTGGTGTATCCGTCTAGTTTGGCGTCACGAGCCTTCAGTTCCTCTTCCCACTCTTTACGTTGCAGGGCGCGGAACTCATCGAGAGCTTCTAGGTAAGCCGGATCATTCTCAGCCAGCTCCTTTAGACGCGGAGTAGTGGCGGATTCCTTTAACGGCTTGGGTGCTTCCTTGGTCTGAAGGCCGGCGAGCTTGGCTTCGAGTTCCAGTCGCTTGGTGCGTTCTTCCGAGGCTTGACGTTGGAAAGCTGACAATCGACCACGAGACGATGACTCTTTGTGCTGGAGGTCTTTCGCTTCCTTTTCCCGAGCAGCCAGGATTTCCTGAATCTTGACTCGGGTTTCCTCTGGCAATCCGGCGAGAGGGTCGGCTTCTTCTACTACTTCTGTTTCTTTAGCGGGGGCTTCGCCTTCGGCTGTTCCCGGCTGTTTCTCGACTACGACTTCCGCCGCAGTTTCAATCTCTTCCTCCGCCTTCTCAGGGGGAGCTTCTACTTCGATGGGAGCGGGGTCTTCACCTTTGAGGTACTGCTTGGCAAAGTTCCGCGCTTCTCTTGTCTCTTCGTCGGTCAATCCGTAACCGTTAACTTCTGCTGCTTCCGTGCTCAAGTGTTAATCCTGTTGTAGGTTGGTTTTATCAGGGAGCTTCCTTATGCGCTCCAGAATGTCGATCTGCCCTCTGGCAAACCACGTTGCTGTCAAATCGTTGTGTGCGTTGCCACGATCGCCGGCCCTCAGAGCTTTGTGAGCGGCCGTGGTCAGCTTGTCCAGTTCGGCCGTAATCTCCAGCCAGTCTTTGCCGAGAGAGTCGATCAAATTCCGCTCCCGGTCTTCTTGGCGAGGGCTATTTCGTCCTCAGTCGCCTTGACCTTCCGCTCTTCCAGCTCCAGCTTCTTCTGTCCCTGCTGTGCGAGGACACCGGCCGTGAACTGCTCGGAGAGCTGTGTCGAGTCGTGGATGTCCAGCTCGGCGACGAGTTTGCTGGCTTCTTGCTTGTCCTTGGCCGCGAGAGACATGATCGCGATGTTCTCTTCGGTCTTGGCCTCGATGGCACGCGCTGTCGCTTCGTTGTTGCGCGTCTGGTAGTTGGCGAGGTTGTTCTCTCGCTCAGCCTCCGCGTTCACCAAGCCCTGATGGGCGTCAAACTCCAGCTTCTTGGCGTCGTTCTGAACGTCTTGCGCGTGAGCGTTGGCGTTGATCAGGTCGGCCTGTGCTTTCAGGGAAGCCGGATCGGGGTTGTTCTTGGCAGCTTCGGCCTGCTGCATCTCAATCTGCTTGACTTCCTCTTCCGAACGGACGAGAGAGTCAAACGGGATGTTCATCGCAGAGAAGCGGGCGCGATACAGCTCATTGCCACGGATGCGCTTCTGGACCTCCGGGTTCTGCGCGTATTCGACACAGAGCCTTTCAAGGTCGCGTTGCTGTATCACCTTGTTGAGATAGGCGGTCGAGGTCTGAACGTCTACGTCGTAGTCGCCCTTGATCTCTTCCTTGGACGAATACTGCATGTTCCATTCGTAGAACCAGTTGACCACCGGACCAGTGATCTTGTCGTCCCATTGGCGCGCTTTGCTGCTTAGGACGCTTGTGCTCGCCTGCATGATCATTGCCATGCCGGTAGCGCCCGTGTCGCCCACCTGAGGGTCGCCCATGCCACCAGCGATCAGCGGCGTACCAGACTCTTCGTCTCCGAACTCTCGCGCCATGTTCATGACAGACGTGAGCATCTGGAGATTGTCGGGAACGTAGAAGAACTCGATCATTTCACCGATCGGCCGTCCCATTCCGTTCTCAGTTTTGTTCCACACCTGGCCCGGCGTAATCTCGGGCTTGCCGCTCTGAGGCTCGATGCCTTCGCGGTCGATGGCGACCTGAGGCAGAGCACAGAGACCGGCGTTGTCCAGGACCATCTTGTACGTCATGTTCACGACACGCTGCGCGTCGCGGAGCAGGATCGCGCCGAAGCCGAACATCGAAGAGGGGTCAGGCTCCCACACGTTGAGAGCGAAGGGCAGGCAAAGCTCTGCTTCCAGCATCTCAAGGCATGCGTAGATCACACGGCCTTGGCAAACCCACACCTCGGCCTTGTACATGTCGAACGGGTTCTCGTACGGCGGATCAATGCCGAGATCACCCAACTGCTTCATGCCGACGGTGCCGTGCCACTCAAGGCACACGTATTTGTTCTCTAGGAACTTGGTGTTGTCAAAGCGGACAGCTCTCGCTCGGAAGGCTTGGTAGTAGTCGCCAATCGGCTTCTGAGCCAGACACTCCGCGATTGCCGCCTTGTCGAAGCCATCCTGACCGGCGAGCAGCTTGAGCTGTGTCGGCGAGTAGATATGGAGGAGGGTGGCATGCTCGGCTTCCGCAATCGTAAGAGCACGATAGTCTGGGTAGAACAGCCACGGATTGCACAGCTCGAAATCGGGCCTACGCTCTTGGGAGTAGGATGTAACCCAGATCGGGGGGCCTTCTGACGGCTGCATCTGCATACGGATTTTGTTGCCCGTAGTGCAGTTGATCGGCCCCTTGTAAATCACTGAGCCGTACGTCGAGAGATCAGCAAAGCCCAGACGCATCTTCTGGCCGTAGCCGGCCGACTGCATCTGCGACCAGCACGTCTCTTCCATCTGACGCGCTTGTTCGTCGTCCTGTGCGTTCTTGAGACCAACAGCCTCGCCCATAGTCATGGGCTGCCCGGTCTCGGGATTGACGATAGGGGTCTGTCCGTCCGCCTGGAACAGCGGAGCAGAGGAGTTCATCTGAGCCTGCATACGCGCAGGCTTCTTCGCTTTGATCGAGAAGTTCTTGTCCGTGCCGGCACCAAACTGCATCATCTCCAACTGAGACTGAGCGATGCGGAGCTTCGGCTTGACGATGTTGAACTCGGGCTTCTCGTCGTCGTCACCCGTGATGTCTGTTTTGACATCGAACGGTTTGTCGTTAGACCCCCAGCGGTTGTACAGCTTCCACATGGAGCCGAGGGTCAGGCGCTCTGCCCAATACCACTCGATCTCTTTGCGCTGGCGCTGAGCAGCATCTTCGTTGAACTTGCCCTCAATCTCTTTCGCCAAAAGCGCAAGCTGATGCTTTTTCTCTTCAGCCGCTTTCGCCTCGAACTCGGCGTCTTCCGCTTCTAGCCGCGCCAAATCCTCTGGGCTGAGGACAGCAACGAGCGCGTCTATTTCTTCGTCAGAGGGAGATGTAGCAATCGTACTCAAATTAGCTTCCGGCGAAGTTGTAGCGGTACTTGAACGGACTAGGAGACTTATCGGTCTGGTAAATGAGCTTGGCCTGTTTGAGACCCATCACGAGGTAGCGCATAGCGTCCATTCCGTGGTCGTTCTTTTTGACGATGAGGCCGTTGATGTCGCGCTGATACAGCTCGTATTCGCGGTCTCGGTGCAGTGCTTGAAGACTCTCAAGCGACCTGTAGAGAGGCGGTGCCAAACGGCGTGGGTGCCTGCTTCAACCGCTTTATCCGCGGGACGGCAATCGAGCTTTTCCTTGCGGTATTCAACGATCAGCTTTTTACCGTCGCTCTGATCGGTTCCCGCGTAGTCCGTCATGATCGGGTACTTGTCTCCTTTGCGAAGACGGATACCGGAGGCAACGACAGCGGGGGGTTGCTTGTGTGAGAAGAACTCGTCGGTTATGTAGACGATGTCGCTATCTGCGTCGTAAGCACCAGCGAGAAACGCTGTGCAGTTGAACCCTACGTCGAGACCGCCGATGCGCTTCCAGTGCGCAGGGACTTCGATGTACTTTCCTTTGGAGTCTCTGATGTAGTCGTATTCAACGTCAGATCGGACGACTTGATACACGTTGCCAGCGCCCATCGTGGGGTCGCCGTCGATCACCGCAGCGCGGAGATACTGAGGCGTCTTGTCTCTGGCTTCGTCGATCTGAGCTTTGGAAAGATGGGCGGCGTGCTTCATTCCTGCTGTGATGAGCGCTCGTCCGGTAAACAGTTCAGTCATCTTGCGGCGTCAAATCGACTGCGGTCTCGGAGAAGCTACGGACCAGCGGTGTCCAACCAAGGAGCGGAGTGAACGTGATGAGAAGTGATCCGTTGGTGGTCAGAAGACGCATGTACATTTGGTTCCAGATGAGCTGCGCATCCTTGCCGCTCGGTTCTTCGTCCATCCATCCGAAGTCCGGGTCATCGCCGTAGAACGACTCAGCGCCGGATTGATACGTCTTGAATTTGACTCGTGAGACTTTCTTCGTCGGCGTGTGGCGTATGTAGATCGTGTCTACCGTGCCGCCCGTGTTCGGCCTCACTACGATGTCGAGAATGTTCTCTTTCGGGATCAGCCCAGTTCCGTACGGTTGCCCCAGCAATTTCTCTTGGAGGATCGTCCGTACGGTGTCGTTGGTGTCGCCACACACCCATCCCTTCGTAGGCTTGTCGAACACGCGGCCTTTCCACCACTCGGGGTAGCGGCCCGTTGTCCAGCACGTTGAGGCGTAAGCGCCTGCAACTGATTTGCCGACCCGATTCGCGGCGCGAAACAGCACTTCTTTGTGGGTGGCAGTGGCGTCGAAGAACGCCTTGTGGTGCGAGTAGTTCTCTATGGAGAGTGGGCCGGGCTGGAATATCTTGTAGAGATGCCCGCCAGTCTCTTGCAGCTTGTCACAGTGCTCGATGAGAGCCGCTGCATACATCAAATCTTTTGGGTTAGTGGTGAGCGTCTTCGACTGCTTGGATTCGAGCTTCCTGAGCAGTCGAGCTACCTTTCCTTGGTCCTCGACGCTGACCTTACGGTCCTTGTTGGTTTGAAGCATTACCCTGTTTTCTTCGGCCTCATCTCAATGATGTCTGCGATCTTTGGCCCCAGTTCTCTGAGCTTCTGCATCGCCTCATCGCGGGACATGTCGCCGATCTGCGCGATGTCTGTGTTCGTGGTCTCGCTCTTCTCCGCCCATCCGAACAGGTTCTTCATTGCGAAGTTGACCATCGGGGCATTGAGCTTCGCGCCTTCAGCCGAGTCGCGGTATTTGTTTTCCCACCAAGCACGACAGAGCATGCGGCCATATGAAATCCAGCGAGCAAACTCCGTGTCCGTCTTGAATCGTTCGTCGAACTCTTCCTTGGTCATCTGCAAGTCGCCACAGACCTGAGAGTCTGTCCAACCGTTCTTGTAGAGGTACAGGATCATCTCCGGCTCGGAGAGATCGTTGAAGTCTTTCTCGACTTCTTTCTTGGGGCGACCGGGGCCGCGCTTCTCTTCGCTCATCCTATGAACGCCTGAGACGAAGCGCGCGAAGCGTAGTGGACCTGCGTCACTACGGCCGTGGGATTGGTGACGACAATGCGCCAGTCCTCACCAAGTGCGACTGTGTAGGCGTAATAGGTTCCGTCAACTGCATTGATGTCCCAGAACGTCCAAGAGCCATCGGCGAGCGTGTAGGTGTTGTAGAGCGGGTATCCGAGTTCATTGGCGAGAAGAATGGGAGCGCCGGCAAATGTAGATAATCCGGAGCCGTCCGCAAGGGTCTGCTTGTCGCGGTAGATCGGCAAACAGGTTCGTATGCTCCAACCACCAGTATGCGCACTCATGTCAGCAGCGCCCAGTCGTTCGTGGTCTGCATGTAGACCATGCCGCCAGACGCTGAGGTCATATCACCAAGACCGCTGAACATCGTGAGGGACGACCCACCAACCGGGCCGTTGATCGTGTCGAGCTGCGAATAGCCGGTGGGGAATCCGCTGGTCAATCCCTGCCACATGTTGGGTATGACAAGGCGACGCACAGCCCCATTGGTCGCATTCCATGTGCCGCTGTTGTTCGTGTAGAGATCGCCGAGTGAGATTTCGTTGAATGGCACGCGGTTCGATATCTTTTCTGGGTTCGTATAGCTGAGGCAGGACCCGAGAACGTTCTGCACGCCGGGGTTGTGGCAATTGAGAACAGGCGCCAACGTGGCGCCGTCATA
>Ga0193716_1000243_pt1 | contig 34016 bp, 32 predicted proteins | sample U2c1metaG_FD_145901 | JGI IMG/M metagenome (GOLD analysis project Ga0193716, IMG submission 145901) | Soil microbial communities from a riparian zone of the East river system, Colorado, United States - U2c1 | ecosystem: Environmental > Terrestrial > Soil > Riparian zone | place: USA: East River...
TGAAGCTGAATTCCGATAGCTCCATCTTTGGCGGTTATACGGCCTCCAACGATCTAACATTCCCCAATAGCTACAACTCCTTTCACTTCGAGTTCAGTTCCCCCGCGTATAGCCTCCAAGGCAATATTGAATATAGCTACAAGTTGGAGGGTTACGATAAGAACTGGAGCTCCTGGTCCCCAAAGACCGAAAAAGACTATACTAATCTCCCCGAAGGAAAATATAGTTTCCTGGTAAAAGCACATGACAACCTCGCGGCGGAGTCTAAGCCCGCCCTTTATTCCTTTGTCATCGACCCGCCTTTTTACAAAACGGTATGGGCTTACTTATTTTACGCATTGCTGTTTTTACTCATCCTCCATCTGATCAACCGATGGCAGCAGCGCAGCCTTGACATGCAACGCATAAAGTACGAAGAGAAACAAAAACAAATTATAGCGCTGCACAACCTGGAAATAGAGAAAAGCGAGAAAGAGATCATAAAATTACAAAATGAGAAACTGGCCAACGAAGTGCTCCTCAAAAAACAGGAGCTGGCAGGTGTCAGCATGCATCTGGTGGAAAGAGAAGATGCCCTGGCCAGGGTAAAGGAGGAACTACAGTCGCTGTATAAAAAGACGGGACATAATCACGACGTAAAGAGTGCCCTGCAACTGGTAAGTGAGGTCGAGAAAAGTAAATCCAACTGGGATCAGTTTGCCTCACATTTTAATGAGATCAACAACGATTTCCTCAAAAAGCTGAAAGTAAAATTCCCGGGCCTTACCAATTCCGACCTGAAGGTCTGCGCCTATCTCCAGCTGAACCTTTCGACAAAGGAGATTGCACAGCTGATGAATATTTCCGTCCGGGGCGTGGATATCAGCCGGTACCGGTTGCGGAAAAAATTCCAGCTATCGAGGCAGCAGTCGCTGAACGACTTTCTGAATACCATCGTTTAAAGCGTTATCTTATATAAAATCGCGTCGGCAGAGGAGAACACAATAGCCATGCGGTCCTTCAAGGTCATAGGAGCTCCGGCTGCCGCTGCCGATGGTCCGCCCGGCAACATTTCCGTAAATGTATATACACGCCCCGGTGACAGCCCGATCCGCGCCGCATCAATGATAAGAGTAGAAGGCTCCTGTCCATAATTAAAGACCGCGAGATACAGCGCACCATCGATCTTTCGGACAAACAGCGCGGCCGGCCCGTTCCCCGTATTCCCCTCCACCGGCTCAAAAGCCCTTCCATTCGCTACGATCCGCAGTATCTCAGGATTCTTATACCATTCAATTGCACGTTGCGACCAGGGCCCATGCGTCGAAAAATCATCCCCCGTAAAAAAGGTGCCCGTGATGACCGAAGAAAGCATCCTCGCCCGGTTCTCCCCTTCAGACTGACTGGCCAGGACGACATGATCGGCATCCACGAAATCGTAGACATAAGTCAGCCACCAGCCATAAGTAACGGCATTCAGCGTATAGCGCGTATCCTTAATTGTTTTGAACGCGTCACAGGCGATGCGGCGGCTATGCACATATCTGCCGGTAGCCAGACTGGGAGAGATAGCCGCATACACCAGCATCTGCCCTCCCAACTGATCGACCAGGTATTCCATCCCCTTCCGGTAAGCTTCCATACCCGTCCGAACCGAAGTATCATAAAAACCCACCGACTCCGCCGCCCCATGCCCCAGAAAATCGATCTTGATCATTTTAAAGCCAATGGCTTTTAGTCTCGCACAGACATAGGCAATGCGTTTTCTCGTGCCGGGATGCGTCGGGTCCAGCGACCTGCCGCCGTCAATATCGTGGTACCCGTCACCGACCTTTGTCCACAACTGTTTAAATGTAAAATCCGATCCTTCAGCCTTGTTATCCCCCCCGCCTTTATACCCAAAGTCCGCAAACGGCGCCCAGTACACGCCGGGCTGCAAACCCCGCGCCAGGCAATGAGCCACAAAAGCCTTTAATTTACTATCATCTCCATTGATGTTGCTGCCTTGCATAAAATCCCAAAACGCATCCAGGTCGATAAAGGCCGTCCCCCCCACCCTGAATCCCGGCAGACTGTCGGCAAAAAAGTCGGTCACCTTTGTCACCTTATCAAAAGTTATGTGGTCCTGTAATACACCCCAGCTATTCCAGCCCACAGGAGTAGGCTTCGTCCAGTTAAAGATATAAGGGGGCTCTTGTAAACGGTTCGCCTGCCCATAGCTCTCCAGACCCGCCCGCCAGTCGTCGAAACAACCGACGAAGATCAATGGCGAACGGAGCTCATGTCCCCGGATCGACCCATGCGGGATCTTGTCCCTGTTGACGGCCTCGTCCGTATACCCACCCCAGGCCGTGACCTTGTTATCCCCACTGGTTCGCACACCCGTCTTCCATACCGTGTGCTCGACTGAGCCCACTATCCATCCCTTCCGCGTTTCATTGTCATAGACCACCCCCGCTTCTGCGCTGACATTGGCCACCCCGTCTTTTAAAGGTTTTGCATCATAGCTGATAAAAGTATCATTGTCAAAAGGGATAAATAAGGTGCGTGTATCACCGGACAATGAAGAAAAAGCCCCATCAAACGGAGACATATAATTGCTTTCCAGCCGGCCGCCCGATACACTCACCGCCGTCAGAAAATACTCCCGCCCGGGATAAGTATAGAAGACCTGTGTCATTTCCGGCCGGCCTTTGCCCTGCAAAATAAAAATGTGTTTCACCCCCTTGCCAAAACGATCTTCAACTGTTGCTGTACGGTATGACCTGATCGCATAATCCACCGAAGAAAGCAAGCCCCCGTTGGCCCTCACCACGGCCGAGATGTCGGAGAAGACAAGCCGATGATCATTGTATACATTGTATGTGCCCTTTTTTGCATTGTAGGATAGCTCGCCATGCTGACCATATTGGATCCGGATACTGTCGCCGGCTTTCCCAACAAAACTGCCCGATAGTAATGCTAATACAAATATGATCTTATACATATGGCTGCGCTTTGGAAGTAAAAATAAGCGCAAGCAGGATCATAGATAATAGGTTATCCGCTGATTTTGATGGATAATCTTATTCCGAACGCAAGCTTTTCACCGGATTCGCCAAAGCCGCCTTTATAGCCTGGAAACTGATCGTCGCCAGGGCGATAATAATAGCCAGCAAGCCCGCCGCGACAAAGATCCAGGGGCTAAGCGATATCCTATAAGCAAAGTCCTGCAGCCATTGATGCATGATCCACCAGGCAACCGGGGCTGCAATGACAAAAGCTACGAGAATAAGTGCGACAAAGTCCTTCGACAGCAGCAATACGATATTCGTAATAGTCGCACCAAGCACCTTCCGAACGCCGATCTCCTTGATCCGCTGTGTAGTGCCGAATAAAGATAGTCCTAAAAGCCCCAGACAGGCGATAAAGATCGCAAACCCGGCGAACAGGGCAAATGCCTTACCAAACAGCTGATCATTCTTATACTGCCTGTTATATATCTCATCCAGGAAACTATAATCAAACGGATTCCCGGGGAAGAAGGCTTCATATTTGCTTTTTACCGCCGCCATTGTCGCCGCTATATTGCCGGTGTTCACTTTCACGGAGATCGAATTATTCGATCCGTAAAAAGGTTGTAAAACGATCGGCTCTATAGCATAGCGCAGCGACTTTTGATGATAATCGTTGATAATGCCGATGACATCCCATTTCTTGTCAAACATCATTATTTGCTTGCCTATAGCATCCTGTATCGAAGCAAAACCAAGCAGACGGGTTGCAGAACTGCTGAGCATAATATTATGCAGCTTGTTGTAGTCCGGATCATAGTCACGAGCTTCAAATTTCCTGCCGGCGATGAGCTTTATTCCATATACATCGATAAAGTCGAAATCCACACCCATATTCCGGAGGGTATAATGGTCGCCGCTGTTGTCATCCGCCCGGTGAACATTAAAGGTTCTGCCCATCTCATTGCCTGCTATCCGGTTCGAAGTCGCGGCGCCGGCAATACCGGTTATCTGTTTTATCTCATGTTTGAAGGCGTTCTCCCGCTGAATAAAGGTAGAATCAAAATCCGTCAGAAAAGGCGGTTTCACGATAAGGATATGGTCGATATTCATCCCCAGTTCCTGGCTGCTCATGTAACGCACCTGCCGGTAAACAACCACCGACCCGATGATCAACAGGATCGTGATGGCAAATTGACCGACCACCAGCCCTTTGCGCAAAAAGACACCTTTCTTTGAAGCACGAAACTTCCCTTTCAGCACGAGGATCGGGCGGAAAGAAGAGAGTACGAAGGCAGGATAAAAGGCGGAGACAAAAATCCCCAGCAGCAGGACGGCTCCCAATCCAATCGTTATGGAATACCCGTTGAGACTTTTCTGAAAAAGACTGCGAAATGACAGCGGGGATTGGATCAGGCCGTCAAAAGCCTTCTGGCTGATAAATACCAGCCCAATAGCCAGCCCGAAAGCTATCAGATTTATGATAAGCGATTCCACAAGGAACTGGCGGATAAGCTCTCCGCGCGTCGCACCCGTTACTTTTCGTATTCCCACCTCTTTTGCGCGTTCAACAGACCGGGCAGTAGAGAGATTGATATAGTTGACCCAGGCGATGGAGATAATAAAGACCGCGATGATAAAAAGACCCCAAACCACGGTGGCGCTGCCCGTCTCACCAATCTCATATTCATAGTCGGAATAAAGATGCGCCCTTGCCAAAGGTTGCAAATGAAATTTCTCCACGCTGCCCGATACCTTATTCCCCTGGAAATGTCGCTGGCTGAAGGCATCGAATTTCGCTTCCAGTGCCTTATAGTCCGTTCCGTGTTTCAATTGGATATAATGCCAGAAATCCGAGTCCGTCCAATCGTAGTCGGCCTGTTTATAGGGGTTTTTACCGCTGAACATCGAATTGTAGGATACTAACATGTCGAATGCCAGGTGCGAATTCGCCGGCTTATCAGCCATGATAGCCGTCACCTTGTAAGGCATGGAGTCCCGGTTTATAAGCAGCTGCTTCCCGATAAGATTGGAGTAATCTCCCTTTTGATCGCCAAAGATGCGGTCCGCGACAACCTTTGTTAATACCAGTGAATAAGGCTCCTTCAACGCAGAAGCCTGATCCCCGACAACGATTGAATAAGAGAACATGGTCAGGAAACTGTTGTCGACCGCCGTGGTATTAACATCCCCTATTTTTTTGTCTCCGTAACCTACTATGATATTCCCCCAGGGTTCTACCCGGGAATGATTAATTACCTCCGGATAGTCGTCCTGCATAGCTTTGCCAATGGCGGAATAAGTGATCGTCCCATGCTGCACAAGCTTGCCATTCTGGTAGCGGTCATTGGCCACCCGGTAGATGTCGGCTACATTCTTATTGTACTGGTCATAGCTGAGCTCGAAGTTGACATATTCCAGGATCAGTAAACAGACAGCCATGCCGATGGCCAGGCCGCTGATATTGATAAAGGAGAATACTTTGTTCTTTTTCAAGTTGCGCCAGGCAGTCACCAGGTAATTCCTAAACATGGGCAGTTATTTTGGTAAAACGAACAATGAACATGCCACTCCACAACAACATGATCAACAGTCTATTATGGGCGACCCATCCAAAATACTGTCCGTATTCGGACAAGCGTTGACCGGTTCTAAACCGGTTTGTAAACAACAAAACCGGCCCGGGCAACCTTGATAAGTATGGCCTTCCCGTTGCGATTTTCAACTACAGTTTCCGGTAACAGAGTTTCGCCGGGATAAAGACACGTAAATCTGTCCCCCGCCTCATGGAGCGTATTGTCGACAGTCACCCAGACCTCCAGGTCATTATTGGTGTCGGTGTTAATGGCCAGAACAAATTCCTCATCATCCAGCAGCCTCGACCAGGCGATAATGGAATTGATCCGGGTAGCACCACCCACAAAGGATGGCGGACCGAAATTGGTCCCGTCACCCGAGATGTCACGCAGATATTGTCTGCCGCGACGAAGAGTGATATTCTTTCTGCGGATGGCCGTGATGGCAGCCACTGCCTTATAGACGTCACTGCTGACATCGAAGAAATGACGGCCTTTGCTTCGAAAGGCGCCAAACGCCCCCCCGAACATATCCTCCCGAATGTACTCATCACTGCCGTCGCCGGAGCCGTTGCCATCGAACTTCTGCTCGCTGCCATAGTAGATACAGGGGATCCCAAGTGTCATAAGGTTGGTGGCAATAGCGGGAATGATCAGCTGATCCCCTTGGTCAAAGGCACAAAAACGGGATTTATTGCTCCCCTGGATAACCTTGTCGTGATCATCCAGCATGACGACCACCTTATTCCGGAACCAGGTATGCGACCTCTTCCCAATGTTGATAGAGTTGCGGAAAAGAGCAAAATAAGTTTGAGGGATCACTCTGCCTTTCACCATATCTCCCAATGCACCTTGCACATCCGCAATGCCAAGCGCCGAATCGATGCCGGTGACCTGGAGCTTGCGAAAGGCGTCATCCCGGGAGCCTGTAATTTCTCCGATGAGTAAAAAGCGATCCTTCCCGATCAGCTCTGCAAACTCATGGATGGCCGAAGCAAAGAGTCGGACAGCGCCATCATCCATGTGTTTTACCGTATCGATGCGATAGCCGTCGATGTCTAACAAAGCCAGCCAGTACTTATAAACGTCGATCAGGTGGAGCAGACCCACCGAAGGAACAAAGAATTCCGTAGGACCTTCGCCGTGGTGAATGTCTTTCAGATCAAAAAAGTCACCGTCTAAAAATTCCGGGCTGCTGTCCCAGTTGACGATCTGCCCCTTTTGAGTAAAGACAGCCGGATCCCTGAACTCAATGGGCCAAACCGCATCGTCCTGGCCTGCGGCTACTCCTTTCTCAAATGGTACATCCGGCATGCCTTTTTTATCGTTAAAACCTTTTACCGGATATTGCTGCCCATTATATTTGGGATCGGTCGCGAAATAGCTAAATACATTGCCGCTGTGATTGACGACAATATCGAGAATGACAACGATGCCCGCCGCATGAGCTTCAGCTACCAGCCGCTTCAGGTCGTCGCTGGTCCCAAAATGTGCATCCACTTCCAGGAAATCCTGGATCCCATAACCATGATAGGTATCCTGGAAACTGACCTGTTTGAATACCGGGCTTATCCATAACGCCGTAATCCCCATGTCGCCCAGGTATGGGATCTTGGAAGTCACACCATTCAGATTCCCACCCGTCCAGCCTGACCCCGCCGCCCGCCAGGCCAGGGCATCGGCACTTGTCTGTACTGCATTGGCATTGTCCGTGCTGTTATATAAAGGCGCTGTGCCGGTCGCCGTAAAACCAGCCTCCTTATTATCCGAGAAGCGGTCAAGGAGCAGGAAATAAAAGACCTGGTCTTCCCATGCCGATGGAGAGGGGGTGAAACTCCGGTTGGCTAATTGTGAAAAGTCGATCGATTGGATGGTTTGACTCATAAATAATTGTATTTTTCCTCCTCAAAGTTCTGATATGAGAAGATCGTTATTTTTTCTGTACTTTTCCCTCCTTTTCTCACCCGTAGTTTTTTCCCAGCGGATCGTCGACGTAAGCTATACGACCGACAACCAGGGCAATTATCATTTTACCTGTAATAATAAGGCTTACTGTACCTACGTGCTGAGGGTCGAGTTTACGACGATGACAAATCTGAAGTCGGATCATACTCTACCCTATGAAGCCGAAGTAAAGCCGGGTTTTAATCAACTGTTTGTTTTATCTCCGGAGAACAAGACCGGCGATACAAAAGTCAGCTATAAGAGCAGCAATCGGAAAGGTTGTATGCAGCCCGTCGTCAACCCGAATTTTATCTACCTGTTGCCCATTGGCCCGGGAAAGGAAGCCCAGGCCTTTCGTGTAAATGCTGTCCACAGCACCGGCCAGGATAGCAGCTATACCATCCGGCTCAAGATGAACATCGACGACACGATCTATGCGGCACGGCGCGGCGTCGTCACTGCAGTGGATGTCAGCAATACGGAGAACGACGCCGGTGCAACAACTACCGGTAGCTGGAACTATGTGGAAATAGTTCATGCGGATTGTTCCTTTGGTCAGTATGGTGTCTTTAGGAAAGACGGAGCCTTTGTAAAACCCGGTCAAATGGTAGAAGCAGGCACTCCCCTTGGACTGGTCGGCGGAGACAAATTCGGCCGGGGATCGGATGTGCGACTTAGCGTTGTATATCCCGGGCAGCAGGAGACTGTGCAGATTGCTCCGCTGTTCTGGACAAAAGGCAACGGGAAAGGAGCGCTAAAACATGGCGCCACCTATACAAGCGAATTCCCAAAGGCGATATTGCAACAAGAAAGAACTAAGCCAAAAACCACCAAAAAATAATGGACAGAAGAAAATTTCTGCGAAACGGCTCGCTTGCGAGTCTCAGCCTCTCCGCATTAGCCTTTACCCAACCTGAAAGTCACGACAGCGACTTTCCACTAACAGAAACCACGATCGACGAGCTGCAGCAAAAGATGAGCAGCGGTGAGCTGACTTCGAAGGCTTTTACAAAACTTTACCTGAAGCGGATTGAAGCTATTGATAAGAAAGGACCCTCGCTCAACGCCGTCATCGAGCTCAACCCGGATGCTCTCGCAATAGCCGAAGGCCTGGATGCCGAAAGGAAGGCAGGAAAGGTCCGGGGTCCGATGCATGGCATACCGGTCCTGGTAAAAGACAATATCAATACCGGTGATAAAATGATGACGACGGCGGGCTCGCTGGCGCTGGAAGGACATACAGCCGCTCAGGACGCCTTTATCGTGGCGCAGCTGCGAAAGGCGGGCGCCGTGATCATGGGAAAGACCAATCTCAGCGAATTTGCAAACTTCCGTTCTACCCGCTCGACCAGTGGCTGGAGCAGCCGCGGCGGCCAGACAAGGAATCCTTACCGGCTGGACAGAAATCCTTCTGGTTCCAGCGCCGGCTCAGGGTCGGCAGTGGCCGCAAGCCTTTGCGCCGTTGCCGTAGGTACCGAGACCAATGGTTCGGTGGTATCCCCTTCTTCGATCAATGGGATAGTAGGGATCAAACCAACGGTGGGACTGCTTAGCCGCAGCGGTATTATTCCGATCTCGGCAACACAGGATACAGCCGGTCCCATGGCCAGGACCGTCAAAGACGCAGCCATCCTGCTTGGCGCCATGACAGGTGTCGACGCAGCGGACCCCGTCACACAAGAAAGCCAGGGTAAGTTCCAAACGGATTACACCCAATACCTTGACCCCAATGGATTGAAAGGAAAACGCATCGGCATCGAGCGGTCCTTCCTCAGCGGTCACGAAGGCGTCGTAGCTTTATTCCAGGAGGCCATCACGCTGTTAAAAGCACAGGGTGCAACGGTAGTGGAGGTTGATCTGCTCAAACTTCTCACGGAACCCAACAGCGTCGAAGGAATGATCTTACAGTATGAGTTCAAGGACGGACTCAACAAATACCTTGCTTCCGCCAATGCAAAGGTAAAAACGCTGGCAGACGTGATAGCTTTTAATACCGCTAACGAGAAAAAGGCAATGCCCTTCTTCAAACAGGAGACACTGGAAAAAAGTGAGACAAGGGGCGGTCTCGACAGCCCCGAATACCAGGATGCACTGAAAAAGCTGCTCACCACGCGTAAGATCATCGACGACCTCCTGGCACAAAACCAGCTGGATGCCCTGGCTGCCTGTACAAGCGGCGTCGCCTGCTGCATAGACCTTATCAGCGGCGACTACCGGACCGGGTCCGGCTTTTCCGGCCCGGCAGCGATGGCCGGTTATCCGCATATCACGGTGCCCATGGGTTTTGTCATGGGACTGCCTTTAGGCTTTTCCTTTGTCGGCGGCGCCTACAAAGAACCCGAATTGCTGAGGCTCGCTTATGCATTCGAACAGGCTTCGAAAAAAAGAGTAGCGCCTGCCTTTCTCACGGGTTCGATACCCGGTGCCACAGCCTGACTTCCCGGTTCCACCGGCTTTAACACCTGATTTCGGTGGCCCAAACTACGTGCCCATACCTAATTGGTAATACGGGAAACATTGGCCTTATACATTTCGCCGATGGGTATCTCGACAGCGCCGATACAAACCATGTCGCGCTTGATAGCCGTGATCTTACGGACCGCTACAAGAAAAGATTTATGGGTTCTTACAAAACCGCCAGGCAGCAATTTTTCTTCAATGGCTTTCATGCTCATCCGGGTAAGCACGGGTTTGGGCGTAGACGTCAAATGGATCTTTATATAATCTTTCAGCCCTTCGACATAAGTGATGTCGGAGACAACGATCTTTACCAGGGTATATTCAACGTGAACAAAGAATTCTTCCAGTGGAGCACCAGTCACCTGTTTGTCCTTGTTACGGAGATTGAAGAGATCATAAGCCCGGTTGCAGGCCTTGACGAACCGCTCAAAGGGAAAGGGCTTAAGCAGGTAGTCGACGACATTCAGATCAAAGCCTTCCAGCGCATATTGTTCATAAGCCGTGACAAGAATGACCAGCGGCGGGTTCTGCAAAGATTGCAGGAACTGAAGGCCGTTGAGGCGCGGCATCCGGATGTCGAGGAACAAAAGATCTATTGCTGTATTCTGCAGGATTTCAGCCGCTTCAAGCGCGTTCTTACAGCTGCCCGCTAGCTGCAAATAGGGTATCTGCCGGATATTGTCTTCCAGCAGCTCACGCACCAGGCGTTCGTCATCCACAACAAGACAGGACATCATAGCAATTTCAAAGTTAAGACTATGTGGAACACGTTGTTTGCATCATTTATACTCAGGGTATATTTATTCCGGTATAGCAGATTCAGCCGGGATATGACATTCCCAAGACCTATTCCCGAACTCTCATCCTTGGTATCCGCCGGTTCGACCTCGAATTTGTTTTTTACCTCGAAAGTGAGCGTGTCTTTGACAACCGAAAGCCGGGTGAAAATGCCGGGGCGGCCGCTATACCCTACCCCATGCTTAAAGGCGTTCTCGACAAACGGGATCAGCAGCATCGGCTCGATCACATAGGAAAGGGCCTCTTCCTCCACTTCGGTACGGCTATCGATGTCCAGGTCATCGCCAAAACGCAGTCGTTGCAGATCGAGATAATTGTCGAGGTATTCTATCTCGGTCTGAAGTGGTACTCTCTTCCCCTGCGTATCGTACAACATATACCGCAGAAGCTCCGAAAGTTTGATCAGTGCGGGCTCCAGCTTGTCCGACTTTTTCCTTGCCAGGGAAACGAGATTGGTCAGCACATTGAACAGGAAATGAGGACTGACCTGGGAGCGGAGGAATTTCAGTTCGGTCAGGGCCTGGGCGGCTTGCTTCTCCTTTAGCAGCCGACTGACCCGTTCCTGGTCGATGACTACCCGGTAGATAAAGCTGAAGATAAAAAAGACGATGGACGAAGGAAAAATAAAACGGTAAGCCGAGACGTCTATCGGCGGATACCAGGAAAGAAGATAAGCTTTCAACCTTAAGGAACCCATGATCAGTCCGGCCGTGGCCAGGATATAAAGCCACCATCGTCGCCGGTTGAAAAAAGAAGGGTAGACAAAATATGCATGGATATAAAACAGGGCGATATTGATCAGGCTGGTAATAGTAATAAAAGAGACGGGTATGCCGTCCACCATGTAACCATTCCTTGCGGTCGCGGCATAATATGGCCATATCAGTAGCGCGCACCAAATAACGGTATGAAGAATAACAGTACCTTTCTTCGACAGGAGATTCCGGCTCATAAGGAACAAATTTATCGTACGGATCTTGATTTTCGGGAATAATTGATCCAGGCTTCGGCGAGAATAAGGTGAAGCGTAAAACCTATCCAGAACGCCGTTCCAAAAAAGACCTGCGGCGGCAGACGGAAAAAGATAAAGAGCAGAACTGCGATAGGCCGGATAGTGCCGATAGCAAGCCCGATGCTAAACATACGGGTCATCCATTCATGACGGAGGACGGGATTGATCATGAACAGCGCGCCGGGCAGGATATGCAGAAAGTTTGCTTCCGTCAATCTACTCCTCACCACCGCTGCCAAACCGATGGCAGCGGGGAAGAACATCGTGATATGCAGGAGACGGGCTATTTTCATACCGTGAAGCTACATATAAGGTCATACGCCAAAAGAGTTGTATCGACAATACCGGCAATTGTGTAGACATGTGTCGTGATCAGCCCTTCAGAATGTCGCTTTTACACCTGCTCAATCCAAAGTTTAGGTAGTAGGTTTGCTATATCAACTTTCATTAACACAAAAATTGAATTTTATGCAAAAGATCCATTCCATGTTATGGTTCGATCATCAGGCCGAAGAAGCAGCCAATTTTTACGTGTCGATCTTCAAAAATTCAAAAATTACGGCTATGGCAAAAACCACAGAAGCCGGTCCCGGCCCCGCTGGCACAGTATTGACCGTCGGATTCCAGCTCGAGGGCGTCGACTTTACAGCCCTGAATGGCGGCCCCCTCTTTAAGTTTACGGAAGCTGTCAGCCTCGTTATCGATTGCGGCGGCCAGGACGAGGTGGATTACTATTGGGACAAGCTGCTGCAGGGTGGAGAGCCGAGTGCGTGCGGCTGGTTAAAAGATAAGTATGGTTTGTCCTGGCAGGTCACCCCGAGAATACTGCCCGAATTGCTGATGGGCAAGGATAAGGCCAGGGCAGCCCGGGTAATGCAGGCGATGATGAAAATGGTGAAGCTGGATGTAAAAACGCTGGAAGAGGCATAATCTATTTCAGCGCCGCCAGCGTCACTTCGACGATGTCGCTCAGCACCTTTTTGTCGCTGCCGGATCGGGCCGCGACCCGAAGACCGGTAATACTGCTGAACAGGAATCTTGCAAAAGCCCGGGCAGTACTTCTTGTAGAGAACTGTCCATCTGTCTGGCCTTTTTTGACAAGCCGGGTCAATGCATCTTCCACGGTTTTGTTGTTCTGGTTGATAAGATCACCGATCTCTTTATCCTGACCGGAGAGTTCGACGGCCGTATTGACCATAAAACAACCTCTTGCTATCTCGCTTTCCGTACTTTCCTTTATGATGTTGTGGAAGATCTCCTTGATGGTCTGTTCGGCATCCCGTGAGCGGTCGGCTAAAGTGATGAGTGCATTGGTATTACACTGCTGATAAAGCTTCAGCGATTCCTTGAACAGGTTCCTCTTGTCCGTATACGTATCATAAAGGCTCGAACGGCTGATGCCAAGCTCATCCACCAGGTCCTGCGCGGACGTCGCATGATAGCCTTTTCGCCAGAACAGGGATACTGCCTTGTCCAGCAGGCCCTTCTCGTCAAATTCTTTTTTCCGTGCCATGATTTTCCTTTTTCCGCGCCATGATTCTGCGAAGATACAAAAAGATCCAAATACGGAACGATCGTTCCGCATTTGGACAAAAAAAAGGGGCTTATACTACCGCGTTGACCGTAAGACCGCCATCTACAGTGATTTCGGTACCTGTGATAAAACTGGCGTCATCGGACGCAAGAAACCGGACCACGGTGGCAACTTCTTCCGGTCTGGCAAATCGGCCGAGTAATATTTTTGAGCCAAGGGCCTGGCCAAAACCTTCTAATTCGCCTGTGCTCATGCCCAGCTTGTCGTACAATGGTGTCGAAACAGGTCCAGGAGACACAGCATTGACCCTGATCTTACGGGGTGCAAGCTCTTTTGCCAGAACCTTGTTGATGGCGAGCAGGGCGGCCTTGCTGGCAGAATACACGCTGCTGCCCGGAACACCCAGGACGGCGTTGATCGACGTGTTGAAGATAATCGAACCGCCATCGTTCAGCAAAGGGAGCAGCTGCTGTACGGTGAAGAATACCCCCTTGACGTTGAGGTCCATGACCGTATCATAATGGTTTTCAGAAGCCGATTCTACAGGACTGAAATTTGCCACACCCGCATTCAGGAAGAGGATGTCGATCTTTCCGAATTTGTCTTTTACTTCGGCCGCCAGCCGGGTGATCTCTGCCAGCTGACCCTGATCGGCTATCAGTGCTGTGGCGCCCAGCTCTTTTGCCGCTTCGTTGACTGTGGCCACATTCCGGCCCGTAATAATGACTTTGGCGCCCCGCGCTATTAACTCTTTGGCCGTTGCATAACCTATGCCGCTGTTACCTCCGGTGACTACGGCTACTTTGTTCGAAAGACTGTTCATTTTGCTTTATTTGATGTTTGCACTTTAATTACGGTATAAAGATACGTATTTTGGAACGATCGTTCCAAATAAATCTTTCCGATCTATTTTTTTTGTAACACCACCGTTAATATTCGCGGAATACCGCTGCGGTCATCCTCATCAAAATACTCATTTACCAATACCGGCACCAATCCATATTGCCGGGGAAGTTCCGTGAAGTCCGACACATGATGATTAAAACAGTCCACGACCTGTGTACCAGCGGGTGTTTCGAACCGCGCTTTAGAACCAGCGTACTGTTTGTAGGGATGCAGTTCCCCAATGTATACATACCCGCCGGGCTTTAGCGAAGCAGCGACTTCGCGGAAGATGGGACCCAGATCGGAAATATGCTCCAGCACAAGGCTGAAAGTCACGAGATCATATAACTTGTGACGGAACGTCCAGTCGGTCGTAATATCTGCCTGCACGAAATCAACAGCAGGAGTCGTTAGCTTGGCCCTTGCCTTTGCCAGCATTTCTTCGGAAAGATCGACGGCCGTGATCTGCCTTGCCTTTTCGATAAGGCAGACCGTGTTCTTGCCCGTGCCACAGCCAATCTCCAGGCAGGCTTCAAATGGAAGGGCTTCAGATGTTGCAGGCAGCGAGCCGTCGCCCCTGCGTAGCCCCCCCGGACTGTCGATAAGGCCCTCTAAGGTCATGCGCAATGACCGGGCCTCAAGGTCCCGCGTCTTGTTCAGATTGGTGTCGTACTGCGCCGCCCAATCATTATAAGCTTGTCTTGTGTCCATAATCCTTTACAATATCTTTAAATTCCTCCGGATTTTTCTTTTTAATTCTTTAGTAACTTTAGAGACATCAAACACAATGTCGTAGCCGGTTGATCATCGGCCACCAACACTATTTTGACTGGCACTGTGCGATTTTTAACCAGTTTCTCAAAAACCATACAAAAGCCGGTGACTTATTGCCCAAATCCCGTAATTTTTCTACAATGAAAAAGTACGGCATTCTTATTTTTGGCTTCCTGCTCCTCGTCAGCTGCTCGTCGCACCATCGACTCCTGCATCCGGAACACCCGGCCTTTAGCGCCCACGCGCCCGCGCAGTACCAGGTCCAGATGGAAACCACAAAGGGAAAGGTACTTTTGGAGATCAAACGGGAATGGGCACCCATTGGAGCAGACCGCTTTTACAACCTGGTAAGCCACGGCTATTACGATCATGCCCCCCTCTTCCGCATAGTCAAAGACAAATGGGCACAGTTTGGCATAGCCGCAGATGGAAAAATAGCCAGCGCCTGGCGTTATCAAAACATCCCCGACGATCCAAGAGTGCTCTCCAACGAACGCGGCACCGTCGCCTTTGCCTTTAAGGATCCCAATGCCCGCACCACACAGGTCTTCATCAATCTCAAAGACAACAGCAGCACCCACGATAAAGTGCCCTTTGTTCCCTTTGCCCGCGTCATAGCCGGCATGGATGTCGTCGACTCCTGGTACAATGGTTATGGCGAGACCTCTGGCGGCGGAATCCGTGGAGGTAAACAGGATTCGATGTTTTTACAGGGCAACGCCTATCTCCAGTCACACTACCCCAAGCTCGACTACATATTAAAGGCATATATATATCATAACAACTAAGGGTTTCCCCGCATACTGGTGACAGGGAGTGAAACAAAATATAAATTTTTGTCCCTGTTTTTATCTTTTTATTACTACAAGCCCGTAAATTTATCACTTAGTAATTTCTGCTCATAAATCGGGCAGATCATTGCCACTTAACCAAAATTCACTACTACAACATGAGAAAACACTTTTATTCTCTGCTATGGCTATGCCTGGCAGTTTGTCAACTACATGCACAAACCAAGACCACTACCGGTACGGTCACGGACGAAAGAGGAATACCACTGGCTGCTGTGACCGTCACAGCGCTGACCAGCGACCGGAAAGTAGTCTCCACCACCGTTACCGATATCAACGGTGTTTTTAAACTCTCTCTTTCAGAAAAAGCAAAGACCCTTCAATTTACTTACATCGGTCTCGAAGAACAATTCCTTCCAATTGGAGGGCGATCCACATTTGGCGTAACCATGAAGGCCGGCGGCAAAAACCTATCCGAAGTTGTCGTGGTCGGCTATGGTAGCCAGCGAAAATCAGAGGTAACAGGTAGCGTTGCTTCTGTAAAAGGAGCAGCCATTGCCGAAACACCGATCCAAAGTTTCGAGGCGAGTCTGGCAGGCCGCAGCTCGGGAGTCCAGATCACGGTTCCCAGCGGCATCGTCAACGAACCACCGGTATTCCGTATCAGGGGTACCAACTCCATTTCCTTAAGCTCCTATCCACTGGTGATCATCGACGGCGTGCCTTCCTTCACCGGTGATTACAGCAGTGGCAACGCCTCGGCCAATCCGCTTTCCAGCGTCAATCCCAATGATATCGAAAGCATCGACATCGCCAAGGATGCCGCCGCTACTGCTATTTATGGCAGCCGCGCTTCCAATGGGGTCGTCTTTATCACCACCAAAAAAGGAAAGACCGGCCGGGCGAAGGTCACGTACGATGGCTGGGTAGGCTGGAACAAAGCTTATGGCGTTCCGAAAATGCTGAATGCCGACCAGTACATCCAGTTTAAGACGATGGCTGTCGCCAATAACCCCAGTCTTACAGGCACCAGCGCCATCAGCTTCAAATACGCGAAGAATGCCGATAGCAGCAATGTCAACACCAACTGGGCAGATTATGTATACCGCACCGGTTTTTCACATAGCCATAACGTAAATGTTTCCGGTGGAAACGATGCGACTACCTATTATCTGTCCACCGGTTATACCGCGCAGGAAGGTCTCGTGAGGAAAAATGATTTCAAACGCATTAATATCCTGGCCAATGTAGACACCCGTCTCAATAAAGCGATCTCGCTGGGCGGCAAAGCGTCTTATTCAAATGAGCAAAATCTTTCTGCCGGCTCATCCGGTTCTCTGAATGGGGAAGCCTATAGTACAGGTGCGCTGACCCGTCTGACACAGGTCCTGCCATCCATCCTGGCGCCCTATAACCCGGATGGCTCTTATAATATCAACGGCTCAGCAGCAGGGTCTCCGAATATTACTGGGATCTCTTCGCTCTCCTACCCCAACCCGATCCCCATCCTCAATCTCAGCCGGAGTAACAATGAAGTAAATCATATCCAATCCAACGTTTACCTCCAGGTAAAGCCTTTGAGCTGGATTACGCTGAAGACCTTGTATGGTATCGACTACCTGCTCATCGACAACGATGTATTCCTGAATCCTGTCAATGGAGATGGATATACGCTCAACGGCAGCGCCACGGCAACATCCTCCAAGAACAAGACCTGGCTCTGGACCAATACGGCACAATTCGACTATACATTCGGAACAAAACACAATTTCAGCCTGTTGGTGGGCAACGAACAACAGCGCAGGACATCCGCGACATTTGGCATTAACCGGCAGGGTGTCTCCGACCCCAACTACAACGTCATACAGGCCGGCTATACGATCAACAATCCCGCCAATAACGCGAAGGGAGAAAACTACCTGTTGTCCAACTTCGGCCGTCTGAATTATAATTTCGATAAAAAATATTTCCTAGCGGGCACCTTACGCCGTGATGAATACTCTGCACTCGGCCAGAAAGCAGGTATTTTCTACGGAGCCAGCGCCGGCTGGGAGATCGCACAGGAAGATTTCTGGAAGAACGTCAAGCTGGATCATGTCTTCAGCAGCTTCCGCATCCGGGGTAGTTACGGAAAGGTGGGCAATATCAACGGGATCGGTGATTACAGTCCTTACAACCAATACTATTCCGGTTTGTATGGCGGCGCTCCGACACTCTCTTATGCCCTGGGCACAGTGGGCAACAGCAAACTGAAGTGGGAGACCAGCAAACAGACAGACATCGGCATAAACTTTGGCGTTCTCAACGATCGCATCACCGGTCAGGTAGCTTATTACAACAACAACGTGGACGGGCTGATCCTCTATGTCAACCAGGCGCCTTCTGCGGGTTTACCAACGGTTTATTATGCCGGTCCGCCTTTGAACGTCGGCAGCATGTACAACAGAGGCCTCGAACTCAATCTGAATGCCACCCCCGTACAGAACAAAGATTTCACCTGGAACACCGGTTTCAATTTGACGATCAATAACAATAAGGTAACTGGTCTTGCCGACGGTTTGCCAAGCATCCAAACGGCCACTTCCAGCCTGGAAACGGTTAACCTCACAAAACCCGGTTATGCCCTCGGCTATCTTTGGGTAGTCCGTACGGCCGGCGTCGATGCCGGTACCGGCAAACGTATCTTCGTGAATTCTGCCGGTCAGAAAGTTTATTATCAATATTATGCGCCGAGCGGTCAATTCAATTATTCCACCACACCCAACGGCCTGACCAAATATGTAAGCCCTACCGGTGGTACCACCATCACCCAGGCTGCAGATGCAGTAATGTATAAAAACCCGCTGCCCAAGTACGTCGGCGGCTGGTCAAATACCTTCAACTACAAAGGATTTACACTGGATGTGCTGCTGACCTACCAGGCCGGGTTCTATGTGTATTACGGCACCAATTCCGGCTTGCATGATCAGCGTTTCTGGAACAACGCTACGGATGTCCTCACCGATGCCTGGACCGAAAAAGGCCAGTCGGGTAAGAAATACGCCCGGCCCGTTTTCAACGACAACGTATCCAATGGCTCGGCCATGCCCATGGACATGAATGTATTCAAAGGCGATTTCATCAAGCTTCGTACAGTATCGCTTAGCTATAACCTTCCTTCAGCAATCGTACAGCGCGTCAAACTCAGCAGCGCCAGGGTATATGTCAGCGGACAGAACCTCGGGATCATCACCGGTTATCCGGGTCCTGATCCGGAAGTTGCCTCAAACGGCAATACCACATCCGGTCAGGGGGTCGATCGCAACACCACTCCCAACGCCCGTACTATCACCGTTGGTCTGAATGTCGGTTTCTAATTGATAACTATTGAAAAAAACACAAAGCAATCAAAATGAGAAAGAATAAATATATAGTGCTTTCAATGACGGCGGCCCTGCTGATCGGAAGTTCGTGCAACCGCGAGCTTCTAAAACCTCTCCCGCAAACCTCGGTCGCCGATGTCAGCGCATTTAGCTCCGCCGCCCGTATCCAGGCCCAGGTCCTCAGTCTTTATGGCGCCATGAAGAATGGCAATTTCTACGGCGGTCGTTATGTCATCTATGGCGATATCAAGGCCGACAACTTTATCAATGAGACCGGGAACCTCGTCACCGGTTCTGACGTCTGGGCCGAGAACCCCACCAACAGCGCAACAGCGGTTGTCAACCTATGGCAATATGCCTATCTGACGATCAATACCTGCAATCTCTTTATCGGCGGTATGGATTCAATAGGTACAAGCGTCGTTGGAGCAAGCCTCGGCAAAAATTATATTGCAGAAGCCAAATTCGTCCGGGCTTTGTCCTACTATGCCCTGCTGCAATATTATGCCCTGCCCTATACCAACGGCAACGGCTCCCAGAAAGGTCTGCCGCTGCGTCTCCACGGTATAAATGTGGCGGGCCAGTCAAACCTTGCAAGAAGTTCCGTAAGTGATATTTACAACCAGGTCGTTGCCGATCTCGACGATGCAGAAGCAGGTTTGCCGGCATCCTATTCCTCGGCCTATAACAATACCACCCGCGCTCATGTCAATACGGCTATTGCGTTGAAGACCCGTGTATTTCTGAGCATGGGTAAATATGACAGCGTTATCGCTGCCGCCAATCGCATCGTCAGCGCGGCTGCGCCTTTCACGGCTCCCAAAAACGTAGCCTTTGCCTTACAGACCGATGTCACCAAGGTATTTGGAACCGCTACTACAACGGAAAACGTTTTCTCCATGCCGATGACGTCGACTACCGGTGATAATCCGGGCACCCAGAATCAGCTGGGTTATTATTTTGGTGCTACCAGCAAGAATGGTGGAGTAGGAAATGGAGAATATTCGCTAAATGCCAATGGGGTCATCGCAGATTCCAGCTGGAAACCGTCGACGGATAAAAGAAGGGGCTTTATCTTCACCGGCGGCGGAAAAAAATGGCTGAACAAATACACCGCTCCCAGCCCTTATACGGATTATGTTCCGGTGGTCCGCTATCCTGAAGTGCTGCTCAGCCTGGCTGAAGCCCTCGCCCGTACGACCAATTCCGTCGATACACGGGCAGTGGCCCTGCTGAATGCGGTTCGTAACCGCAGCGATGCCAGCACGACCTTTACGCCAGCCAGTTTCGCCACCGCTGCCGATCTGACCAGCGCCATTCTCGAAGAAAGGAATATCGAGTTCCTCGGAGAAGGGCTGCGCAACAATGACCTCATGCGCCTGCAGATGACGATACCCGCAAAAGGCAGCGCCCCGGCCAAAGGCCCCGCCGATGTGGGTTATATCTGGCCCATCTCGGCAGTAGAGCTCAGCCTGAACACCCTGTGTACAGATAATTAAAGACCAAATGCCCATAAAAGCGAACGGCTCACTATTTGGTGAGCCGTTCGTTTATTCGTTCCTGCATTTCGCGTTTAAATTCATCATCCAGCTTCCTCTCCTGCACACTCGTAGCGTGAAAAAGCCCCCTGACCAGCCGGTTGATCATCCGGCTCTGCCGCTGAAATAACCTGCAAACAGAGCAACCGGACAAGTGAATCACCAGGTGAACCCTTTCCTTTAGGGTCAATGCAGTATGCTGCCTTTTCTCTATGAGATAGGTTGCATGCCGGCAATTGTACTGTATCTTCTTTATCACCCCCATAATCCAAACTTTTATAACCAGGCTTTTTGAATACAGGCTCTCAGGTTCAGCTTTGCCCGGTGAATGATCACCCAAAAATTAGAAGGGCTTACCTTCAGCTCCTTACAGATCATTTCCGTAGCCAGTTCATCCATGTGTTTCATGGTGAAGACGGAAAACCAGAGCGAAGGCAGCTTCTGAAAACATTTCTGTAGAATAAAGCCCAGCTCCTTATTGACAAGAGGATCGGAATTCTCTATCCCCAGAGTTTGCGGGCTATAAGCTTCCTTCCAATGTCCATTGTCGGATTCAAAGAATTCCAGCTCCGGTTCGCGCTCTACCCTTTCCGCCTGCAACCCAGAATTCTTCTTTCGATACACATCGATGATCTTATACTTTAATATCGCTGTCAGCCAGGTGCGCTCAGAGCTGTTCCCTTTGAACTGATCGATCTTCTCCAGCGCCGCGAGGAATGTTTCCTGAACGAGGTCACGCACCTGCTCTTCATTGTCCAGGCGGGCAAAAGCATAAGAATACAGATAGTCTGCATATAGACTGACCCATTGTTGAGGATCGACAACAGGATTTGACGCCATTACTGTTTTGTTTTTGCCACAGCCAGCAGATCCACCTGTTCGATTACCGGATCTTTGGCTAATAATTCAGGAACTTTTGCCATAAGTGCCTGGGCTATCTTGCCTGTAAGATGCGCCTTGCGTCCTTCTTCCGATTCAAAAGTATCAAAGATGCCAAAGGTGGAAGGTCCCATTTGCAACGCATACCAATGAATAGTAGCGGGTTCCTCATCAACCAGGGGCAATGCGCTTTTCAAAAATTCAGCAAGCTCGTTTTCCTTTCCTGCCTTTGCTTCCAATCGGACTAACAATGAATACTTGACCATGTTTTTATTTTATTTTTTACAATCCCGAATAATAATCATACCCCTGTTCGGCCCAGTAGTCACGGGGACGGGTATCGCTGAAAGTGATGCTTCCGATGCGTTTCAGATTCTTTATGCCATATTTCACAGGGATGATCAATCGCAATGGCGCTCCATGACCATCAGTAACAGGCTGGTCATTCATTTCATAAGCCAGTATGGTCTGGGGATGAAAGGCACTTTCCCGGTCGAGACCGACATAATATTTCCCGTCTGGCGTTTCCATGCCGACATAGTTTTTCTTTGCCTGTTCCTCCAATTGATAATGTTGTATAAAATCGCTGAACTTCACACCCGCCCAGTGCTGGATCTGGTCCCACCCTTCGACACATTTAAAGTCATAGACAATCTCCGTCTTTGGCAGGGCCTTTATTTCTTCGATCGTTATTTTCAATAGGCTACCATCACTGGCTGTTATCAATAACCGCCAGTCTTCCAGCTTAAAAGATGGGTCCCGCATGCCGATGTGGCTGTTCTCCCGTACACGGCGGGCCGCCCTGGCCTTGGGATAGGTCCGGACCAAATGGTTGTCGCTAAAGATCTTTTTAAAGAACAGCTCTGTTTTATTCAGCGCCCGCCGCAGTGGTCTATGTGCCCCCGCCGTCACGCCGGCCTGCTCCGGCGGGCTGTTGAGCAGCCACTTCCAGCCGCCAAAAGCAGCTCCGCCCAGGACAAAAAAGGTACCAAAAGAAAGAAGATTGCGCCGGGTTATCTTTTGCTCGACGGTCAGCGGTTTCTTTGGCTCCTTCGGTTTCTTTGGCCCACGTCTTTTTCGAAACAGGTTTTTCCGAAACAGCTTTTTCATGGCATACTATTTTCTTTTGGTTCCTGTATCTCTTCCACTTCAAAGCCTGATACCACCGACCTGAAATTGTTCCAGCCAGCGAGAATAACCTGCACAATATGAATGATGAAGAACAAAACATAACCGACAGTCAGGATAAAGTGGATGATCCGCGCGAACGTATACCCGCCGCAGAGCCAGGTAAGCCAGTAAAGCTGAACGGGTTTGTAGATGGCCAGCCCCGTGACCAGGGAACCAAAACCCATGACTATGATAGCGGTATAGGCGATGCGTTGGGCTGCGTTGTATTTCTTCTGCGGAGGAGTGGTTTTCCGGATATGCAGGTCATGCAGCAAAACCAGCCACGCCTCCTTGAAACTATGCCGGTTGGGCAGCAGCAGCCGCCATTCACCCGAGAAAATGGTATAGAGGACATAGAACAGGCCATTCAACGCAAAAAACCACATAAACAAAAAATGAAAGGCCATGCCTTCGGCCAGACGAGCCGGGATATGCAGAGCTTTATAAAACCAGTTTGGAAAAAAACGCACAAAAGTATGGCCGAAAATAGTGACGGTATAGACATCATTGGCCCAATAGATCAGCATACCACTCCAGATCATGATAGCCAGGATCGGAAAGTTAACCCAATGGGTCCAGCGCATGACAAGCGGATGTTTCTCTTTTATGACTTTCATATATCACCTACTCCATTGTTTTTTTCATCCAGCGAAACCGACTGCAAGTTACGAACTATCTGAACATGAGATAATGTGCGGCCGCCATTGCTGATGAACGATCTAAGGTTGCTGTTGGACAATTTACCTATTCACTTTAATTCTTGGTCGGTAAGGACGTGAATTCCTTACGAGTTCCACGATAAAAACGAGATTCAAGGCCCTCCGGATGCTTGAACTCTGAAAAATTTACTCCCGTATTTGCCTTGAAGAACCGGCTGAAATGAGCAGTACTGGTAAAACCCAGATTCTCCGCCACCTCCTTGGCGGACTTATCCGTAAAGTAAAGGTAACGCTTTGCCTCGAGGGTGATCCTTTGCTGGATCAGCCGGGAAGGCGAAGGATAATTACAGAGCCCGAAGAGATTGGTTAAGGTTTTGGGGGATTTGTTCATGGCCTGGGCATAGAACTGCACTTCATGCTGCGTCCGAAAATGGGCTTCTAGCAGCAGATTAAACTTCCTGATGCAGTCCATCCTGTCATCGGTGAACCGCCTGTAGCATTCAGTCTGCTGTTTTGCAATGCGCGTCACATTGATGACCAGCCGCTTTAACAAGGTCCTCAGCATTTCCCCCTGCATCTTATCCTTTACATCCATGTCTTCCACACATTGCATTTCGATAATGGATATGCTTGCCATTTCTTTCGCAGTCAAGGGTATGAAGAAGGGATGTTGGATGCCATAGAAGAGAAAACCAACACAGCCGACTTCCGCGTCATGGTCGGCAATACAATAAAAGTCACGGTTGAACTGCCATGCAACAAGATTTTCCGGCTCGGCAAAACTGAAATGCTGGTTGGCGACCAAAGGGAGGACGCTATTCCCAGGCATCGTATATGTTATTTTATCTATAACTACTTTTTGCTCCTCTCCTGTATTATAAACTATCGTATTGACCATTTCTTTTTTTCCGTTAAAAAGCCCCTCCCCTTTTAGAGACGCATCGCCGATACTAATAATAAATTTCCCTTGAGTGGCTTTGTCTTCAAATTGCCATTTCATAAATGGTAAAGTTTTGTCGTCGGGGCCACCCAACAAAAATCGGGCGCCCACATTTGCTTAGTAGGCGCCCGGGCAAAATCCTTACAACTTATTGCAGAGTTACTTTAATAATATTTGGAATAGGGGGTAAAGTGGTGAATGCATTTGGATTTGGAACGACAGAAATGGGGTTGTTTTCAACCAGGGGTGTACCGGCCAGGTTGAACTGGGTAACTCCGGCACCGGGAAACTGGTCGACAGCCGTTCCGTCATTATACAGCTGGATACTGGAAGAGATATCCCCAGTCTGTGTCGGGTCTACCCCATTGCCGGTGCTAGCAAAGAACCAGTCATTCGAAAATCCGTACATAGTGGCTATCGCGAGGCGATCGCCTTTCTGGACGCTGATCTGCTGGGAGACGGTACTGCCGGCCGCGCCGTTTATCACAGGCAGCAGCACCCGGGTACCGGTTGCAGCCAGGTTATAGACAGCCTTCACACCCTTTAGATTTTTTAAATAAGCAACCAGCGTGTCGGGCACACCGCGCTGCGCAATATATTTAAGACCCTGACCGCGGTCCAGCTCACCCACTTTATAAACTGGATTGTCGATACCATTGTACACAATAACCAATACGGGGGACAGCGGTGTAAAAATGCCGGTAATGGTTTGTACGTAGGCCCAGAGCTTTGAATTGTCGCCCGCCTCAGCAATGCTGGTCAAACCATTGGCCGTAAGCTGACCGCTGGCATACAAAGGCGTCGGGGCCAGCAGGCTGCCGCCGACAATATAAGAGACCGACCATACCCCCGGACTCAACGGAGTTTCGTTTGCCGTACCACCCGAAATATTCTGAAGCGTCACCGTAAAGGTAGAGTTGCCATTGTACTTCAGCGTAGCTTTTACCAGTTTGGAAGCAGCCAGGTAGGCATTCCCCTGCGCATCGGTGCCGCTGACCTCTGTGATGTTCTTGCTGTCCGCCGTACCGGGATGGTTGACATTCGCACCCGGAGCCTGGTTGATACGTGTACCATTGTCCCAAAGTCTTACCTGGTCGGACACATCGCCCTCGATAGGATTGCCATTGCTGTCATAAACCTGGATACCCGGATTGGCCGGGGCAAAGAACAGGTCATTCGACCAGCCATACATAGTAGCAAAGCTCAGTGCTTCGCCTTTAGCAGCCGAGAAGCTAATAGTCATGGATTGTCCGGGAAGGATCAGCGCCGGAGAGCCCGTTCCCTGAAATGTTCCTGATTCTACCAGCGGCTCGGATTTGAGTACATTTTCAACCGTGATGGTCTCCATCTGGGGCGCAGCACCACCCCCATTATTATCTTTTTTACAAGCGCTCATAACAAAAGGCAGCAGAGCAACCGCTGGCCAGAAACTGATCTTTTTACCGTAGTTCATGATAATCCATTTTGTGCGACAAAACTATCCGGTCTGTTTCAGCCTGCCAATGCCTGTAGTTCCCGAAGGTTTGTCTATATCACCCGAAGCCTGGTATATCGTTTGCGTTCACTTTATTAAAAAATTAATTGTTATGCTTAACTACAATCATTCATTCGCCAGCTTTTCGGTCAATGATCTGAAAAAAGCAAAGACCTTTTACCAGCAGACATTAGGCCTTGAAACAAAAGAAACTCCGGAAGGTCTGGACATTAAGACCAACGATAATATGGCCATCTTTCTCTATCCAAAGGAAAACCATGAGCCCGCTACTTATACTGTCCTCAATTTCAAGGTCAACAACATAGAAGAGGCTGTCGACAAACTGACCGCTGCGGGGGTATCTTTCAATCATTATGAAGGCGAATTACAAACGGATAAAAAGGGGATCATGCGTGGTAATGGACCGACAATAGCCTGGTTTACCGATCCGGCCGGCAATATCCTTTCAGTGGTGGAAGGAAATTAAGGAAGGGCGGGAATCCTTTCCTTTTTTGGGAAGAAATCACTTTCAGTTCCATATATAATAAACTAATAACCAACGCCGCGGGAAAATGGCAGGTTTTTGGTAAAACAATTATTATGTTATCGTTCATCCGTCACCTCCTTGCCTTTATCAAAGGGTCCGTTCACTACGGCATCATCAACCGTGGCCCCGGAGACTTTGCGCGAATACCTGTTCATAGGAACACGGTTCATTCTTCCCTACCGGCCAAACACCAATAAATTATGCTGACTTGCGGTGTGCAGATCCCGCCATACGCGATTTAACTCCGTATCGGGACGCGCTGCGCCAAGTCCTCCATAGGGATAAAGTTTGTCAACCATCCTTAACACGGCAGTGACAAGCCCGCGACTGCATCGACTAACCGCATCGAAGTCTGTCTGGCTCTCCCAGGAATGATCCAGCGTCTTATAGAATTCCGTTCGTTTTGTCTGAATGGTATTTTGAGCGGCTGCAAGTGCCTCATCCATCTCTCCGGCAGCATTGGCCGGCACACGTCCTGAACGGATCCGCCGATAAAAAAAATCCGTCGCGCAGTCTAAAAAATGAATCCCCATACCGGATAGATTAGCGGCAAGCGTGGCTTCCGCCAGCTGTAAGAAAGGATAATGGTAAATAGGATGACTACCCTTCGCCTGGCTGGGCTCGATGTCAAAACACCGGTCAGAAGGGATCATCGCGTTTCTCACTTCAAATGCATAGCTGCCTGTTGCGATGAGCCCGATCGTATTCCAGTTCTTGATTACCGACACTTCTTCCTTTCGGAAAAGAAACGAACGCACCAGTGGCGAGCCGTCATCAGTCAGCAGCCTCTGTCCATTCTCCATGATAACACAATTCGCGGTAAAAGCAGTTGCATGAAGGGCGCCGCTGGCATAGTCCCATCGACCGCTGATGCGATAGCCGCTGGGAACGATATGGGCTTCTCCGGAAGGGGCACCGCTACCGGCAAGGCATAGCTGCTTGTCAGAAAAAATATCGGGAAAGGCCGCAGGCGGAAAAAATCCGGCAAACCAGCCGGCCCCACTGCACAGGGTCACCGTCCAGCCCACGGAGCCATCTGCCCAGCTGATGCCTTCTTCGAGACGGACCAGCTGAGATAGGGAGAGCGGCGGCTTCTTGGGTGAAGAAAGGGAATGAACTTCGGGCAGCAACATTCTAAACCACTGTTGTTTATAGATCAGAGCCATTTGGTCCGGATGCAATTCCCGGTTAACTTCCGCTTCGGCCGACTTCGAACGAAGAGTCTCGGCTAACCCCGCGGACAGAAAAGCAGACGAATGTGGCGGCAGAGACGAATATGGTGGAACTGGCGGGGTCATGCGATTTGTAGTTTATACTTTTTCCGCCAGTCGAAGTAACCAAAGACGGCCACGACAAAAAGGATGATCGTCAAAACCGCGAATAGCGGCAGCTGTTTGTAAAAGAGCAGCGGGATAGCAAAAATATTCGAGATGTTCAGCAGCACCCAGTTTTCGACCTTCCTCCTTGCCAGGAGCCACATGCCCGCCCAGGCGGTGGCGCTGACCCAGGCATCCCATACAGGCACGGTCGAAGGCGTCAATTTCTTAAGCAGGATATACAGCACCGCAAAACCGATCCCGACGATAGCCCCGACGATAAGCCAGTCCCTCGAACTACAGATTGAGATAGCAACGGCCGGTTGATCCGTTTTCTTCATCCAGTACCACCAGCCATAGATACTCATGACCATATAATATCCATTGAGCAGCGAGTCGGCATAAAGACCAAATTTATAGAGGATATACATGGTAAGCAGGGTGCTGATAATGCCTGCCGGGTAGAGCAGGATATTGTTGACCCGGGCAAGTAGTACTTCCCCGACGCCGGTGACAGTGGCGATCCACTGGAGCGTGTCGGTCTCCGCCGCCTGCTGTTTCAACAACTGCCAGAATTCATTGAACTGCATAGCGGGCGAAGATAAGGATTCCGCGAAAAAACCCTACAACTTCCGCCCCCCGTCAATAATAAACTCCGATCCGGTAATAAACGATGCGTCTTCTCCCGAGAGATAGGCGACCATCTTAGCCACTTCTTCTGCCGCCCCTATCTTTGCCAGAGGGATACTGGCGATCATCGATTCCGTCATGGTCTCAACAGTAGCTTCATCCCACCCCTGTTTGGACATTATCGGCGTTTGGATCAGGCCCGGGCTGATAATATTGACCCTGATCTTCCTCGGAGCCAGCTCCGCTGCTGCAATTTTTGCGATGGAATTCAAAGCCGCTTTGCTGGCGCTGTAGACAGCACTGTTGGACATAGACATGGTAGCCGCAATAGAAGATAGTACGACAACCGAAGCCCCGTCATTTAACAACGGCACAAATTTACTCAGGGTAAAAAAAGCACCCTTGAAATTCACGTTCAATACATTATCAAATAACTTCTCGTCCGTGACCGCCAAAGGAGAGAATCCTCCGATCCCTGCATTGATAAAGAGGATATCCACTTTCCCAAAGCGGTTACCGACCTCGGCCACCAATCTGTCCGTATCCGAAAGACTGGCCTGATCCGCAACAATCGGAACTGCGCCGATCCCGGCAGCAGCCTCTTCAACGGCCGCAGGTCTTTTTCCGGTGATAATTACTTTAGCGCCCTGATCTATCAGTTCTTTTGCCGTTGCGTAGCCAATGCCGCTGTTTCCGCCGGTAACGACGGCTATTCTGTCTTTAAATTTTTTCATGATCTCATTTTTTAAAAGAGAAGGCAAAGGTATGCGCCATTTGGTATAACTTTGTAACCAGTATAACAGAGTATACCAGCAAAACAAAATGATCAGATGAAACAATGTTCAACGGATTATCCCAAAATTAAACCAGAAGAGGTGCAAGCTTTACAGGACGCCATATATGTAATTGGCGGTAAATGGAAACTCCCCATTATCAACTCGATATGCACCGGCAACAAACGGTTTCGCGAGATAGAGCGAAGCATTCCCGGGCTTACTACCCGAATGCTTTCAAAAGAGCTCCGGGAACTGGAAATGAATAAGCTGATCACTCGGAAAGTATACGACACCGTACCCGTCCTGGTGGAATACGAGTCCACCGCCTACTCCCGCTCTTTCGGGCATATTATCTTGGACTTGATAAAGTGGGGAAAGGAACACCGGAAGAAGGTGCGGGAGGCTTAAAACGGAGAAAAAATCCAAACAGGGAAATTTTCACTATATTGGAGAAAACGCCTAAACCATGATCGTAGTTTACATCCTTGCCGGTTTGATCATATTACTGCTGCTGGTCGCCGCTGCGGTGGGAACAGAATGGAAATTCGAGAAGTCCATTCTTATCCAGGCCCCAATGGACAAGGTCTGGCCGCATATCAATACGTTTAAGGCGTCCAACGAATGGAGTCCCTGGATCAGCCTGGATCCAAATATCCGGCAGCAGATTACAGGCGAGGACGGAACGCCAGGCGCCACCTATAGCTGGGAAAGCAATGAAAAGAATGTCGGTGCAGGCAGCCAGACCATGCGGAGCATTACGGAAAGGTCGGAAGTTACATCTGTCATCAATTTTCTACGCCCGATAAAAGGCAAGGCAGACGGGTATATCCGCATCGCGCCAGAAGGCGGTGGGACAAGAGCAGCCTGGGGTATCGCCAGCGCTACACCTTATCCCATGAATATTATCAAGCTCTTCGGAGTGATCGAGAAAAACCTGGACCGGGATTTTGGCAAAGGACTCAACAAGCTGAAAGAGCTGAGCGAGAAATAGAAGACCATCTCCCACCAACTTCAAAGATGGCATTAATCTTGTTGCTGGATGGCGGTAATATCTCATAATTAATCCGTTAGCTAAAATCCAAACCAAGAATGACCCGCTATCATTTACTTCCGGCGCTGGTACTACTCTTATCCTTAAGCGCCTGTAAAAAAGACTCCAATCCGTCTCCCGTTAATGGCGGATCAAAAGACTCAAGCAACACAAATCCGCCTACAGGACCTACCACTCCCTCAGGATCCGGTAAAAAAGGAGCCGATTTCTCTACCAATATGGCTTATGGCACCTGGAACGGCGATATCGTTGCCCTGAAAGCATTCTGGTATTATACCTGGGGGACGCCTCTCCCCTCTCCTTCGCCACAAAACTGTGAGTTCGTTTCAATGTTTTGGGGCGCAGCCAATGTGACGGCCGCCAATATCTCAGCCGTTCAGCAATTGAAAGCACAGGGAAAAGCAAAATATGTATTGGGTTTCAACGAACCTAACCGTTCGGATCAATCCAATATGACCGTCAGCCAGGCACTGGCCTTATGGCCAAAGCTCGAGAGCATTGGCTTGCCTTTGGGCAGCCCCGCCGCAGACTGGCCTACCCGTCAATGGATCTACGACTTCCTCGATTCCTGTATCGCCGGGAAAAAACGAGTGGATTTCATCTGTGTTCATATGTATGTTGGTACGTATGACAACGGTTTTGTTCAAACGCTGCAGGACCTCTATAACAAGTATCATCTTCCTATCTGGATCACCGAATTTGCCACAGCAGACTGGAATGCTACCACGCCGTCCGCCAATGCCTATTCCCCCGATCAGGTGCTGTCCTTTATGCAGCGCCTGCTGCCCAGGCTGGAAGCGCTCAGCTTCGTCCAGCGTTATTCCTGGTTCTCCGGCGACCCGAAGGGCCCGCAGCTATGGTCTTCGGCCCTGATCGACGCCAACGGTAACCTCACGGCTTTGGGTAGCTGGTATGCCAGCTATCAGCCAAATACGGCGATAGCCAAATAATAAATAAAAAATCCCTGCTTTGCAGGGTTTTTTTTTTACATCCATATCTTTATCAATCCTTTCTCCTTACCCCATAACGGATCAGCCCCGGGAATAGGCAGCGCCGCAATATTCCGGTCGGTCTGAGGACGTTCGCCTGGCAATCCTTTGTTGACATCCCATTCCCTACCATCGGGATAAGCACCTACTATACCCAGTCCATCGCTCTCTATATTCTTGTGCCCCACTCCCGCCGGGATGATCAGGATGTCTCCAGCCCGGACCTCCACTTTCTGCCCCTGTTCGCCGCCTAAATGCAAAAGTGCCAAACCGCTATAAACCCCCAGCACTTCATGAGACGTACTATGATAATGATGAAAAGAATAGACACCATTACGCCAGGAGTTGGTCCAGTTATTAGCAGCAAATCTTTGCTCCAGCCAGGCTGCGCCATCTGTCCCGCGTGCATCAAACGCATTTCGGTATACCAGGAGCGGAAATTTGCTATTGGGGATCTTACCGTCGTCGGCAAAATGGAATTTCTCAGGCTCCGGCCTGGAAGATTGCGTATTCATAACAGCAGACGCTTTAGCTGATAAAAATGATAACCCGATAAAGGAGAGAAATTTCTTGCGTTTCATCCAATATCAACCGCAATTAAAATGCCATTTCTTTACTTCTTCTTATACAAAACCCACACATCATTGATCGTATTGATCCCCATCGACTGCAACATCGTATTAACCCCCCAGAGGATCCTCGAAGAACAAAACTGCCGCTCATAGCCCAGGCTATCGGGCAGGTGCTTATTATTCTTTATATCATTGTAGCTGGTTGCAAAATAAACCGCCTTATCACTGAAATAACGCATCGAATCTGCAGTCTTTACCGTCTTCCAGGTAAAATTGCGAACGCCTTCCTGGTAATATACAAAAGGCAGATGACCGTCCGTCTCAAGGGGCGAACGGGGAACAGTATAAATAGTCACTGACTCATTCTTAAAATGACTCCGCATCTGCGAGGCAAAATGCAGCGCCTGGCAATAGGGCGTAAAGATCAGCAGCACCAGGACGATCAGGTTGAGCGTAATGCTGAAGACGGCAATGCCTTTTATCCATTTGCGAAAACCTTCTTTTCTTGTCTGGTACCACCGGATAAGGTCAGGCAGACCCCAGCCGATAAAGATCGGCAGGACGCTCAGTACCGGAAAAAGGAAACGGTCTTCTTTGTGCGCAACGATACAATGACCGACAATAAAGAAAAGGACAGCCAACGAAAGCGGATTGGAAAGCTTTTTTAGAATAGCCGCCCTGAAACCAAAATAAAGCAACAGGATACTGATAGGAGGCGCAAAAGCGATGCCCATCAGCTCAGTGAAATAAACGATGAACGGAGAGGTGCCGAACCCGGCCGCCTTACCTTCCACAATGTTTACTTTATAATAGGTGTAGGGAGTAAAGATCCACTGGTGATAAAAGCCGTGATCCAATTCAATATTTAGGGCCGTGCCGATGATAAAACCGGCGACCATCGGCAATAGCGTATGGTACCTTCGCTCAAAGAACAGCATCCAGCACCCAAAGCCCAGAATTGCAAACGCCGTTTGAAAGCGTGCATAAAAGGAAAGGGCGAACAAAAAGCCGGTGAGCAAGGGGACCAGCCAGCGACTCTGTCCGCTTTTTAAAGCGTACCAGAACACTGCCCCAAAAAACAACAATGAAGATAACATCTCCGAGCTAAAAAGCGTTCGGGTATAGGGTATCCACCAGGAGAAATTCAGGATGAACAATACCCAGTACAGGATTCGCCTGTCTCCTTCGCGCAGATACCAGAGGGCAAGACTATTAAACAGCACAAACAAGCTCAGCCCAAAAATAACCTGCAGGACAGTCATCTGTAAAAAGGGATCACGTAAACCAAGCCAGCCGCAGAAGATGCGATAACCAGAGAACAGATATACCTGCAGGGAAGGCCGTATATGGGCGTCAAATTCCCAGACATACCCAAAAGGTTTGTGCAACTGGGCTGAAGAGAACTCAATAAGCTGGAAATGCTGATCGGGATGATAAATACCAATGGCCGTTATACACATAATGACCTGGACGATCACCGAAGCCAATAACAAAAGCTGTAGTCTCGAATCCTTTCGAATCGTATCTTTTAATTCTCCGAATAACATAGTATCAGGTTAGCAGTGGGTTCTATAAGCCGCAAGGAACAACATCAGTCCATAGCAGCCGATAAAATGAAGCAAGTTAATGAAAAGTTAACCAGCCGAACCGGCTTTGAAGTTTATATACTTTTTCTCGGCCGTTTTCATCGCTTTTTGAACCGTCTGGCTGACAGGGTGAAACCAATCCTTTGCCACGGAAACGGCGCCCTTTTTTTCCACCACCCGCCAGCTTCCAGCCGCCATACCATTAGAGAGCAGAACCGGGCGGAAGATCCCATTCGTGGTGATGATCTTTCGTTCGTGTTCCGTGGCAAAAAGCCCGGTCCGATCGGTATACCCGATGATCCATTCGTCAAAAGCCGGCAATAATAAGGCCGGCGGCAACTTAGGCAAAGACGAGTCCTTATGTGGGGGCAAAGAGGAAGTTGCCTGCCCGGGTAAAAACCAATATTGTTTATCCCCGACACTGACCTGCTCGATCGTCGCGCCCAAAAGACCTATCCCCTTCTTGCCATCCGCTACCGACAACCCGGACCACCAGCAAAAGTCATATAAAGTGGCCGGCCCATGACCGTTAAAGTATCGAAGAGTCAGCTCGACCAGCGCCTCCTCCGGAGACAATTTGCCGGAAGGAGGCACCCGCTCGTCGAGAAGCGCATAGGTAAATTGTTTGCCCTGCCGGGGACCGCTGCAAATAATGCCGTCCAGTTCCGCACGCAGGAGAATATGAGACGAACGATTCTCGTCGGTTAAGATGCCGGCTTTATTCAGCAGTGGCATGAGAGCGGTCCGTGGCAGATGTTTGTCTCGCGCCAATGCCTTTTCT
>Ga0193716_1000244_pt1 | contig 33907 bp, 36 predicted proteins | sample U2c1metaG_FD_145901 | JGI IMG/M metagenome (GOLD analysis project Ga0193716, IMG submission 145901) | Soil microbial communities from a riparian zone of the East river system, Colorado, United States - U2c1 | ecosystem: Environmental > Terrestrial > Soil > Riparian zone | place: USA: East River...
CACCAATATCATGTTCGGTGGAGGGATGTGGAGCCGATGGGTGGGTACCATTGTTGGCACGAATATTCGAGGCAATGCTATCGAGAGTTTGGCACACTTGGGCGAACCGCGAAAATGAGGTTCGTCCAGTGGCACGATCTGTACGATAGATTTGCACGATGCGAGGAATACATTCCTCACATCGTTCGCAAGGAATAGTGGAACGCAGAGTGTCCCGATATTCCTCCAGGATGCGGCTGGATTCTTCCTCATTGAAATCCAGTATTATTCCAGTGTTGGTTGCCTCAATGCTGTCATCGAGGTAATGGATGACGTGTGGTTCCTCGGGTTCGTGGATATTATGAGTGTTTCCCTCAATATCCACCACCTCGAAACCCTCGTCTTCTAGAGGCGCCTCATCCTGGATGACACGCATCGAGAAGAGCCGTTGAGGATCAAAATCCTCATCGTCGTCTCGAGTTTGTTCTTGTGCCAGACTCCGTTCGACTGGCGTCTGGCAAGTGTACAATATATAATAATATATCGTGGTCCCATCAGATGGGGCCACGAAATATTGTATGCGTACCCGAGGATGGCATCGATGACAGACCATACAGGTAGCCCCAATGGCTGCCTGTTGGAGGTCTGAATCGATTTGCTCCTCGGTTTGATCGGGTTCTCGCCTATATATAATACCGTCGCGGTATTCTATATAGGCTGGGTCGACGATTGGATCGTCTTGATGAAATTCATCAACGGGATCCAAATCATCGGTCGACTCAGTTGGAGCCTGTTCAACGGTTTGTGAGGCATCCAATTCGCCCTCCGTAACTCTACGGAGAGCAAATATTCGAACAGTTCGCATGGACGACATGCGAACTTCTTCTGCTTCTGATGCATCATCATCATCCTCCCCTTCTGGAATAACCTCTTGGTATTCCAACTCGTCTTCGTTGTCGCCCTCGTCTTGAGGATCATACTGTGATCCTCCCCAGGAATTCGAATGCTGGGATCCCAATTCATGACCATCCTCATCTTGAGGATGGTGTCCCGCTTGCTGATCCTCATCCTCGATTACACGTTGAGCATTAAATCGAGGGTTGGTATTTGGTTTACCATATTGTGGGCATGATGGGTCGGACGAAATATGTCCTTTGCCACCACATTTGTAACACGTAATGTCGCTTGTTCTGCGGTGAGAAGCTGAGGTGTCACGAGTACCTCCCGTTTTATGGGTCGAATTATTATTATAGTTCGACCTCTGCGAAGCACGGGGGTTACTCGTGCCTACCGTGGCGCGATTATCTCCATTATTTCTAATGGAGGACTTTCCTTTCGTATCTGAACGAGAGGGATTATACCTGGCCGCGGAGGCAGGTGTATTAAGAGGAATATTATTATTCCTTGGGGTTGTGGCTCGATACGTGCTGGATCGAGGGTTATTGCCCGTGGCGGAGGAACCTTTAAACGTGTTCCGCGCACGGAGGCTAATCTCCTCGATCTGCCTGGCATTCTCGCGAATATCCTCTAAAGTACAAAATTCGGGGAGGATATTACGTTCGAGCAGCGTATCGTATATCCAGGTAGGCAGTCCTTCGAATATTCGAAGGCGGAATGAGTAGTCGCTAGGTCGTTCGACCATGCGACTAGCCATTTTGTCCAAGGCATAATAGAATCCTTCGACTCCAGTCGAAGAGCTATATTCCACCTTGTCATATTGGTTGGCGGCATTGTTAGCTGTCGCCGTTCGGACGAACCGTCGATGCATAGCGCATATTGCATCGACAAAAGTAATGGGCGCGTCCAATACCTTGTCGGGGTTATCCACATCCGCTGCAAACCAGTCGGCTGCAACTCCGTCAAGGTAACTTCCCAAGAAATTGATGCGGGAGAAGTCAGCGTCTTCTCCGCAGTGATAATGGCTCCTCAACCAATTCAAGAATTGGTTCAGCCATTGCAGGAATACATCGTGGTTCCTGTTGCCCGAGTATTTGCTCGGTTCTCCCATCTTGGGTTGTTTAGAGCCTGCAGGAGCAGTCATTGCCCTACCGACTTTCCATTCTATAAGTTTGCGAATCCTCTTGAGCAATACCGTGTAGTGGTATTGCTCGGAATTCCACAATCCATTGTTAGGTGGGGCTCGGGACACTCTGTAAGCAGACAATCCCAGAGGGCCACCGTGACTCTGGTCGCCGGCTTGCGAATTACCATTATTATTATGATCATAATGGTATATCCGGGATGCCGAGTCGAACTGGACTTGTTGTTCACGAGGGACCCGCTCGACTCGAGGTTGAGGGTTATGCCCAGCCTCATCTCGTGTTTGGGATGGCTGATCCGGGTGGATAGGATGTGAATTAACCCATCCTCTGTCCCGTCCTGGTGTACCGTCGGTCGTCCGCGAGGGCATGAATGATGGTAGGTGAGGAGGTGGATCATATCCCACCCCTCTTGCCCAAGAACGATGCGTATTAGATATGCGCCGTAGTTGGGCTTGATACCGCTGATCATATTGATCATCGGTCTCAAAGGGCCCTCGTGGGGGAAGTTCACGGTTCATGAGGGTCTGAACGTACGTGGGCACGCTGCTCTGAGGAGGTAGTTCCTCGGGAGGATCAAAGCTACCCTCGGATTGTTGATCTGATGGGGTTCGATCCTGCTGCGTGATGCTGGGACGATCAATGGGCATTGAGATCCTATGATCGTCGATATTAGGACTAGAGGGCCTGACCTCAGGTCGAGTGGGCGCCGGTCCATCCATAGAGGAGGGTATCCTCGTTATGGGTGGATCTAGCGTCCTACTCATAGATGAAATGATTTCATCCCCTTCAGATATGACATTGACCGTGTCGGTAAGGACACGGTCAATTCGCCTGGTCAAGCTCTCAGCATTCGTTCGTAGCTCATGAGCTTGCGAACGAAGGGTGTTGAGGTTGGAAGCTGCCGTGGCGAGCTTCCGCCTTTGTAGTCCCTGGTGGGACACTAAGTTCCTGATCTCGGTTATCATATTATCGGGTATAACGCCCGCTAATCTGTCGAATCGTATCGTAGGTTCTACGGACGATTCGTCAGTTCTGGTTGGATTATTTCCGGTTGGTGCCGTTTGCACGGTGGATCCCAATGCTTGTGGTTGGGATCCGCCTTCTCGTGGCAAGCTTTGAGATATACGAGGGTTTACCATGACGGTAGACCCTCCCGAGACACTTCTACCTCGCTGTGGAGGCAGTGACCTGTGACTTGGTGAATGATCCCCATAGTCGGAGGTCGAGGCACTGTCGAAGTTACCGAACGCCGGAGCGTTCGATGACAACGTGTCTAGTGACATGCTGGAAACCGAGGAGAAAGGGGTCCGTCCCATACGAGATGGGACGGAGGTCCTTACGCCTCTGTCTTCCTGTGGGTGGGTGGTATAGTGGGAGTCCACCCCAGGCCTAGTATCGAGCGGTGTCGATCTTTGCCTAGGTGGTGGGCTTCCTTCTAACCTTGAAATCGGTGTGGTCATCGATTTCAATATGAAGGTTGGTATTTAAGTAAATAAAATTTTTGGGTAGTGGGCTTGAATAAATATTCAAGGTTGTTGTATGTAGGTATAAGCTCTGTTGTTGATAGTATTGTTGGATATCGATAGGTGGTATCGATATTGGGGTTAAAAAAAGTGTTAAGGGTTGTATTTTAGTCTTACTAAAATCACACCTAAGAGCTAACCGGCCAAATCCAAATATTATTGGGTTGGATGGAAGCTGCGTAAGGTGGATGAAGACTGAAGACTTCATCCACGCTTCGACAGTTCCATCGAGTAGGTAGAGCAAATACATATAAACAGGCAGTATAATGTCCCGAGATATATGTATGAGGCGGTGGACACGGATAATATATATATAAAATTAATGTAACGGATAATATATTATCCGTTACACTTGCACCAGGGACATATCACCATTGTTGTCCTGGACAGAATTTGAATACTGCCTTGAAAATAATTCATTTATTGTTTACTCACACCCACAGGTGATATCTAAAGATGGAATTAGAATCTGGAATCATCTGTCTTGTCCAAACAAAATATAATTGTTTACGGTGCCATAGAGTTCTTAACTGTGACTTATACAATGGGGGATGATAACTTGTATTTTATGAAGTAAAAAGCTATATACAAAAACAAATGTTAAAAATAAATGAAAGTGTCCGAAGGTGACAGGGACCCAGATGATGGCCCTGTTGCAACTCAGACAAGTGATCATGCCAATTGTCAAATTGATTGGAAAGTTTAAAATATAGTTGCACAACAGAATTGAGTCAGAATGAGTGAGAATTACTATCCACATGTCATATCTATGAATGGAATTAGAATCTGGAATTATTTTTCCTTGACATAATCTGAGAGATAATAAGAATGTGCCACTGAGAAGTATTTTGATTATTGAGGGGAAGTTAAATTGTATTCAAATTTTGGCAAAGCTTTTGGTTCCAATCAATATGAAAAGTATAGAATCAGATTATTTCCTACAGAAATGAGAAATGGGCCACTAGTGCCCTGCTGAGCAGCCCACTAAGTGACCAAATAATTCACCCACTTGCCTGTATAATAAATGAAATGACGATAATTACTACTCTATCATACATGAGTGGGCCATGTGAAGATATGTTTAATCCAAAATTAGATTATTTCCTTGAAAGAAAATCAGAATACAGTTATTGTTTTATCTGGACAAGACAGATGATTCCAGATTCTAATTCCATCTTTAGATATCATCTGTGGGTGTGAGTAAACAATAAATGAATTATTTTCAAGGGAGTATTCAAATTCTGTCCAGGACAAAAATGGTGATATGTCCCTCATCAGCAAACCCTGATTTGAACTCATAGCAAACTGCCAAATTCATAGTTACTTTATAGAGGCCATAGACCCCACAGGACCCACAGAGCTCGACAGAGGTCAATAGATTCCGCACCACCATGTCCAGAGTTAGTCTAATGTATACAGCACTATATAGTTCTGTCCTGATATCAAATTAAATCATAAATACCCTTGTCTCTGTATAACTCAAGTCCTACAAGACTGGCCCTAAGCAACCCTCTGCCACGTCACTTAAATCATGAGTTCATTGACTTTCCACTTTTGCAACTCAACCACCAACCACCAACATCCACAATCAATGCCACTGCCCATGTCAACACCAATTGCCTTGGTGTATGAGACTGGCCCTAAACAACCCTCTTCCAAGTCACTTAAATCACGAGTTTGTTGACTTTCCACTTTTGCAACTCAACCACCAACCACCAACATCCACAATCGACACCACTGCCCATGTCAACACCAATCACCTTGGTGAGCTTATGTGTCCTCCTAATTATTGTATTTCCACTACCTCTCTGTCTTCAGCCTCCTCTTCACCATGCAGTGTACGCTGCATTGTCTTCACTTGTTCATCTCCGATTTTACTAACTAACCTTTCCAAAATGTGTGTACCTTTGATCCTTGTGCTCTGGTAAGTGTATTAACAATAGCTTGTCTTTGGCTACTAACTAATGTGTAGGTACCATAACTGCATGCAGTTCCTTCAGCGCGCCATTCCTGATAAATGTCACCTGAATGGCAATGACACCGCAACAATGTTATCCCATGACATGATCTCAAAATTGTTGCGTAGTATGTAGGTGAAGGATGGTAGAAGTGACGGAGATCAGACATCACTCAGTAAGTGTTCCATCTAGGCTTTTGCATGTATATCTGAACACTCACAGCCAGCTGCATTAGATACTACTGCGTCACCTCATTTACTTTCTCAGTGGCCGCCCCAACCCAACCTGAACCATGTACACATGAACACTTTACCTATGACTCGGAGCCATGCTCAGTTATTGTCCAGTACTACAATGTGTAGTTTTTGTTGTATTACCTTACAACCATTGTAATACATAGTCAATATATCATTTCTCTGTCATTTGGTGTGTGTATACTGCATATCTGCAAGGGAAATGCTGGTCGAAGTGAAGATGGATTTTTTGTATTGCAATTTTGGGCCAGTCTGTACAGTGCTGTGGATGCTGTGAGGTGCTGTGAGCAGTCTGTCCAGTCGAGATGCGGGCCCGTATAGTGCTGACCTGATCAGCACCCACCTGTGGCTTCTATGGCCCTATGGGGGTCTGTACAGAACTACCCAGCCTGTGCAGTTGCCTCAGAGTTTGCTGATGCTGGTGCAAGTTTTTTGGCACACAGTTTGTATAAGAATATTTCAGTGCATCTATTTTCTATTCCATTTATGTGCCACCACATTCTTTCAAGTCTAAATAGGCACTGTAACTAACTAGATCTTAGCAAAGTTCACACTTGTACATATTTCAGTACTTGTCACATGTAACTTGTATTTTGATTGTTACCAATCCAAGCTAGATCCAATCTGAAAACTTATGTTTCTACAAGCAGTTTGCACTTAGAGATGATTTTTGGAGATGTGGAACATGCAGCTATACCTTAGAAATATGGAGTAGGGAGTCCATATCATAGTGTCATCTGCATATCATATCAAGCCATCATGGCAGAGTGGTTAACAGCTCATGTTCTTGTGGACTTCTTCCATGTCACAAGTTCAAATCCCTCAACTGGCAATTCTTTTTCATTGGATTGGATTAGATTGAATTAGATTGGATATTGGATTGGATTGGATTTGGATTGGATTCAATCAGATTGCTTACACATTTCAGCAGGACCACACCTCAGAACTCTAAGGAAGGATTGATCCTATGACCCTTACAATTCTAAGATAGGATCAATCCAACCAGTGTTAATATGTGAAGTGCCAGAGCCAATAGTACCAGGTATGCTCACACCTAATAATGTCCTCTGAACATCATCTATAATTTTCTAGGAGACAATGATGGCACCGCAGTCCCTGAACCACTGCTCAAACGAGCTTGTAATGTCCGAAATGATGATTCCCTAGACCCATCTACGAAGTGGTTCCCATAGCGTGACAAAATTGTGAGTAGGTTACGACCATATGTTCAGGACCATTCTGACATTTATGGTAGACTTGTACCCTTGACATTCTGATGCACCTACCGCGATCTGTGTTTTCACAGCGCCAGCTCGACCTATTTCTCTGGCTTTTAAAAGTTAATGATGTTGATGATGTGCCGTCTGTCAAATCTATGCAGACTCTTAATGCAATGCTTCAAAAGATGTGTGGTGTTGACAGCATCAAGTACAAGGGAGCTCTCAGGCATTCATACTACGTGAACAGTCTTTCGCAGATCATAGCACAGGTATTTGGTTGAATTAATTTTTACATTTTAATTATTAATATTTTAACAGGAGATGGCCAATCCAAAGGTCCGCCCACACCTCAAATTCTATCCTGAGGACAGCAAGAGATGTCTATCTGAAGCACGGCAAGCACGACGTTGGCTGTACGAAGTTGCAGACGACAAGATAACACCTATGGCACGTTTGGGACAACAAGACTATTACATACATGAACCAGCGATGCTTCGCAATGGCGAATGTTGCATGCCTGTCCGCTGGTTCACCGTCGGCGAGCTGCTGTTCACCAAATGCTGGAAGATGGAGGCTCTCTCATCCGATATTGGTCAAGGCTGGTGCATTGTGCAACATGATGACTACTCGGTCCCACACACAGAATTTCTTAAGACCCTGCCCAAGCTTTGCGATGATGCCAACAGCTGCTATGGGCTTCCTCATCCCTCACGAATCATTGGTTTGTTCATATTATTATTTCTGTCCACAGCGCTCTCAGCCACATAATAGATGTACTTGATGCCAAAACTGGCGCTCATTCATCTTGGACATTCACAGATCCGGCACTCGGAAATCGATCGCGTACACTTGCAAAAGGCCACCAGGCTCTGGCCTTTCCGATTTGGATGTATTGTGACGACACCTCTGGCAATCTCTCCAAGAAATGGAATGAACATAACAGCTTTCTATTCACTCCTGCCGGGCTGCCTCGCGCCGAATCTCAAAAGGAGTTTAACATTCATTTCCTCTCCACCTCTAACATAGCACCCCCGCTGAAATGTTGGATGGAATTGTTGAGCAGCTTGAGTAAATTATTCTCTGGATCTTTGGATTCTGTTGTGATATATCTTTCCATCAGGCAGTGTCAGAAAGATGGCATCTGGGCATGGGACTGTGTTGAGAATGAGCCTGTTCTTCTCATTCCAATGGTACTTGCTTTGCTCAGTGACAACCCAATGCAGAGTGAGTTTGCCTGTCATATTGGACTCAAAGGCAAATTGTTCTGCAGAGCTTGCTGGGTGAAAGGCACAGATGCACGGGCAGAGACTATTCCAGAACATTCTGATAGTCCTCACGCAAACTCCCATGATAGTGAGGTGGATGCGATGAGTGAAACGGGCAGTGCAGGTGGCAGTGAGACATCAGATGGCAATGGCGATGAAGCTTCCCATAACAAAATGAAAGGGCGCCGAAAAAGGGCTTTGGAGTCAATGTCAAACATGGTGCCACGAGTCAAGGCATTTGTTAAGGTAAAAATATTTAATGATTTTGGTTGGCATATTTTACCATCGATTTTCAGATCGGACATCCTCGCCGCAAAGAGGAGACTACCGCTCAGCTGAGATCAATGTTTAAAGAGGCATCAACCCTGGATACTAAAACCAAGGTTCAAAATATGCGCACAGAGTCTGGCGTGAAGGGCACGTACCAAATGTTCTTCTTGGACAAATTATTCAAGTCTTACAAGAAGAAAAGAGGGCAGGCGTTGAAACAGGCTGCTTTAGACAGGGTGATATAATCCCTTCCCGACAACATTACCAGCCCTGTTTGGAGAATCAAAGGTATGGTCTATTTGTTTGAATGTGTCTCCGCCATTCTAAATAAACACTACCATTGCAGGGTTGGACCCGCATCAAGACACTCCAGTGGAAATCCTGCATGTCATCTTGTTGGGTTTTGTCAAATACCTATGGCGCGATCTTGTACAGAACCAACTCAACAATAAGGACGACAAGAAGGCCCTTTTGGTGACTCAGTTGTCCTCCTTTGATGTCTCTGGGCTAGGGATTTCTCCCTTAGTGGGACAGACACTCGTCCAATATTCAGGATCTCTGACAGGACGTGATTTCAGAGCACTCACACAAGCATCACCTTTTGTTATATATGATCTTGCCTTATTCAGTAATCACGATCGTGGCTATGCCAACCTATCAAAGCGCGCGAGAGTCTTTAACCATTTGTTTCTTTATCAATTCCTATTTAAATATTGTTATAAATACACAAACCTTTAGATACTTAGTTGGATACTTTCCTGGTAAATCTACTAAAGAGTTACTGGAGAACTAGAGAGACGCGAAGTCAAATACATCCACTGAATCAATGTTCGCTGAGTTTCAAAACCTATTTCCTTAAACAGAAGTCAGTGTTCGAAACTTGTCAACTTGACTCGGTGTGGCTCTAGGAATTCCATGGAATGCCGAATACCCTCGGAAGGTCCTCCCCGAAGGTACTTTGACCTCCTGGAATGTCCTAGAATTTACTTACCACATTATTGGCAATCCAATGTGGCTTCTGAGCATTCCCTCGGGTTCTCCCCTCTTCACCGAGTAGATAATCCAATGTAGTATAAATACAAGTCGTCTACCTCCAATTAAATAACTTTTAACCACTCTTACCTCGTTCTCAAACTGAGATACTCTTAAGTCATTTAAGAACCAACGTACGCGCTACTTAGTGATTATTGCATGACTCGCTCTGCAATCCTCCAACTTACTATAATCTAAGCAAGATTGACTCGCTCTCTCTTAGACTAAGTTCTACGGAACATAGTTTAGTTATAAGTGCTACCAGGATTATTTGTGTCTTAGACTATTCCGGTGCAGCTATATCAATTGATAAGTATTATTTGTTCTATTCATTTAGATACATTTAGTATATTCAAGGAATACACCAATATTATTCCTTTACTTAAATAATTAGATAAATACGATAGCTACACTTGTATCGTTATCTACTTATTTAGCTCGTTCCATAACAACCCAAAAGAGGACGCATCCAAGATACTGTACCATTTCGACTGGGTGTTCATGATTTCGGAAAAATTGCTCTCCGAGAAGGCCGAAAGATTCTCTTTCGATTTATGGTGAATTTTAAACCAGTCCGTTTTTTGGGCCGTGATACGTGACGCGTGACTGAACACCCAGTCGAAATGGCACAGTACTTGCCATGCGATTTCGAGTGGTGAGCTGATCTTCGTTTTCCGGTTTTGCCGTGGGTATTTACCCCTTCCCTATAGACATGCTCAGGGGCATCATTCTCCCCTTGGGAGATGTCGAAGGCCATCACATCATCTATTAAATACTTCGCATTTGACATGCTCCTCATGCGTGCAATCGTAGAAGAGAAGGGAAATGATGGCGAGGGAACCAAATATGACGGCACGGGATTTGAACCTGTTTACAACCCTACGTTATCGTCCTCACGCCCATCTCATGCTATGGCTTCGAATAGGCCAGGTTCTTCCACCCATGCATTTACCGCGCCACCACTGCTGAGCAATAATACGCCACCGATACCCTACTCGCAGAAGTGACCCTCGTGTCCCCCATCCCGACACCAAACATTTTCCCTTTTTAGTCCTCCGTGCCTTGCCAATGTATCATATTCTGATAGTGCAATTAAATATGTATGCCTGTATAGCTCAGCTGGCAAAAGTGTACGGAGATACGTGATGAGGGAAACGTTATTGTCGAGAGTTCAATTCCCAAAGGTAACATTTTGTTTTTGAGCCTCTGGTAATAACATTTTTCGAATTAATTAGCCTGTAATACAATGTAAAAATTATCTGTGCCCATCCCTATCAGGTAGAATCATTTTTATTTCAGCTTTGTAGGATATAATATTATTAATAAGGCTCTGTAAATATCCTTAAACATGAAGCAGGAGCTGAAACTACATCATGTAAAATGTTTCCTGATTTCCTTCCAGCCATTCTGCCACCTAAGAATATTGTATGGTCTGAATACAATACTGAAAATGCTTCCATTACATTTCTGCAACATGGGCATATTTACCTGTGATTATTTTCCCTTGATAGCATTCAAAAGTTGAATTAAGCAATAGAACAGGAGCAAATTGAGCTCCCAGAATGGAAATTATAATCTTTCAGTTACTCATATGGACTTTCTGATGCTCCAGGACACTAGGAATCTACATATAATACTTGAGGTTTCACAGAGTTAATATTAATATTTGAATAAGTAGCTGAAAGATTGAAATTTCTATTCTGGGAACTCAGTTTGTCCATATTTTCTTCTCATAACCTCTCTGCACCTATGCATGAAGTAAATAAGCATTATGAGATGTCTTATTTATTTTTTAGATGCTATAGGTATAATCCACATGCAATCCGAGCCGGCCGCCACCGCGAATGACAGTTGCCACATGTCACGTGACATTGTTTGGTTGTCGGGATGGGGGACACGAGAGTGACTTACTACTCGCAGTCTTGACTCTTGATGATTCATCCGATGATTCCGAACCCGCATCCGATGCAAATGCTTCCGCCTCAGGCTCTTGCAAACGCAAATGAAAAACAAAGTCAAAGATTTCCTATAAGAAGCTAATGTTCAAGAAACACCCATATATGGCATATACAATAGCATATAGAGACTCTTTATACACCACGTTCCGGTGTATCAGCATCATTTCTATGCAATGCCCATATTTGTCGTACACAATAACATATAAGCTAATCTTCGTACACAAAATAGCAACTTCCCCTATATAGTTTACCACATCAGCAAAACCTGTTTTTCAAAGCGTCTATGAGTGTCTATAGACCACTATACAGATCTACATAGACAGCCCATAGTTACTTCTGTTCTTTATAGCACTATACAGCTTCCATAGAGCCATAGAGCTTTCCCAGGTTTTGCTGATGCATATCTGACGTATTTTGATCACATTTTGCACCACTTCATACGTTAACTATAAGTACTCTTTATATGGGATTCCATATGTCAGATATAGGCATCACATATAAATTCCTGTATAAATTGTCCCTATATAGTGAAATTCCCGCTGTGTATATCAATATGATAGAGCGGAAACATGGGCAAGAACTAAAATGGAAATTGTTTGGTTGTCGTCCTGGGGAGGTGGGCCTGGGGACATACTACAGGACCCGGCTATTAGGTACCGAGGTCTCATATAGATCTCATACCGGGAGCACCAAATTTTGGGGGTTTGGGGCCGTGAGGCCTCATTGGCCGTAGCCCAGCTTCATCGCACGCGGCCTTTGCAGTGGATAATATTGACGATTCAGATGATGAATTGCTTCAAATTAGGTTTACGGTGGCCTTTTTCGAACACCCAATGATAATCAGTGTCGGACATGTACCATTGAAAATTATTGTAATCAACACTCTCGCGTCGTATACAGTGATTATCAGTGAGGTTAGCATAGGCAATGATTATCATTGTGACTGAAATCATTGTTCCCTACAATCATTTTTGTAGGATCAAATGTAACCCACGCTGATTTAAAGCGTGGATCATTCCCACAGTGAAGAAAAAACAATAGAGTAGGTGGAGATCCCCTGTCAAGACGCTCGCGACCCACTACCATCGGAAAACCTCCCTCGCCCGCTCCTTACTAGACCCCCCCCTTCTCATCTACGTCCTGAGCCCTGCACTATCTTCGCAAAATTTTCCAAGTCCTTGAAGGAGAAATGTTCCTGCCAAAAGCCCTTAGGAACGGCTATGGACAAATAACGATATGACGTACATCATCGCCCAGCTTGATGGAATTCCCTCCCCAGCCAGGCATGCGATCACCAGCTATAACGGCATGACTTGGCCCTGTCTATTGGGCACCCCTGGGCAGACGGCAATGACGATGGCCTCCAGTAACGGCTGCTCGTTGCCGAGGCTGGTAAGAAGATGCCAGTGGCAGTTTTCTACAACCAAGGTTAGGCCGAGCGTGACGTCTCTAGTGGGACAACACGTACTGTCTCGGGCTTGAAACGCGGGACCAAAACACGGTCTAGTAGAGGCACCATGGCCCTGATAGATTTGCTTGAGCAGCCTATGAATGCATATTGGTCAGTCAAGAGCTCTGCAGGGCCTAAGCACGTAGATAACAATGATTATAACAGGGTAAATGCAGAACAGGGTGAGCTGAAGACATGGTCGGTACGCAGAGTAAGGGACGATGCATGACGGGTAAAGATGTAGAGACAACAGAGCTAGAGGGAATGCAAGACAGGTACGGAGAAGTTTATCATGACAAGTAGTTTCAGTCCATGGTCATATCGTGATCTTCTCCTCAGCGACTTCTTCTCGATGGTCCTGCATTATCGCCTTGAACCGTGGGAAAGTATCGAGATATCTCTGGGCGCTGTGTTTCCGAAAGCTGGGGATTCGAGCCTGGTGTTGACATGGTCTCCACACGTCGACAAGCGGATGGAATTGCCCCCCTGATCAAGATTAACGGGGAACGGTCGCACATGGTACGGATTGATCACTGTTGGAGGGGGAGGTGGGGATCCGAAGCGGTTGGGATTATCGACAGGGCGCACATACGATAATGTCGGACGATTATCCCATTGTTGGGGGGGAGGAGCCAACAGGGGTCTGTTCGCAGCAGTAGCGTAGCTCTAGAAGTGTGGCCCGAAGACGCAGTGGCAGGATTGATGTTTTGAGCATGGCAGAAGGCGGCTACTTTTGCCACCTGAGTCGCTTCGGCTCCAGCAGCGATTGTCGCTGGGACTCGCTCACGTGAATGTCTCTCCTCTCTCCCACTCGCGTTCGGCTCTCCTTTCAGCTCGCCCCATGGCAGCCCCCTTTGTTACGCCTTCAAGAGCAGTCTCACCAACACAACGTCAGGGTTTGTTATCGCCATGTGAGCCGTTTCCTCATCCCCTTCCCTCGCACTATACCAAAACCTATACCCTTCACTCCACGCCATACTCTGACATTCCTTGCCGCGATATTGAGCTTTCCTGCACCACCTGCACTTGGCAAACTCGCGAGGATATGACTCCCAACGACCACAAAGCACTTCGATAGATTAATAAATAAAAACGATCAGTAAAAATTATTAGCACGACATGAACGGAAGACATACTATTCGCAAACTGACGAATACCTCCCGACTATTGCTTTTCCACTAAGCGTTCACCATGATGACCAGTATTGAATTCCCGAGAGAATTTTCGGGTTAGGTAAGTCGGTCTCGGGTGAACTGGGCTCGAAAGTGAATCGATCCACGGGCGAGAACATGTTGGTTTGGCGGGTAGGGATGGGAGTGGCCATCATTGATGATGCCGAGATTATAGAAAACAAATACATTGCCGATGAGAAGCTCGGAAGAAACTTATAGGTTTCTTTGGTGGTACTGATGTGCGTGAAGGCCCGGCATTACTCGATCTTGTAGATTGTTGCCCATGGCGAGCGTTGGACGCTATAGCAGGTTAAAGATTTGTAGAAGGCTTGTCGAACGCGTCGATATTGGCTCAGATTCGCAAGGAGTTGAAGGCTGAGTAAGACATATTCGTCTCTGTCTCGGAGGACCCGAGTCGACGTCACGGTGGTGGTAATGACTATGACCGGAGGACCGTCCAATAGGCGTCGCAGCGGCATTCGGCCCCATATTGTCTCAAATCCGATCGCGATGTGCACCTCTCGCGGCAGCAGGGGTGATGGCTACACGTCCGCATCTACCTGCCGATAGGCATAGGTACAGTCGCCAGAGGCAAGTCCATCGTACCCGCTCGAGGAGCAGTATCAGGCGCGGTACGGTATCCCTCATCAGCGGTCCTCCCGCATCAATAGCCCCAGGGGGAGCACCCATAGCAATATCATCGTTCGGCATCAGCGAGACGATACCATCCTCTACCCCCAACGCCATCCCCACAAACGATACCTCCCTGAGGATTGTTAATGATGATGTGAGCGTCCGCATTAGCTTCGTCTACATCACCGTCATCCTCCATCTCCGTATTGGGCTGGGTGGGTTCGTGTTCGTCGATTGCGTTAAACTGTGATGTAGAATACCGTTAGTCAGAATACCGGCTAAAAAGGGCGAAAAGATGGACGCACTGAGGACAAACGCTCGATTGGTTCGCCTGCATAAAATGCCATAAGATATACTTGGCACATAGTTCTACTTGTTGATCAAAGAGTTTGCTGATTGGCTAGGGATAGATGGACAGAATCGACTCTAATTATTGAAGAGTAATCACACTAGAGAAATGTAACTAGTTAGTAAATATTCCAAATGCGATGGAAGTGAAACAAAATGATAAACACCTCCTAAAATTTTGTCATCTCTGTCCCGCCTCAACAGCCCCGAATAATGATGAAGCTTATCCACGCCGGCCAGACCCTGCACACACGAACGTCTCACAATGCCCCTCCGCCACTTTCCTGACTATATGTCATTACAGCAGCTAGCGTTACGTTGATGTTATGCAAAGCAAGTGCAGGCTTTCCTGAACCAGAGCGGGCCGGAAGGTGGTTGGGATGGCCGAGGTAAGAGGGTATGGAACCACGCACAGAGTCTGGACAATTCTTCTCGTCGTTTCACGGGTGCGTCCATCTCCTGACATACATTCCTCATCCTACAGCGAAACACGCCCAGAGGGACTAGTTCCGTACACGTGCTAATCCGATATTGTAGTTTTTGCTCTCATCCCTTTCGGCCTCTGGAAGTTGGTACTATTCGTCCACTCCAGGTTCGAGCAGCACCGTCATCATTACCTTCTTTCGCCTCACGTTGTTTTCCTTAGCACCAGAACCGTCATTTGAGGAGAGCGATCAGCCAAGGCTCACAATTCCCAGCGCCCACATATCACGTCATGCTCCCCAGTCAATCCCTCCAACGCACGGACTTTATCAACGCCTGTAGCTGATGCGAATCGATTCTTATACGGATTACGATTTGTGCAGCTGGGATTTGGAGGTAGGCTGGGAGAGCGATCAAGTTCGAGGGGCCGGCAGAGGATGTGGCAACCAAGGAGGGAGGTGCCAGGGATAGGATATGGGTGCGAGTGATTGGACGGACTGAGATCAAAAACCAGCACAAAGCGAAACGACTAATAAGCACGGACCAAGTATTGCAGAATGAGACAAGAACTCACCAAACTCCCCTCAAGGATATTGTATGTATCCCTCAAAACGCTGCAGTTCCGCCGGTATCTCCCTACTCATTCACAATCCCTCCTGGGTTGGCTCAGTCTACAATCGAACGTCAATTGACCAGCCACATTTCGCATACACCAGAGGTGTGGATGCCTAGGACGGCGGTGGGTAGCGTGCCCCAAGAAATAATGAGGGGCCGGGACAAGAAGATGGGAAGGATGGGACACGTCGTAGGTAGTGTGAGGGCTTCTGCGCGCATGGGAGTATGAGTGCGGGAGAGTGCGAGTGCGGGAAGAGAGTGCGAGTGTGGAAGAGAGAGCGAGTGTGGAAAGCACGTATATTCTGGAGTGTGGAAGAGCCTTCAAGTAATAATAGGCCCCGTCGGACCCTTGTCCCACGCGTCCCAATCAGTATCCCGCCGAATACAGAGCTCGCATGTCTATATGCGTTCTCTGAGTCCCGATCCGGACCAGTCTCACTGGTGCCGACGAGGGAGGCATATGCATGGCTCCACGCCGTCATCATTGTCCTGCTCGTGCTCAACACCAATATTAATGCCAATATAAATACCACACCAGTATTACCACGGACATAAAAACAAATTCGAATCCTAAACCGAGTGCGATGCAGAAAGCGAATGATGATATTAATATTAACCCGCTGTTGCTCGCTGCAAAGAGGTCCGAGAAGGTGCCCCCAAATCCTGCAAACCACAAAACCCCCTCCATGAAATTCCGCGCGTCCGCGTCCGCCTTCCCATTCCCATCCACACACGCGCACCCACCCCACCCCTCCAAAAAAGACCGCAACGTCCTCTCCGCGACGCGCGAGGTGCCCGTGGTGGATGAGGATGTGCGTACGAAGCAGAGCGAGGCGGTGGGGCTGCGGAGGTCGCAGTCGCATGGAATGTTGGTGCGGGAGAGGATGGACCTTGCGTTTAATTTCCCGGCGGCTGTGAATGGGGGTACAGGGGAAAAGAAGAAGCGGGCCGGGGGGAGGGGAGAGACTTTCGAGGGGGACACACCCCAGATAGAGAGGAATAAACTTACGCGCGCTGGGTACTCCTCACAGTCGCAGTCGGATGGGGAGGGATCAAGCAGAGATGAGGGCAAGAACGCGAAACCTGCTAGTGGGAAGGGATATACGAGGAGGAGCTCATCTGGTAATCGCGGGAAGAGGGCTAGTAGTTTGTTTGGGAGCGGCGTCGTTTGTGAGTTTCTTCTCTTTTCTTTTCGAATTTTTTTTTAAATCGCCATCCACCCTCCTTTCGCCAATTTTTTTTGGGGGGGGGTTTTGGCTTTTCTGGTTTATCTGACCATTAGTTTATTTATATGTTCATCGTTAGCGAAACCTCACACATCGGTACCCGATGCCTTGTTGTACAAGCACATCGACTCTGACCTGCCCGAATCTTTACGGGCGAGACAGCTGCTTATATGGTGTTCGGAACGAGCGCTCTCGTCCTGTACATTTTCTACCTCTTCCTCGCAGACAACCCCCCGCTCCCAATCACGGCCTCAATTTCACACCGACGCCAAAAATGGGAAGACCAGCAAAGAGAAAGAAGGCAAAGGCAAAGACCCCCTGCTCGCACCGCTGACAGACGACCAAAAAGCGCTCCTGCGCGGTGTACAAAAGGACATTGTGAGGATGTTGGCGGAGGGGAAGATCAGTACGAATATTATCTCCCATTCGCATTCGCAGTCTGGGTCGATGGAGGACGTCCTTGGGGGGCGGGGCGGCGTTAATGGTGCTGGGAAGGGTATGGCGAAGGAGAAAGTGGGAATGAAGGAGAATGAACAGAATGTGAAGAATCGGGCGAGGGAGGTTGCGCTTGGGAGATCTATTGAGAAGTGAGTACTTTTTTTCTTTCTTTTTCTTCGAGGTTTTGGTTAGGCTGATAGCCGTACGAGGGGTGGGCCGGATGTTCAGACGAGGTGTAAAGTTGCAGAAGTCGCTCATTCCGATTTATGCCGACACTGACCCCCCAAACCCGCAGACTCAAAGTCGAAGAAGCTGCCTGGCTAAATGTTGCCAACTACTACAACTCGTACCGAACGAACGTGCTCGACAGGCAACTTGCGCGGACGCCTTCTTCTGCGATAGTCAAGGGCAAGCAACGGGCTAAGTTGCAGGAGGTGGAGGATTGGGCGGACCCGCGGGAGTCTGAACTTCCAGAGGTGTTTAGGGGGGTTGCGGGGGTTGGGCTTGCGAGGAGTATCGTTAGTGGTGCTGATCTTGGCGGTGAGGGGGAGGAGGGAAGGAAGAGTCCGTTGAGTGTGAGGTTGGAGGGACTTGAGTTCAAGGTACTATTTCTTATTTATTCATACTGAGTGTGCAGACCTGATGTTGTGTATTATTCTATTGTTGGCAGGTCGACAGCCTCCATTCATACCTGAACTCAGCACTCCAAACCACAAACGCAGCCTCAAACAACTTAGACGCGCGATTCTCCCTCCTCTCTCGCTTCCTCGCCGCGCGTTCCCAATCCCTGCCCCCATCCACACACCCCACGCTCCACTGCACATCCTCTTCTTCCCTCTCACAACAACACCAGCACCAAGCGCAGGATCCACAGGACCTCCTCCGCGCTTTATCGCGCCTGGATGCGGAGCGGCCGCCTGCGCTGGTCGACCAGGCGAGGCGGGCTGTGAGGGAGGTGCAGAGGGTTAATGAGGGTGGGGGAGATGCGGTCGACTAGAACAGGGATGGTGGGGACGCCTAGGAAGGGGTGGGACGCCTAGACGGGGGACGCTGGAGAAGAAACGGTGATCTGAGCGTTGTGGTCGTCACTCACTTATTATTTGTGGCTTGACTGGCTTTCGCCTCGACCCGTTAGGAGGAGTACGGTTGCCGAGCACGATCAGACCTATTTGGGGTTTCGTTTTCGTTTTTATTTCTTGTCCATCTTTAAGTACGCCCTGTGTATAGTTCCTCCTCAAATTCTCCGCTCTTGGACATGACTACCGTCTGCGGTCCTGAGTCCTGACGAATTTCCAGACCAATAAAACACCCTCCCAAAGGTATCACTTATTCTCTCATGGCCACAAGTCACCCTCATCTCCCCCATGCATACTGTTACATATTCTATTTACCCATATTCTTAATCGATTGCAATGCTGTCTTCCATTTCTCTTGGCACTCCTGAAGCTCTGACACATATGATGTCAGAAGGGGGTGTTCATAAATCAGTGATCAAATTACCTCTCCCACTATCCACAAGATCTCTGTAATAATATGGTTCAATATCATAGCTAATGCAAGTATAAAGAAAGTCAGTAAGCTCACTCATTGACAGCCCTGAGAAACTGCAATAGTCTCCTCCACTGTTCTTCATCACCATCAAGAACACTGAATGAGTCTAGATATTTTCTAAATGCTGACATGGCATTTTTGGCCCCTTCAATCTGGTGTTCTCTGGAAGATGTAAGGAACGGGTTGGATAAGGACAAACGGTATACTGTACCATTTCGACCGGGTGTTCAGGGGGTGTGACACATTATGCTGAACTTGTATCTTGACTTCAGTTTAGCGGTGATTGTGACCCGTGACACTGAACACATCTTGTTCCGAATGCGTGCTGAAGATCTCCGACACTAATCTTAGAAAAATTTAATATCCGGAGTCTCAAGGCGTCTTGGGAAGCAACACCCGACGTGTCTGACAGTGCCAGAACAACCACCAACAAAGGAATCTAAAACCGTTCAAGCAAGAACAATATCCCCGGATTTTAATGTAAATAATCATTGCAAAATGTCTAAATTTTCAAAGGAAATCTTTATCACCGGAGGCCCTCTTGGCTCTCCGTGAACTCCCTCAGACCAACCCCACTCTATATGACGAGATCTCTGCCAATTGTTCCGTAGGAGAAGAAAGCAACGAAGTAGAAGAGGATGCATTCTCACCTGAGAACAAAATTGATGGTAGCGATGAAACTGACATTCCAACTGAGGTTGTGCGATCGTTGGTCGTCTCCGACGGTCGCAACATTGGCGACGGTTATGGTCTTGACAACGATGGAACGATTGTGAGAGTAGGCACTGCCGAGGGCACTTCGTTGATTGAAGATAAGGGTACGGTTGAGCTTGGGCGGGGTCATCGCGCGAAGACTGGTTCAAAAAGGTATGGAGGTGAATGGGAGGGGCATTAGTAATTGATTTGCACGCTCAGTTATGCTAAAACTATTGTAATAAATATTTTTGGTAAATTTTAGCGATTTCTTTGGTACATTGTTCAATGTGTCCTGTGACCCGTGACAAAACGTATGGTGTTCAGTTCAAAGTTGATTGTGACCAGTGACTGAACACCCGGTCGAAATGGTACAGTATATCTATCTCCGAGTAGTGGAGCGCATTTGGTGGACGCTGCTAGCTCGGCTCTTCGCGGTGCGTTACCGTATCAGGAAATCGGGGGCGGCGCTGCTATGACCAGGCTACGCACTTTTTTTGTAGTAAAATTGTAATCTCATGCCACAGCAGAGAGCTGATCTTCCAGACAGCGAAAGTACTAATACTACCATATAAGGATCAGAAACGGCATCAGCCGATCGTGGACATCCTCTGCGTTCGGTTGGGATTCTGAGCCATTTATGAACGGAACACCGGCAGTCATCCCAAGTCTTCAACTCGGCGCACCGATGGCAATGGAAAATCGCACTCTTCACTTTCCTACATCCACCTAGACTTGTTCGCCGCCACCTTTATCTGGGCCCGGCGATCTCTCATCGAACACAGCAAGCCGCCGCACCTCTCGGCAAAACACGCCATTTAACCTTGGACCCGCTCACCCGCTTACTTTCTCACCCAGACCAAACTCATCACGATCATCAGTTGCCCGTGGGACCGAGCTATCACTCTGATGACGGCTCGAATAAGAAAGCTTACGTCGACGGCGGCCGTCTACTTCACAGTCGAATTATTCGCTTAATGGTTGCGAGAATAGGGTATGCCACCTCATGCGAGCATTTGGACTGTACTGTACTGATCCATGACGCATAGGTCACCAGCCCAGCTCCACAGGTGCAGCCACAGATGCAGGTAGCAGAATCTAAGTTCTGCCACATTTCCCGCCAATACCGACAATGCCGCCAAGGGCAATACCCAGGATCCTGCCAACATTGCCAGATCTCACCAAGTCAAACTAACAAGAGGGACGAGTCAACACAAATACGATTACCTCGTCGATCTTCCGGACGATGGGGCCGTTGGCGTCTTACAGTCAAAAGAGTGGTTTGAGTGGGATGACGAATCCGTCCCCCTCCAAGCTGGAACAGCCCCCATTTTCCCTGTTCAGTCCCAGGTTACTTTCAAGGACAAGACTTCCTATCGAGACGTGTCTGTCTCCGGTGATGTCTTCGTCCGCGACCAACTCAAGCGGTTTGTAAAGGTCGGATCAGTGGACTTCCAGCAGGACGATTGTCAAGGCAATCCCGTCGTTGCATATGTTTAACGTCACGGCAGGGAAGGCTCGTCGCCTTGGCCAATGATGGTTATGCACTTACTACTGAAGGTTCGACCATCTTCAACTCGCCTCTGACCAATGAACCGTATTCGAAAATATCCGGCGACATCCACACCAATCCCTACTTCTCATGCTACGCGTCTCTTCCTGGGACAATTACGCACGGTTTGTGGTCGAGCGCGGCGACACAGAAGTACGTCGAGAACGTCGTCGCACAAGGCCACCCGGAACGGGTTCTAGCGTAAGTCGCGCACAGTGTTCAAGTTAGTCCCGTACTGAATACTTTCTAACAGTTATGATGTCTCTTTCGTTGGGATGGTGTTACCCGGCGATGAACTCAGTGTCAGGATCCGGCACATCGGCATGCGCGATGGCAATATGGTCGTCAAGATCGAGACAATGAATGTTTCTCCATCGTCGAAATCGTCAAGGACAATCCAATAGAGAAGACTATTCACTTCGGAGGCATCGAAGGCCAAGCCATCCGCCAGCGTTATATGGACGTGACCTACGACACCATGGACAAGGACGGCAATGTCAAAACTCTTCCCCTTTTTGGTGACATCATTCAAACACCCAAATACACATTTAGCCATCCCACGGGTCTACTCTTCGCCACGCAATTTGCTCAAATTGTTCTCGTGGTGATGGAGAAGGCCGCGTTCGAAGATATGCGGCTCAAAGGCTTCATTCAGAAGGACTGTGCCTTCGCTGGTCATTCATTGGGCGAATATTCCGCTCTTGCTTCTATTGCCGACGTCTTACCCATCTCCTCTCTCGTCGATGTTGTTTTCTACCGAGGCATCACTATACAACGAGAGAGGAGACGTGATGCTGAAAATTGAGCGAATTACGCAATGTGCGCTATTAATCCCAGCCGCATCTCGAAGACTTTTACGCCCAGGCAACATTATCAGTATCGATTTTCCTTATAGACGGTGCTCTTCACGAGGTCGTGGATAATATCGCTGTGTGCACCAGCACTCTACTTGAAATTGTCAACTATAACGTTGAGGTAAGCACCCTCTTTCTTCTCTTCATAGCGTGTATTTTGACACTCACATTCACGTAGGGCCAACAATATGTTTGCGCCGGCGAGCTCGTAGGGCTGCAAACCATGACCAATGTGCTGAATTTCCTGAACGTCCAGAAAATTGACATCGCCAAGGTATGTTTTGGTGTCGTATTGCCATGGTGCATTATATTGACTTTTCTCAGTTGACGGAAACTTTTAGCGCCGAGAAAGTTAAGGAAATGTTGGGCGATATCGTAATGGAGTGCGCTGAGCGAGCGAAGGCCCAACAGAAGTCGGAAGGGTACATAAAACTTGAAAGAGGCTTCGCCGCCATCCCACCGCCGGGAATCGATGTCCCGTTCCATTTGCGGTATCTCTGGGCGGGCGTTATGCCCTTCCGTGTATGTAAGATCACTGCACCTTTCCTTCGCTCGAGTTGACACTAAATATTATCAATAGCCCTTTCTAAGAAGATTAATGCAGTGCAACTCAATCCCGACATGCTCGTGGGCAAATATATCCCGAACTGAACTTAGTAGCCAAACCATTCGAGGTTTCTCGAGAATATGCACAGCTCATATATGATCAAATGTCATCTCCTCATCTCGATAAGGTACTCAAGAAATGGGACCAAGAAAACTGGGCTTCACCTGAGCAGCGGCAAAAGCTCGCCTATATTATCCTCGTTGAGCTGCTTGCTTACCAGTTCGCGTCTCCCGTTCGCTGGATCGAGACTTAGGACCATCTTTTCAAGAATTTTGCCTTCGAGAGGTTCATCGAGATTGGCCCCTCGCCAACTTTGACTGGTATGGCCACCCGGACTCTCAAGGTGAAATATGAGGCCCAGGACGACTCCATCACGCACCCTTGTGTCATCCTCTACCATGCGAAGAACGGGCAGGAGATTTACTATCAGTTTGAAGACAAACTGACGGCTGTCGAAACTGAGACCGTTCCAGATGCTACCCCCGCGGTATCTTCTGTACCTATACAAGCTGCTGCTCCTACCCAAGCCCCATCTGGTCCCGCCGCGAATATCGAAGATGTCCCTCTCAAGGCCAACAACGTTCTGATTGTCATTGTCGCTCAAAAGCTTAAGAAAAAAGTCGAGGAGGTGCCTGTCTCCAAATCCATTAAAGACCTCGTGGGGGGAAAGTGGACCCTTCAGAACGAAATTTTGGGCAATCTTCAAATGGAGTTTGCATCCGCACCCGAGAAAGGAGAGGAATTACCTCTCGAGTAACTTGGTTCTGCGTTGTGTGTCGGTTACTCCGGCGCTCTAGGCAAATATACATCCGGTCTAGTCTCCCGTGTCGTTGGTGGGAAAATGCCAGGAAACTTCAATATTACTTCCATCAAGGGTCACCTACTGAAGGCTTGGGGATTGGGTCCGTCTAGATCCGATGGTGTGCTGCTACTCGGTACGACGATGGAGCCTGCCAAACGACTTGCGTCTGAGGCCGAGGCTGAGAGTTGGTTGGACATTGTCGTGACAGCATACGCACAACGTTCGGGTATTTCACTCTCGGTCGGTGGGGCGGTGGGTGGCGGTGGAAGCGGGTCTCAAGGCGCAGTGATCAATAGTGAGAAATTCCTCGAGCTCCAAGCTGAGCAGGAGCAGCTTTCCTCTCAGCACATTGAGCTCTATATACGACTCGGATATATCAAGCGCGATTCTCGCTCCGGCGACATTGCATCCGACAAGGGGAAGGCCAACTCCGCAGAACTGACGGCCAAACTCGACAGTATTGCGAAAGAAAACGGCGACACCAGGATGCGCTCGTCATGTTTTATGACATTATCTTCGGTCGCCTTACTACTGTTGATCGTGAAATCACCGCGCGCTGCATCGCTCTGCTCAACCGTGCTGATCCGGACTTGCTTGCATATATGCAGTACTATATCGACCAATGCGATGCGTCGAAGGGCGAGACTTACCAACTGGCGAAATAATTTGGCCAACAACTTATCGATAACGCGCGCAAGGTTATTGGACAGCCACCTGTTTATAAAGACGGTGAATCATCATATCATAGTTCTGTGCGAACTCCCTAACCATTTGCCACACAGTGACTTTCCCTACTGCCCCCAAAACGGAGGTCACGGCGGCAGGCGACATAGTGTATTCAGAAATTGTTCGCGAAAATGTTCGCAAACTTGAGGCCTACGTTGAGGAAATGGCCAGCGGCGACTCAATCTCAGGATCGGTCAACATCCAGAAGGTACAAGACGACGTGCTCAAGCTTTGGTCGGTCGTCAAGTCCCAGCCTGGGAACAAAAGAATCGTATCAAGGCGCTCTATGAAGGAGTGGTACGGTCTTTGAGAAAAGACCTCGAACCTACTCGTACTTGCGTCGCTCCTAGGAGCCGCCGTTCCTCGTCACCGCGCTGACAAAGTTCCCCTCCTACACTTGAAACACAGAGTCGGCACAAGCTGGGAGTACAGCAGCAATTTGACTGGCGTCTATCTATCTCGACATCCTGTATGAAATTGCCACATCCGGCACAACCTTCAAAGACAAAAACGCACTCTTGACAGGTGTCGGCAAGGGTTCCATTGGCGTGGAAATTCTGAAAGGTCTGCTAGCAGGAGGTGCTAATGTCATGATCACAACGTCTTGTTACAATCGTTCAACGGTCGAGTACTACCAATCCATTTATCAGTCGGTAGGCAGTCAAGGCAGATGCCTTGACTGTCGTCCCTTTCAATCAGGGCTCAAAGCAGGACGTAGAAGCGCTAGTCGACTACATTTATGCAACACTAGGCATCATGATGGATCTAGACTACATCCTTCCCTTCGCAGCCATTCCTGAGAACGGCCGTGAAATCGATACCCTCGATGATAAGTCCGAACTTGCGCATCGTATCTTGTTAGTGAATGTTCTACGAATCCATACACTCGGCAAGTTGAATCGGCTCCTTTGTGAAGGTCGACCGACGCTAGCTTTGCTAGGCTTAGAAGATCCTAATAACCTAACAGAAGGCTTCACTACATGGAAAACCATCGGCTTGGTTAGGCACTACAGCTTTTGGGCCGTACAGTCGGAAGTGGTGTTGGGCGCTGTTAATTCCTGAGGAACCAATGGTGAGTGTTTTCACGTTTTCATACCCTAGCAGAGAAGCTAATCATACCATCCTGTCACAGTCCATCATCCTGAACTTGGGTATCTTGGTACGTTTTTTGTGCAAGCGATTTATGCCCGAACTAACTTGCGTTTCCCATGACTAGCCAACTGGCAAATGATTGACTTGTCCACTATGGAGTTCCCTTCAGATATGCTTGTCAATTACGTACGGCTGGTGTACCAACGGAAAGCCATACCAACTTTGGTCGTGACCTAGCTAACTATCCTACGGCGGACGACATTAACAGACATCTTGATACAGATGTAAGAACTTCATTTTCATTTTTTCAGCATCGATGTCTGGTTGCTTAGTTGTCTTCTGTGCCAGATCCCAATTTTACATCTTTCAATTACGCGGTACCGAAGAGCAGACTCGTTAGTACTTTTCCAATAGTCGTCTTGGAGATTCTAACTAAATTTCATTATTACAGTACGAGAGCACTAGATCGTCTATTTATTTCACTGCACGCACGGCCAAGGATGTTCTGCTCATTACTACAGCCTCGCATAGTCCTTATCGCATGCAATATCCATTATTTTTAAGCCACCTCAGCTTCCCTATATATGTTTTACTTGTAGAGTACGGCTCCATCCTGCGTAGTGGATCTTTCATCCATCATTCCAGTAGTAGGTAGGTCTTACTACACGAACAAGGGGACTCAGTGGGATAAAGTTGGTGGTGGTGGTGGTATGGGTGGATTCTAATTGCTTGGAATGCTGATTTACTGGATGTACCAAGTTTACTAAGTTCAGATAATTTTTTTTCCTTCAGAGTACGTGGACATAATCTACGAGTGAAACATGTACAGATAATTTTTTTGTCCAATCCACCATGTCTGCATGTCCCCTCTTGCGATGTAGTACCATAGTACATTCCGATAATTCATAGCCACCTGCCCAAGCCTCGTCAACGTATCAAGATCATGTCAGCTAGCCCCCAAAGTTTGTTAAGCCAGATCGGCAACGCCACTTTTGAAGGTGGCCAAAAATCCATATTGGCGAATCTCGTTTGTGCGCGTCTTCCTTCCGACGCAACAGCTACAACTACCTTATTATTCTTGGAACCCTTCTCCTCTACCACCTATCTTGCTGCAGGACCATGTTCTTTTGAGTTTTGTTCTTGGTCGATTGGCAGTGCCTTCAAATTAGTCGTTGGCCTCTTCGAATCGTTGCCTTGTGTGTCTTGCACTCAGGTTTGGAAGTTCCCGCAGTTACCTGGCCGACTCCTCCCAAAACTATAGCGTCTGCGCTTCCATCTAGTCTCCTGGACTAACGGCAGGTCCTCGCTTATTCTCAGCCACAGGATGGAGTCTCCAACAGCTTCTCAAATGTTACCGCTGATGGAACAAATTGTGAATTTCGTGAACACACTGCAGGAGACAGAGGATGAAGACGAAATAAATAGCCTGGAAGATCTTCGAGATCGGCTTGCAGAGGCATTGGAATCTTTGGAGTTCGTTGTACCCTCGGCAAGACCGAAGAAGAAGAGAAAGACCGTAAGCTCATCAGTAAACTTGTGGCATTCTCCCACCCAAGCTTTGGAACAGAAGGCACAACCGGACCTCTCCAAAAGATTTGAGTTGTTGTCAGTAGCAATCTCCGGACACCCACCTGCTCCTCCTGCGGTCGTGGTCACACTTGTCCAGGGTACCCAGAATCACCAGCTTCCGAGGGATCACAAGTTGGAAGATGCAGCGCTCAAACGCGTCATCATTAGTTACAAGTGGTCAGCCTCGCATGGGCCTCACATAAGTCCAGTATTAATTACATTTTATTTTTGTGTTGTCTAAACCTTTCCTGTCAAGTGCTCGACCCACGGATTTCTTATGAAGCTCTCCTGTCTGACTGCGACAATGATCGTTCGGCAATCAGTCTTCTCGATCTACCAACTACATTCTCACTATCTTTCCAACTACGCTACCAGTTCGTCAGCTACATCCACACCCACTCAAACAGCTCCATCCATTCCATCAGGTTTACAGAAGGTCGATTTCACTGCACGATACAAGAAGGCCAGGGTGTTTATTGACGAACTTGAGGAGTATTTCAAGTTGCCGCCAGAAAACTTTGACATGGGATCCTATTCAGTGGTGGGCAGGTCGGCGAGCACAGTTTCCAAACCTATCTCGGCTCGCTCGGGACATTCTGTCAATACCTGGTAAGGTTTTTGGTATTTCATCTGTCTTTGGTTTGTTACTTATTGTCTGCCTCGATGTTTGAAGGGTCGGCTGGTGCTGTTGAACGGATTTTCTCAGGTGTAGGGATACTATATTCCTGCGTCGCGCTAGTTTGAAGCCTGAAACTATTCGGACCTTGATGTTGGTGAAGCAGCGCCTGCGTCTGGCACGTTCCGCCATCCAGGACATCATTGGTGACTAGATCCTGCCTTTAAACCTTGTATTTAAGGAACCGTATGAAATGCGTATGACCGTTTGACGTCCGTATATCGACCCGTACGGTACAGGTGCCAGATGGTTGATACCCGTCAAATGCCTGTGCGCTGTGCGGTCGTAACCGTATACGGTTACAATAAGGCGAACAGCCCTAGGCGTATTGCAATTGCATGGTGATCCCTTGGTAGTAGAACACAACATTAGCAACTTCAAGGGAGGAGAGCGGCCTCAGCGTTTTCGCCACTTTTGAAGGTGGCCAATTCAAAAACTTCATTTGGTAGTAAGCGCATAACTAGGTGTCGATCTGCATGTCGCGTCTTTCTTCCAACCGCCACATTAATATTCTTGTTCTTACCTATCTTGTCGCAGGACCCACTGTTTTGAATCCCTTCTTGGTCTGCGGGTACATTGAACGTTGGATTTCGAATCGTTGCCTTGTCATTCTTGTGTCTTGCACTCTCGTTTGGAAGCTCTTGCAGTTACCTGGCCAATTCTCTTCAACTCTTCAGGCTGAGCTTCTCCCCAAACTATAATTTCTCCTTTTCCACTCTGTCTCCCGGATCAACAGCAGGTCTTCGTGTATTCTTAGCCTCAGGATGGAGCCTAATACGTCGACTCGGCAAATGTTACTCTTAATGGACAAACTCGTAGATTTCGTAAATGCGCTGCAGGAGACAGAGGATGAAGACGAAATAAGCAACCTGGAAGATCTTCGAGATCGGCTCGGAGAGGCGTTGGAATCTTTGGAGTTCGTTGTACCCTCGGCACGACCGAAGAAGAAGAGAAAGACCGTAAGCTCATCCGTAAACTCGTGGCATTCTCCCACCCAAGCTTTGGAACAGAAGGCACAGTCGGACCTCTCCAAAAGATTTGAGTCGTTGTCTGCAGAGGTCTCTGGACACCCACCTGCGCCTCCCACGGTTGTGGTCACACTTGTCCAGGGTACCCACAATCACCAGCTTCCGAAGGATCAGAGGTTGGAAGATGCAGCGCTCAGACGTGTCATCGTCGGTTATGAGTGGTCTGACTCAATCAATTGGGTAAGCAGCAGATCTAGAGGTGACAACCGCGCGACTTTCACCATCCTTATGCTTTGACCCAGTCAAGCCTCCTTAATCCATATAAAAACCTCTCTACTTTCAAAACCATCGTAACTTCTTCCAAAACTCTCAGCGTGAACAACATAGAAGCGGACCAGTTGCTAATTCAGAGGGATCAGGTACTATTTCTACACAGAATTTACATTTCTAAACACCGATCCTCTTTGGGCAGCTCGTCAAGGATACAGAAGCTAATGGGAGTAGACATGAATTCCTTGCCCACATCTTAGCATCCTTGGAGTCGATCATGTTTGCTATCCACTGGCGCGAGTTGGACAAAAACAGCGGTGGAAAGCTAGCGAAAGGCGCCTTCTTCAAATCTCTTTTTGCGCAACAAACTACATTCGACGAGCCAAACGAGGATAGTACTGCGGACCAGAAGAAAGCTTATGAAACGGCTTTGTCAAAGTTTCTATCTAAATACGGTAAAACCATTACCTATCGAAACTACCTTCTGGAGCTCTATGACTTGGTGAGTCTTGATTTTGTCTTGGCTAGTCCATAACCGTCTAATGGATCCACTTGCAGTTTGGATCAGGTATCTTGCTTGACAGAACCTGGAATTTGCAAGTGGTGTCATCAGCATCCTCCTTGCGTCGCCTCCTTGATATGCTTTCCAATAAACCGACCTACGATAACCTGCTTGGAGGCAGCCGAATGGTCCTACTCAAGGTTGTTCAGGTGCTAGGTGGATCGTTATTCGAGAATCATCTACGGGACTTCCTGGAGAAGTACCCCTCCGCCACAGAACAGGAGGACTGAAGGTTGAAATTTTGTTTGTTGTAATATATTATAAACTCTTCTTGTTCTGCAGGATGTAGATGGGGCTGTGGCCACGCCGTACAAAAATTGGTGTTCTTACAGCGTGTTGCAATATATTTATTCTACAGTCATATGTTTCGAAAAAAATTTGACCCGGGCTTATCGCAACGAGGCTTGTCATTGACTTTCATGCTGCAGCACCTCTCTACTGCAGATTCTCAACTGTCTTCTGCTAGTAGGCTGCACTGATACATATATATTGTATACAGTAACACTAATACAATATTGCTAATAACAATATATTGAGAAAGTTTGATACCAGTGAGTTAGGGCCTATTCAGCAACAAAATATAAAATTTCCATTAAGTCAAAAGCACCGATCGGAACTTTTCGGCATGGCAGGTTTTGGTCGGAGTTTTAATTACCTACTTGGACAACACTAGGATGCATACCCGCAGCAGTCCACCTCAGTCTGAAGGTGAGAACGACATCACCATCGAAACGGTAACAGGGAGCAAGCCCAGATGTGATTGGTCAGGCAAGGATGAGATCCAACTGATCAACTTCCTGATCGAACACAAAGCTGAGGCAGGCGACTCAGCAACGTTCAAGCCTGTCATTTGGAACGCTGCCGCTCAGCTTCTTGAAAAGTCTCGTGTAAAGGGTGGTCCAAAGACCAGCAAGTCATGCTCTGATAAATGGACAAGGGTACGTAGAACAGCCCTTGATGATGACATCGCGACACACCACACTTTTTTTTAGCTCAAGGAGCTCTACAACTTAGTTACCTCAATCAAGGTCTCTGGTTTACCCTGGTCTGATACCGATGGCTTTGATGTAACAGTTGAATCGGAGGAAACTTTCAATACATTCGTTAAGGTATGGTTCTCTCTTTTCCACCCTACCTGCATGCTGATCACCCACTCAGTCAAACGGAAAAGCAGCTCAATTCAGGACCAGTGGATTTGCTCATTATGACCTCATGAGCGAGATCATGCCCAAGAGGGTGAGAGGGACACACGCTTTTCGTGCCTCGCAGCAGTCTCGTGGAGCTGCTTCAAATATACAAGCTTCATCAAGCGAAGGGAAGGGAAAAGAGAAGGGCAAGGGCAAGGGCAAGGGAAAAGAGAAAGACAAGGGGAAGGCAAAGGCAAAGGCGAAAGGGAAGGCAACGGAGGTTGACTTAGAACTCAATGACGATGGCGACAACAACAACGACAAACCAACCACCAGCTTTCTTCCACCCGGGCCTCCCTTTGCTGTTCCTTCGTCATCTACCTCTGCCTCTATCTCAGCTGCCTCTAGCGCTAAGCGTAAATACTCTGCCTTGGATGGGGCCGGCTCCATCTTGTCTAGTTCACACAACAGCTCCAGCAAAAAGTCGAAGACACGTGGTGCCACTGCAATAGATGGAGTCAAGGCCAGCCTTGATACCATTGGCAGCTCAATCCGCGACATGACTGCTGAACGCAAACTTCATCGACTACAACAAGATGCGCGCACTGATGCTCAGGCCACCCAGGCTGTTAAGCTATTGGCGTCATCACCACAGCGCAGGCATGAGGCCATGCAACGCTTACAACAGACTGAGACACATCTAGACCCTGACCGCATGATTGCCCTTGTCGACCTCGTCTCAAGTGATACAATTGCAGCTGACATATACATGACATTGGAGCGGGAGGACTATCGCAAGGCTTGGATCTCGAAGCGGTTGAAGGAGCTTGGTTTTGTTGACGGAATCGCAGTTGACGACACGTAGGACAAACACACTGTAAACCACATGTTGTATGCTTTGACGGACTATGTAGTATGTTTGTATCCTGGTAGTTCAATATGATATAGTATGCTGTATTCGAGAACAAAATGATATTATCAGATCACAAATAACAAACTACGAGATGTCCAAAAATACATCAGTCCGCAAGGTTGCGTCGAGAAAGTTCTGTTTGATATTGTATCCACATGTCCTGTGCAATCCTATCCCGCCTCTCATTGGTCTGCCGCCTCTCTGCTGCCCTTGGAAGTCCCTCTGCTAATTGTCCCTCTCCCGCTGCAGCTGGTCCCTCCTCTGCACGTGCTCCAGGCTGTGGATCCTCAACGTCATCAAAATCGGCTATATCATCAGGATCGTGCTTGCGGATGAAGTTATGGAGAGCGGCGAGGGCTGGGGGCAAACGAGCTTGTATATCCATATCAAATTGCGGAGGATGAACGAGTATACGAAAGCGCCATTTTAAAACACCAAAAATTCGCTCGATCACGTTGCGAGCTGATGCGTGACGGAGGTTGAAAAGTTCCTCTGCATCTTGTGGCCTAGATAGTATAGCGTTAGTGAATAATAATAATTCAGCGATGATCAAAATTTACCGAAGGTCTGCACGGCTCCACTCTAGGAGGTGGTAGCGCTTCCCCTGGATAGGAATGACGAGCGAGGCACAAGTAGGAAAACCTGCATCGGCAAGGTAGTATCGTCCTGGAGGGACGGGCAGATCTGTAACACGAGCGTCATGAAACATGGTTGAATCCGCTGCAGACCCCTCCCAACCAGAAAACATATAATAAAAGACCATGTCGAACCCACAGATTGCAAGACAATTTTGAGTTAAACCGCCCTTCCTGTCCCTAGCAGCCTGCCGATCTGCTGCGCTAGGACAACAATTGATGTGAGTGCCATCGATTGCGCCAAGTGCATCTTTAAAAAACGGATAAAACTTCGGGTTGTTTCGAATTTCAGGTGGTATAGGTGCGTCGGCACGTGGTAGTTTGACGTAGTCATTGTAGAATGGAGCAGAAGAAAAGAATAAGAGCATTTTGAGGAAATATCTGCAACAAACCAGATTGGCAATCATGACAATGATAACATATGAATAAACATACTTGGAGGCGGTCTCTGTTGCTCGTTGAAAGCGTTCACATACGTGGACGAGGGAGAGACCTGTAACACAGGTATAGAGGAAGATAGCAAGCTGTTCCTCTAGTGTGACAAACTTTGATCGCCTGTGACCAGCATCCTGGAGGGCAACAATGAGAGCCCGAAAGATGTGCTTGTGCACTCCAAGTTCTTTGCGTATACGCTTGGGATGGCCTCTGAGGAGCTCGCAGACCCAAGCAGCACCAGAGAGAGCGGAATCATGATAGGGAGTTTTGTCGTAGTATGTCTGTGAATAATCAATTACAACAAAGGCTGCACTGATGGCAGCAGTGACGAACAATAAGATCCTCTTCGTCGAGATCTTCTTCTTCATCCGAGGCGTAGTCGTCATCATTGGCATTGATATCGATGTTCATGATAACTGATAATCGATCAACCAGGCATTAGGGTTAGACAAACTGATTCAAACTCCGACCATACCCTGCCATGCTGAAAGGTTCCGATCGGTGCTTTTGACTTAATGGAAATTTTATATTTTGTTGCCGAATAGGCCCTTAGTGTGCCGTCTCGGTGCTATGATCACAAAGGTATGAAGGTACGGTCAAAATGGCTTATAAGGCTGCTTTCGTATGGATGCTTTCTCAGGGGAGGCACCAATAATATCAAGGAATGTACGCTTGTGTGAGTTGAGTGAAGGTTGAGTGATACAGGACGACGACTCAGCTCGGCTTGCAAGGTGCTAAGTGTCTCGTGAAAAATCGCAGCGCGTTGAATGTCCTGTGGCTGCTTTAACGATGTGCACTGCTCGAGGCAGATACCAAGTTCGCCAAGTTTAGATGCAGGTTTAGATGCAGGTCCTTCCAACTCATAAAATACGCGTGCGACAGCCTGCTCGTCGAATGCTGCCTTCGAGACGCCACCGAATACCTTCTCCATCTTGACCGCCTACCCCACCACTCGCTACCACGATACCGAATCACCCCTCGCTAACCACGTTCGCGCTTGAAGGCGTTATCACCGAACATGACACTATCAAGCGAGAGATCGAGCTGTTGAGGTTGTCATCCACCTCAA
>Ga0193716_1000245_pt1 | contig 33869 bp, 22 predicted proteins | sample U2c1metaG_FD_145901 | JGI IMG/M metagenome (GOLD analysis project Ga0193716, IMG submission 145901) | Soil microbial communities from a riparian zone of the East river system, Colorado, United States - U2c1 | ecosystem: Environmental > Terrestrial > Soil > Riparian zone | place: USA: East River...
AAATGTTGTGCCTGCCGCGAAGCAGAATGGTTTGCCGCCAGAGTTTCGCGGTGCGCAGCAGACCTTCCAGATGGCTACGCCTGCGAAAAAAATCAATGTCGGAGTTCATCTATTCAATGGCGGCAAGCTCCCTGTCGAGATAGATGCGATCGACTTGACGGCCTCCTCTGGTAAGTCCTGGAATGCGAAGCCTGAAGCCGCAGCGCCGAAACAGATCGAGCCTGGCAAGGCATCGGACGTTCGTTTCACTGCGACTGTTCCGGTGGATGAACCCTTCACTCGGCCGTACTTCACGCGTCCGGGAATGGAGCAGTCGTACTACGACATTGCGAATAATTCCTATCTCAATATGCCGCTTGTGCCCTATCCTCTCGAGGCTATGGTGCGATTTCGATTCGATGGGTTGACGCTGGAGACGGCTCATGTCGTACAGGTCATCAGCAAGGTTAGTGGCCCTGGGACGCTGCGCTATCCCATGCCTGTCGGGCCGCCCGTCTCCTTGGCGCTCAGCCCTAGCGCGGGTATTGTTCCGCTGGGGCAGAAGTCGTTTTCGGTAAGTGTGCGTCTCCACAACAACGTGGAAGGTCAAGCAAAAGAGAACGTTGGCCTGGAACTTCCTGAAGGCTGGACCTCCGATCCGAAGTCAATCCCGGTGAACTTCACTCAGTTGGGAGAGGAGCAGGCTGTAGCCTTCACCATCTATCCAAAGTCGATTGCAGAGAAGCCATATCAGATCACAGCTGTCGCGGACTATGAGGGCAAGTCCTATAAAGAGGGGTATGTCTCAGTTGGCTATACGGGCTTGCGGCCCTACTTCCTCTATAGTCCAGCGGTCTACAAGACCACTGGTGCGGACGTGAAGATGGCGCCTTCGCAGAATATCGCCTATATCGAAGGCAGCGGCGATGACGTGCCTGCTGCCCTCGAGGCTCTTGGCGTCCATGTCTCTTTTCTCTCGCCACAGGATCTTGCAAGTGCCGATCTGAGCAAGTACGACTCTATTTTGGTTGGTGTCCGCGCATATGCCGTACGGCCTGACCTGATTACGAACAACAATCGGCTCTTGAAGTATGTCGAGAACGGCGGGGTTGTGATGGTGCAATACAACACGCCGGAGTACGACCATAACTTCGGCCCCTATCCCTATGTGATGACGGGCGATCCTGAAGAGGTCACTGACGAGAGGTCCGTCGTAACGATTCTCGATCCGAAGAATCCTCTCTTCACGTGGCCCAACACGATTACGTCGAAGGATTTCGATGGATGGATCGAGGAACGCGGATCGAAGTTTCTATCTTCCTGGGATGCTAAGTATGAGCCGCTCCTCGAGACCCACGATGACGGGCAGCCTCCGCAGAAGGGTGGTCTCGTCTATGCCCGTTACGGCAAGGGGGCTTACATCTACAACGCCTATGCCTTCTATCGTCAACTTCCACTCGGCGTGCCTGGTGCCTATCGGATCTTCGCAAATATGCTCAGCCTGCCGAAGAATCCGCAGTTTCTCTCCGGGAGATAGTCTCTGCCTTTCGACACAACAGGCTCGGCATACGCTTTTGTCGCAGGAACGTTAATCCTCTTCTGCGATATTGGACTCACCAGGATTGCTCTATGACCACCGTGGGCTCCATGCAGAATACCGGCACCGGACAACAACTCGATCGCGGTATGAGCCTCGCCGGAGCCATGTCAACCAATATCCTCAATATGGTTGGCATCGGCCCATTCCTTACGATCCCCCTCGCGCTTGCGGCCATGGGAGGGCCGCAGGCCATGCTTGGATGGATACTTGGAGCGATCCTTTGTCTCTGCGATGGAATGGTGTGGGCGGAGCTTGGCTCAGCACTACCTCGCTCTGGAGGCCCCTATCACTACCTCCTGCAGGCCTTCGGCCCAAAGGGCTGGGGACGACTGATCAGCTTTCTCTTCCTCTGGCAGTCGCTGCTCATCGGCCCTCTGTCTATTGCCTCCGGTGCGGTTGGTTTTGGCGAATATGCCAGCTTCCTCGCACCGCATCTTCGGCATGGTCACCTTGTTCTGATCGCAATGGCGCTGTGTCTTCTCAATACAGCTTTGCTCTATCGCAACATCCGCTCCATCAGCGTTGTCTCCATCGTCATTACGACTGCCGTTGTCGGCACATGCGCGTGGATCATCATCAGTGGCGCAACCCATTTCAACAGTGCGATCGCCTTCAGCTTTCCGGCGCATGCCTTTCATCCTTCGCGCGCCTTCTGGTTCGGGCTTGGATCGGCAACCTTAATCGCCGTCTACGACTATGGTGGCTATAACAATGTCTGCTTGATTGGGGAAGAGGTGAAAGAGCCGCGTAAGACAATTCCCCGGGCCGTCATCTATTCCATCGTGCTGGTGGCTATTCTGTATTTAGCCATGAACCTCTCCATTCTCGGAACGGTGCCGTGGCAGCAGGGTCAATATTCCAAAGCCATTGTTGCGGACTACATGGAGATGCTCTATGGGCACTGGGGAGGCGTGCTTGTCTCGGGGCTTGTCCTCATCGCAAGTTGGGGCTCCGTCTTCGCGATCCTTCTCGGCTTCTCGCGCGTGCCATACACTGCGGCGGTCGATGGCCATTTCTTCAAGCCATTTGCGCGCCTCCATCCCACAGAGCACTTTCCATCTACCTCGCTTCTCGTTATGGGCGGCCTCTCCGCCGTGGCGTGTCTCTTCTCGCTGGCTGACCTCATCTCCGTTCTCATCGTCGTCCAGACGATGGTTCAGTTCGCCGCGCAGTGTGTCGCCGTGATTCTGCTGCGCCGCAAAACGGCTGCCTCTCCGGGCGCCTTCCGCATGCCCTTCTATCCTCTACCCGCGCTTATAGCCCTGGCCGGATGGTCTTACATCGTTATCAGCAGCAAGCCCAGCCACATTGCCATCGGTTTTGGTATGGCCCTGGTCGGGACGACAATCTATCTTCTGCAAGCTAAAAAGAAATTGGAGTGGCCTTTCCATCAGCATGATGAACTATGACGTAGCAGTCGTTGGCGAGATCTATATCGACCACATATTCACTGGTTTTGCGGCATGGCCGCAGCCAGGTGAAGAGGTGTTTACCCGCCAGTACAAGCGTGAGATCGGTGGAGGGGCGACGAACACGGCTTGCGCACTCGCCCGACTTGGCAGGACCGTATCACTCGTTGGTGTCATTGGGACCGCGGATGCCGGATGGTTCGAGAGCCGTCTACGCGAGTTTGACGTCTCCAGCGACGATCTGGAAGAGACGGAAGGCAATACGGGAGTTACTGTAAGCGTATCGATGCTGGAGGATCGCTCCTTCTTCAGCTATGTCGGTGAGAACGACAGGCTCGTGCCCAGGCTTTGGTCGGAGGCTGTCCTCGCCTCTTTGCGGCGCGCCCGGCATGTTCACTTTGCCATGCCGCTTGGCCGAGAGCTTGCCATGCATCTGCTACCCGAGCTACGGGCCGCCGGTTGTACAACATCGCTCGATGTCGGCTTCCGTCCTGACTGGCTTCGCTCCGCCGCCAACCTCGACACCTGTCGATCCATCGACTATCTCCTTCCCAACGAACGTGAAGCTTCCCTCCTCTGTAACAGCGACTCATCAAACTATCTCTCCTTCGCTCAGCACAGCGGTTTTCCTCAGGCAGTCGTCAAGCTGGGCTCACGCGGAGCCGCGATGTTTGTCAATGGACGCAGCTATACCGTCTCCTCTCCCCCCGTCCCCGTAGTAGACACAACTGGTGCTGGAGACGCTTTCGATGCAGGCTTTATCGACGCGCTCCTCGACTCCGCCACTCCCGACGACTGTCTCCGCCGCGCCTGCATCTGTGGGGCGCTATCGACACGATCCGCAGGAGCACTGACCGCGCTTCCACTCCGCGCAGAACTTGAGAATATCTATGAACAAACCTACACGTTGTAAGATCGCATTCATCGGTGGAGGCGGCGTCCGCACGCCGCTTGTCGTCTTCGGCATCAACGAAGCAGCCGAGGCATTGGGCGCTGAAGAGCTTGTCCTCTTTGATCCTGATCAGGAGCGCGTCGACATTATGGTCGGGCTTGGGCAGGCCATTGTGGCACGCGAAGGCGGCTCTCTCCGCGTGCGACGGGCTTCCTCGATTGAAGATGCCATTGAGGGTTCGAGCTTCGTGCTCAATAGCATTCGCGTCGGCGGTATCCAGGCGCGGACGCATGATGAGCGGACCTCGATTGAGCACGGCTACCCCGGCCAGGAGACGACTGGTCCGGGTGGCGTCGCCATGGCGTTGCGTACCGTGTCTACCGCGGTGGAGCAGGCAAAGCTGGTTGAGCGGCTCAGCCCGCAGGCGTGGCTCATCAACTTTACCAATCCGGCTGGACTCATCACGCAGGCCATCAAGCACAACACGGGCGCAAAGGTTGTAGGCATATGCGATACGCCAACGGAGATGCTGCACCGCATCAACACGGCACTTGGAGCGCGGCCGGACGAGGTTCGCTGCGAGTATGTCGGGCTGAACCATCTCGGCTGGATCCGTCGTATTCACCTTCGCGGCGAGGATGTTACGGATCGCCTGCTTGGGGACGATGAGTTTCTCAGCCAGCTCTATGCTGTGCCGCTCTTCGAGCATGATCTCATCCGGGCGCTAAGGCTTATCCCGACCGAGTATCTCTTCTTCTACTACTCGCGCCGTAGAGCACTCGAGAATCAGCGCAGGCAGGGAAGTACGCGTGGCGCCGAGGTGGAGCAGCTCAACCATAAGCTCCTCGCCAGCCTTGCCCAACTCTTGAAACAAGGGGACCAGACTGCTGCGATCTGTACCTATGTCAACTACTTGAATACGCGTTCCGGCTCGTACATGAAGCTTGAGGGTGAAGGTAATTCGACGCTCAGCGCAGCAGGACCCAGCAACGAGGACCCGTTTCGTGCGGCGAGCGGATACCATCGCATCGCGCTCGACGTGATGAACGCGGTCTGTGGAGCACGTCCTGGCCGCATCGTCGTCAACACGCAGAATCTGGGCAGCATTGCTGAAGTGGAGTCGAGCGACATCGTCGAGGTCTCCTGCCAGATCAGCGAGGACGCGATCACGCCTGAGCCTTGTGGAGCGCTACCCGAGGCTGTTCGCGGCCTGGTTCTTGCAGTGAAGGCCTACGAGCGTGCAGCCATTGAGGCTGCGCTGTCGGGCTCTGTTCTGATGGCTCGCAAGGCGATGCTGCTCTATCCTGCTATCGGCGAGTGGGAGCCATCGAAGGAGCTATTGGAACGGTTGATCGTTCATTGCTAGCGCTGTGTATTTTTTGTGTAGGAAACAAGTTATGAGGCTTAACTGGCCTCGCGCTGGACTGGAAAGGCCATTACGGCCTGTGGTACATGGGTTGGGAAGATGCCTGTCCTCGTGCGTCGCTCGAGTGTCGACTCGGCACACTCCATGACTACCTTGCGGAAGATGGTCATGGCCAGAGATTCATTCGTCTCCATTGCCGCCAGGCCCAGCTGCAATGCGGGCAAGGACTCCACGAAAGGCAGTGCTACGACATCGGGGAAGGAGCAGATTGCCATCGATGCGGAGGCGATGGCCACGCCCTCGCCTGCAGCGGCGTAGGCAAACTGCACTGAGCAGGACTGCGGCGACTCCACGATTCGCGGCGTGATTCCAAATGGCGCCAATAGATTATGGAGGAACGGCTGATGGAAGCGGCAATCCTTGGCCCGTGACGCGATGATGCTGGTGTGGCGCAGGTCCTGTACCGAGATAGCCGGCTGCGCGGCCAGGGCGCTGTGCCGCGAGACCATTGCCACCAGCGGTTCCTTGCAGATGGGATCGAAGCGAAGGCCCTTCACGGGCAGCGCGCCGACCATCAACAGCGCATCGACCTTGCCTTCGGGCAGGCGGGACATCTGCTGCTCCGTCGTCAACTCGCTCACTTCCAGTTCGAACTCGGGATACTCGGCAGCGAGCGTACGAATGACGGCGGGCAGCAGGATGTACTGCCCCACCGGACCGCAACTCACGCGGAGCCGCAGGCGAGTGTGCAGGCCACCCATGCACTCCAGCGCGGCGTCGACGGTGTCCATGATGCTTTGCGCGTATTCGCGGAAGGCGTAGCCGGCATCGGTCAGCCGGACCTGTTGCCGGTCGCGCTCAAAGAGCCTGACGCCGAAGGACTCTTCGAGGGACTTGATTTGAAATGTGATCGTCGGCTGGCTCATGTACAGGGCACGGGCCGTCTTCCCGTAGTTGAGAAGATCCGATAGCGTCAGAAAACACTGTAGCTGCCTGAGTCTGAAGTCCAAGTAGGCCTCGGTGTCGAAGAGAGAAAACCTGTGCGCTGCTACGGGCTAATGAAGCAAGAAAAGGCGTATGAGGTTGTGGTGGGAAGAACCGGTTATTTTGCTGATTTCAGCGAACAATTCACAACGGTGTAATGACATATTGAAAGCAGATCCGAGATTTGTCAACGAAAACCGCATCAGCAGTCATTCTGGTTTCGGCATTTTCTATCACGAGCGAAAATCTTTCGATTAGACAGAGCACCGGAAAGCCTCTAGGCTCCAGTCATTCAACCAAAAGCTTCTTGTCTCATTACCTGAACGAGTCTGCCGTTTTTCTACTTCTTCCTTTCGGGACGTATTTTCGGCCCGTTAACGACCTATCTGCATCAACATGCGAATTGAGTTCCACTGTGATGCCCAAGCGATCTACGTCGTGTCGGTGGTCATTTCTTTTCTTAGTTCACCATCTCCTATCCCTTCCGAGGAGTTCGCGCAGTATCAGCACAGTCAGCCTGATCCCGTTCCGTGAGGTTCTTCCGCAATGAAGATGATCCACCGCCTTCTCTTTGTCCTTCTTCTCTCAGTCTCCGCAGCTTATGCCCAGCAGACCGGAATCACCGGCAAGGTCACTGACGCTCAGGGGGCTGCTATCGCCAATGCCGCCGTAGAGGTCAAGCAGGTGGGCGCATCCGGCTTTAACACGAAGACCAACGACGCTGGGACTTATCTCATTCCCTCGCTTACCGCGGGCGACTATGTTGTTACCGTCGCGGCTCCGGGCTTTACGACTGTGCGGACCAAGGTCTCCATGCTCGTTGGCCAGACGCCCGATGTGGACGTCATGCTTCCCATTAGCGGTACCACTGAATCCGTCGTCGTCGAGGCCGATGCGGTTGCGGTGGACACGACTTCCTCCACCGTCGCCGGCAACATCACGCCTGACGACGTCAAGGGCCTGCCCATCAACGGCCGTAACTACATGGAGCTCGCCACGTTCGTTCCTGGCGTTCGCGTGAACGCCATCACGAACGACACACCGCTTGGCGGCAACAACTCGGGAAAGTTCCAGATCAACCTCGACGGCCTTCAGGTTACCCAGGACACTGCCGACGCCAGCTTCGGCCAGCCCCGCTTTTCGCCCGACGCCATCAGCCAATTCCAGATCATCACCAACCGCTTTGACGCGACGCTAGGTCGCTCCTCCGGCGTCTACGTGAACGTCCAGTCCAAGACTGGAAACAATGTCGTCCACGGCTCCGCCTTCGGTTACTTCCGCGGCGACGCCTTCAATGCAGCCGACCCAATCGTCAAGAAGGTCACTGCGCTATCCGACCAGCAATACGGCGGCACCTTCGGCGGCCCGATTCTCAAAGACAGACTCTGGTACTTCGGCTCCTATGAGGGAGAGCACCAGTCCAGCAATGTCCCGACCACCCCGGTGCTCACCAACGTCGCAATTACGGCTCCTCAGACGCTCAACGTCAAGGAGTACCTCGCGCGCTCGGACTGGCAGCCCACTGAGAAGAACCACATCTTCCTTCGAGTCAACGGCTTCACCTTCAAGAACGACAATGTCGTAGGCTCCGGCAATACCGATCCCAGCAGCTTCTACTACGCCACCCGTAACAACTACGCCATCCTTGGCGACTGGGACCGTCAGGTCAGCTCCAAACTTGTCAACGACCTGCACGTAGGCTTCAACCACTTCGGGTGGCAGAACCTTCCTGCATACCCAACGTTTGCCATCACCTTCAACGGCGTTACCCGCTCTGATGGCACCACAGGCGGCGCTGCCACGATTGGGGGTCCCTACAACTATCCGCAGATCTTCTCGCAGAACTCGCAGGAGTATCGCGACGACGTCTTCTATCTCACTGGAAAGCACAGCTTCAAGGCTGGTGTTGAGTTCCTGCATACCTCCCACACCGGCTACTTCCAGCAGAATGTCACCGGTACCGCCTCCAACTGCGGTGTCGTCAACTACGCTCTGGCGTTTCCCAAAGGAACCACGGACCCTGCGAGTTGGAACTACACCGAAGTCAACCGGGCCTGCGCGAACGGCACCTTCACCCAGGGCTCGGGAAACTTCAACATTGACCTCGCACGCAATGCGATCGCCTTCTGGGTACAGGATGACTGGAAGGTGTTGTCTCGCGTCACACTCAATCTTGGCGTCCGCTATGACAACGATCTCGGCGCCTTCGCTCCGAATCTCCAACTGAACAATGGCCTGTTGACACCGAAGAGCAACGACAACAATAACTTTGCTCCGCGCCTGGGCTTCGTCTACGATCTCGCGGGGACGGGAAAGACTGTCGTGCGTGGCGGTGCCGGACTCTTCTACTCAGACATCTCGGCCAACCAGACCATCGACATGCAGATATTCAACGGTGTCACCTCGCTGCAGCGATCCGTCACCGGTAGTGCTACGAGTCCGCTCAACCTGCAGAATCCCTTCCCGGCCTCCATCGCTATCCCACGCCAAGCTGTCCAGCCCCTCGGTCCCAACGTCTCGACACCCTACTCGTTGCAACTCTCCATCGGCGTTCAGCGTGAGCTTCCCTTGCGCGCCGTCGTCTCCGCGGACTTCGTCCACACACGCACTTATCACGACTGGGTACGGCTAAACGCCAACCTTCTGGCCAATCCCAACAATGCTCAATTCAACCTCAACCCGAGCGCTAAATTTGTTCCTGGAACCACGGTGAGCTGCCCCAATGGCGGCGTCACTCCGGACGCCAGCTTCACCGCCAACAGCTTCAATGCCTGCGCCCAGGCCTTCACTGCCGTCAACCAGTTCTTTACACCCAACGAGGCGGGAGGCATCTACGACGGGCTTCAACTCGGCATTCGCCAGTCGGTCAGCCATGGCTTCTACAGCGGAGTCGCCTATACCTACTCTCACTATAAGAACTCCTCTGAGTCGCCCTTTTACTACCCCAACAAGCCCTTCGTCAGCGGTGTTCACGATGAGTGGGCCAACGCGCAGGACGACCAGCGCCACACCCTCACCATCACGGGCAACTACGAGTGGAAGTACGGCCTCTCGCTCTCCGGCCTCTTCCACTTCGGCTCCGGTAACGCGTTTCCCACTGCAGTTGGAAACGCTTCTGCCTCTCCCGCAACCGGCGCTGCTACCGCGCAGCCTACCGGTTATGCTCCGAGCTACAACCGCACCTTCGGTGCCGGTGTTACTCCCATCGCTGCCGGGACGACCTGCCCGACCAGCAGCTGTGTCTTTGTCTATAACCCCACTGTGAATAACTATTACGACAGCACTGGCTATTACATCACCAAGCGCGATGCCTTTTACGGCCGTAACATCTACCGTGCAGACAGCCGCCTGCAGGAGAAGATCAAGATTACCGAGCGGTATCGCGTCATCGTTGCCGCTGAGGCCTTCAACCTCTTCAACCACTCCAACTACGGAAACTACAACACCACCGTCAACTCACCCTCTTACGCCACTCCAATCGGCACGACCTCTGCAGCTACTGGCGTGCCTGTCGAGTGGCGTCCGCGTTCGCTGCAGTTTCTTGCCCGCTTCGAGTTCTAACTTTGTCGTAAGCTGAAGGCTCAAATCCACTACCAGGATGCGCAGTGCTTGAGAGCACTGCGCATCCGCCTGAGGGGAATACATCCATGTATCTTGCAACACGCCGCCCACTTCTTGCCGCAGGTTCCCTGGTCTCTGTGCTCCTCCTCTCAGCAGTTGCAACTCCCCTCTCCGCCGCGCCGCCGGATAAGAGCAAGCTCATCACGATCTCCGAAGGTACGGATATGGCGGTGACGGTCTCTCCCGATCACAAGACGATCATCGCGGACATCCAGGGACTTCTCTACACGATGCCCATTGCCGGCGGCGCTGCCAAGCAGATCACCACGCCGTATCAGGAGGCTTCGCACCCGGACTGGTCCGCCAAGGGCGATCTTGTCGCCATTCAGTCTTACGCCGGTGGGACTTTCCACATCTGGACTATGCGCCCCGACGGTAGCGGGCTCAAGCAACTCACCAACGGTCATGGCGACGATCGAGAGCCGCGTATATCGCTCGACGGCAAGACCATTGCCTTTGCCTCCGACCGCGCCTTCAAAGGCAACTACGATATCTGGACCGTCGACATCGCTACAGGTGCGCTCAAACAAATTACGACCGCAGAGGCTGACGAGTTCGAGCCCTCATGGTCTCCCGATGGCGCTCAGATAGCCTTCGCCAGCGGTACCGGCATTGCGGGCAAGACCATCGAATCCATCACGCTTGCTACGGGCAAACAGACTACGCTCGCCACGAGCACCACAGGCCGCGTCGAAGCGCCGAGTTTTTCGCCTGACGGCAAGAGCCTGGCTTACACTCAGTTCACTGGCGTGGGTATGTTCATGAGTGGCGCTCATCTCGTCGTCACAGGGACTGCTTCGTATACCGGGCGGGCTGAGGACACCTTTCCATTTCCGGCTATCTGGCTTTCAAATACCGAACTGCTCTACACGGCCGATGGACATATTCTCCGCACCGATCTCGCTGCGAAGTCCGAGACTCCCATCCCCTTCACTGCCACCATCAAATCCATCCGCCCTCAGTATCCGCACAAGGTCTATGATTTCGACACCACAGCAGCGCATCCGGTGAAGGGGATCTATGCTCCGGCTCTTTCGCCCGACGGAAAGCAGGTGGCCTTCGTGGCGCTTAACCAACTCTGCCTTATGTCCATTGGCGGCGCACCGGTTGCGATTACACATGACTCCTTCTATAAACAGGGACCTGCCTGGTCTCCTGATGGTAAGACACTCGCCTATGTCTCAGACCGTGATGGAATTGAGAACGTCTATCTCCACGATGTCTCCGCTGCCGACACGTCAGGAGACAAGCGTCCTTCGCCAAGCCAGTCCGCGCAGATTATGCCTGCGTGGTCGCCCGACGGAAAACTTATCGCCTTTCAAGATCAGACGGGCGCAACGCTTACCCTCGACGTCGCCACTGGCGCAATCAAACCGCTTGCTCCGTTGACCTTCTTCCCCGGTCGCCCTGCGTTTTCGTCGAATGGCAAGACGGTAGCAATTGCCACGATCAAGCCTTACACCAAGCGCTTCCGCGAAGGCACCAGCTCGATCCTCACGGTGGACGTGGCTACGGGCAAGACCGAGTTCTTTGCTCCCGCTCCGTTCGAGTCGATCACGACACGTACGGAAGATGGTCCCATCTACTCGCCCAATGGCAAAGAGATGGCCTTTGTCATGGATGACCTTCTCTATACCATGCCTGTTGATGCTAACGGCCTCCCATCTGGTTCCGCAGTCAAGCTGAATGACGAGACTACCGATGCCCCAACATGGTCCGGCGACTCCAGCAAGATTCTCTACCTCAATAATGGCAAGTTGAAGCTGATCGATCGCGCCAGCAAAGCCGTCTCGACGGTTCCGGTCGATCTCACCTTTACCAACGCCAAGCCTCAGCAGAAGCTTCTGATCCATGCCGCGCGCTTCTGGAAGGGCGCGGGTCCTGATGAGCAGAAGGATGTCGACATCCTTATCACGGACAACCGCGTCACTAGTGTTAGCCCCCACAGCGCTACCGCGCCTGCCGGTGTCACGCGCACCATCGAAGCCGGTGACTCCACGGTGATGCCTGGCCTGTGGGAGAACCATGCTCATACGGACTCCGACAACTCTATCTACTACGGCGATCGCTTCGGGCGTCTCTGGCTCATCTATGGCATCACCGAGATCCGTGCTATCGCGGACAATGCCTACCGGGCGCTCTCGCATCGCGAGGCCTATGACTCCGGCACCGCCGTAGGACCACGCCTCTTTACCACCGGAGAGGCTGTCGATGGTGAGCGCGTCTACTATCCCATGATGATCCCGACTACTAGCGAGGCGCAGTTGCACCGCGAGTTCGGCCGCCTCAAGGCGTTGGACTTCGACTTCGTTAAACTTTACGTTCGCCTGCCCTACACCTGGGCGGAGCAGGGAATTCAGTTCGCCCACTCACAGATGGGTGTCGAGACCGCCTCGCACTACCTTCTGCCTGCCGTCTCCCTCGGCGAGGACGGCATGAGTCATATCTCCGCTACGGCTCGCACCGGATATGCCTACTCGCGCAGCTTCACGGGACGCAGCTACTCCGACGTGCGCACCCTTCTCGAAGATTCTGGCATGTGGACCATCAGCACCATCCTCAGTCCTGCCATGTACGTTGAACATCCAACGATGGCTGACGATCCGCGCTATGATGTGGCTCCGCCATGGGAGAAGGCTCGCCTGAAGCTTGGCCGCGACAATACCCTGAAGTCAGATCAGACCGACGGACTCAAGCGCGTTCAATATGAAGAGGAGACCATCGGCAGCGTTGTGAAAGGTGGCGGCCTCATCCTGGCGGGAACCGATTCGCCTCTGGACCTCCCAGCTACGAGCCTCCACCTCAACCTTCGCAGTCAGGTCAAGTACGGTCTCGCCCCCTGGCAGGCGCTTGAGACTGCGACTATCCTGCCTGCGAAGGCCTACGGTCTGAGCAAAGACCTTGGCACCATCGAACCCGGCCACCTTGCGGATCTCATTATTGTCTCTGGAAATCCGCTCAAAGATATCAACGACACGGCCCGCGTTCAGTGCGTTATGAAGAACGGCCAGCTTCAATCCGTTGCCGCGATTATGGCTCCGTTTGCCAAATCCACTACCGGTGCCACTATCTGCCCGGCAACAGGCCAAAACCCCTGAAGCTTGTATTGTTTGGATAGGACGCTAACGCAATGGTTGGGGGGCTGCCTGCCATGCGCATCTACGTTGCACTTAGCCGTTCTGCGCTATCTCGTTCTAATAGAACAAGCAATATCTGAGTGATTAGAAGTAGAGAGAGCTTAGCGAGACAGCCGTTCTCTTGCGTCAGTCTGCCGACGTTGGCTCTGTGCCGTCCATTCCCTCCTTCTATTGATCAAACATTGCGAAGTGGAGCAAACTACCCCATGAGGTACATACCCTTCTGGAGGGTCGTTGCAAAGAAAGGTTTGGAGATGTCGTCCTGTTAGGCTACTTGCGTGGGACACTTGTCGACAAGATGTAGCGGTTATTATTCCAGGCCGCAGTGTTTCAGGGAGAAGAGGAAGCCAAGCGTCTGGTAGCACACGATCTAGACAAGCTGGGACCGATCTCGAAACAGACGAATGCAATCCCTATGTCCTCCGCAGGTGGAAGCTGCAATGTTGCTCAAGCTTGAATAGTAGCGCGCTCGAAAACAGAAAGTGAGGACGCTAAGCTGAAATTTTCCAAATGGAAGAATAATCACAACCTGCCTCTTTTCATGCATCCAGTCATCTTTCTTGGGGGTGCAGTGCTACTGGGCGCCCTCTTCGCGCTACAGGAATGGATTAGCTCGCGCTTCTGGAACTACCACGTTCACTTAGGTCTGCTCCTGGAAGCCTGGGGGGTTCAGTATTTTTTGTGGGGTGCGCTGTGCTGGCTCATATGGTGGAAGCTTAGACCACAGATCAACAACGCAACTGTGCGCACCATGTTGACGTTTTTCTTCCCTCTGAGCATAGTGGTCAGCGTCGTTGAAGAGATGATTTGGATCCTGGTCTTTCCGAAACTCCCCCTGGGCCGGCCGCCCATGCCGTACTGGCACCGCCTGGCGTTTCATCTGGATGCAGAACTAGTCGACAACATGGTCCTCTTCTGGTCTGCTTTTTTCCTCTTCAAAGGGATCGGTTACTACCAGAGGTATCGCGAGAAGGAGATGGCGGCTACGCAACTGCAGTCACAGCTTGTCCAGGCACAGATGCGGGCGTTGCGAATGCAGTTGAATCCGCACTTTCTTTTCAACACGATGAACAGTATCTCCAGCCTCATGCGGAGCGATGTTCAGGCGGCGGATCTGATGTTGGAACAACTCAGTCGTCTCCTGCGTATCACCCTCCAACGAGGCGATGCGCAGTTTATTCCCTTGAGCGATGAGATGGAGTTTGTCGAGATGTACCTGGCTATGCAGGATCGCAGATTTGCAGGACGAGTACGGCAAGAGATGAAGGTAGACCCACATCTTCATGATGCCTTTGTTCCAACGATGATTCTCCAGCCCATCGTCGAGAACGCCTATGCTCACGGACTTTCTCGAATAACCAGCAACGGCTTACTGACGGTTGAGGCGTCTTCGGAAAACTCGAGACTGTGCCTCCGCGTCACAAATACAGGCTTGGGCCTGCACCCCGTCTCACCCCGCAACGGATCCGGTAAGGGCGTGGGATTGGCCAATGTCAAGGATCGTCTACGGATGCACTATGGAGCGGACCATACGTTCTCCATCTCCGAAGTTGAAAATAATACTGTCCAGGTAGTTGTGACGCTCCCCCTACAGTTCTCCGTACGTCCAACAGAAAAGCCAGCAAGGTATGGTGCGTGATGATTCAGGCCGTTTTGGCAGATGATGAAGTCTTGGCACGACAGAAGCTGCGTCAACTCCTCCGAGAGATACCAGAGATCGAGATCGTTGGGGAAGGAGCTACGGCAGCAGAGACCATTGATCTGGTTCGTGCCACGAAACCCGATCTGCTCTTCCTCGACGTTCGTATGCCGGATATGGACGGCTTCGACATCGTCGGGGAACTGTCGTCTGCAGAGACCTGCTCTCTGCCATGCATCATCTTCACGACAGCATACGATCGCTACGCATTGCGTGCCTTTGAGATCAATGCCGTGGACTATCTGCTGAAGCCATTTACCCTGGAACGATTTCGCGCGGCCACGGAGCGCGCGCTGCAACAGATCAAAAATAAGAAGCAGAATCCCGAGTCGGCCACTCCCAAAAATCAGAACGGCGTTGCTACGTATACAACGCGCATCATCTTCAAATCGAAGGGACGAATTATCTTCCTGCCTGTGTCGGAGATCTACTGGATTGGGGCGGAGGAAAACTATGTCCGCATCTGTACTCAATCAGAGACGCATCTCCTGCGTGAGACTATGGCCCATCTTGAGGAAAAGCTCGACCCGGGCACCTTCTTCCGAGTTCATCGCTCGTCCATTGTCAATCTCCAATACGTCAAAGAGGTGCGCCCAGAGGTAGACGGCGAGTATGGAGTCCTCCTCCACAATGGTCAAAGGATCCCGATGAGCCGAAGCTATCGCTCACGCATCAAGTACTGGCTAGAGCGTTGATGGCGCGCCTTGTTTGAAAGCCGCGCCACCTTGGTGCCAGGCGTTTATCCCTGCGATTCGTTATGGATCGTCGGTGCATCGCTGAGGTTGAAGACTAAGTGGCCTCCCTTAACGAGTTGCGCATGATCGACAGACATAACTTTCTGCGGAACGCCATTCCACTCCACCGACTGCACATAGATTGACTTGGCAGAGTCTCGCTTGGCCTCGATCGTCAGCTTGCGGTTGCCGGCTACCGTTAGTTCCACCCGATCGAACAACGGCGTACCAAAGTCATATTTCGCACTCACCGGATCGACCGCATACAAACCAAGACTGCTGATCACGAACCATGCCGACATCTGGCCGCAGTCTTCATTGCCTGCCATCCCATCCGGCTTGTTGTCGTACATCGTCTCCAGCAAACTGCGCACCCGGGCCTGCGTCTTATGCGGAGCCCCTGCATAGTTATAGAGGTAGGCAATATGATGGCTCGGCTCGTTGCCATGGGCATATTGACCTACCATCCCAGTGACATCGGGTGGCATGTCAGGCGGCATCTCGGAGCTTTGATTGAACAGTTCATCGAGTTTGTCGACGAAGAGCTTCTTGCCGCCCAGGGTCTCGATCAACAGAGTCGGATCATGCTGTACGCAAAAGGTTGTTTGCCAGGCATTGGCTTCAGTGTAGTCACGCCACTTCGTAATCTTAATGGACTTTGGGTTGAAGGGAGAGGCCCATCGACCGTCTGAATACTTCGGACGGATAAATCCCGATTCCTTGTCGTACAGATTCACAAAGGAGCGCGACTGCTTCATCAACAGCGCGTGATCTGCGTCCTCGCCGGCAGCTTTTGCCAGCGTAGCCACAGCCCAGTCATCATACGAATAGTCGAGCGTCTTGCTCGCTGACTCCTCCTGTTCATCGCAGGGAACGTAGCCCAGCTTCCGATACGCAGCCAATCCGCGATAATCATCCGTCATGGCACGCTTCTTGAAGGGTGTATAAGCAGTTTTCGCATCGATTCCGCGAAAGCCCTTTGCCAGAGCTTCAGCGACAACGGGAGCGGAGTGATACCCCACCATCGTTCCTGTCTCGCATCCTTGCAACGGCCATACGGGCACCCCTTCCGGACTCTGCTCCGCCATGCGAATCAGGCAGTTCACAAAATCCGGCACTCGATCGCCCAGAATCAGGGTGTACATCGGATGCGCCGCGCGGTAGGTATCCCACAACGAGAAGGAGCTGTAGTTGTGTGTCCCCTTTGCGAGCGTGTGTACCTTTCCATCCATGCCACGGTATCGACCGTCCACGTCGTCAAACAAGGTGGGCGCTACCATCATGTGGTAAAGGCCAGTGTAGAAGATCTCAAGATATTTCTGGTCGTCGGAGCTTACGTGGATACACCCTAGCTCTTTCCGCCAGGCAGCATGCGCTGCGGCGCGCGCACCATCGAAGTCCCATCCGGAAGCTTCAGCCTTCAGGTTCCCTGCGGCGCCATCGATACTCACGCCTGAGATGCCGGTCTTCACCAGAACAACTTCATTTTCGTTTGTTCTGAACTTCAAAACGCAGCGCAGGGACTTGCCCTTTACCTCGTCCTTACCGGCGTTCACCAGATTGCCTTCAGCGTAGACCTCCGCGTTCTCAAACGGCTTTGAAAACTTCATGGAGAAGTAAACCTGCCTGCCCTTCGCCCACAGGTCTGTGCAACGTCCGCCGACAATTGTGTCGTTCCCAACAATACTGAGCGAAGACCAGCGGACATCGGGCACCGGGCCGTTCCCGTTGGCTCCTCCAGCATGTGCCAGATCGAGCAAAAAGCGTGCATTATCTGATTTTGGAAATGTGTACCGATGGATGCCAACGCGCTCCGTTGCCGTCAACTCAGCCTTGACTTTCGAGTCCTGCAAGTAGACGCGATAGTAGCCCGGCACCGCCTCCTCATCGTTATGGGAGAATCGAGACCGATAGCTTGTAGGCGAGTCCGGCTTGGCCTGAGGATCGAATTTGAAATCGTCCGTTGCCGGCATCAGCAGAACATCCAGCAGATCGGCACAGCCAGTGCCGCTCAAGTGCGTATGGCTAAAGCCCAGAATTGAGCTATCGGCATAGTGATATCCGGAACAGTGGTCCCAATCCTTGATGCCCGTATCCGGGCTCAACTGTACACCGCCAAATGGCATTGTTGCACCCGGATAGGTGTGTCCATGTCCGCCTGTACCAATTGCAATCTTGACCAGCTTTGTATTGTCAGCCTCGGCGACATCACCTGCAGGCTTCCCTAAAAATGGCTGGAGGGACGCTGGCAGAGCCAATGCGTCCCTCACAAAACAAGCCATGGATGCTGCCGATACACCGCCTAGAAAGTTTCTTCGCGATACCATTCTTCACCTCGTCCAGCAAATACATTAATGAGAACTATACCGGCTATTGAGCCCCCTTGGCTGATTCGAGAAGTTCGTCGACACACCCTGCAGGCTTATTCACCGGATTGCATCGCGCCACAAGCCCGCCCGGAAGCTCCACCGAAAATTTTGTCCACGGCGACGGCTCCGATGAAGGGTAATCTGTGCTGATCATCTGTGCCCCGCTCGAAAGTGCAAGGTTACGCCGTGTGGTGTCATTCGTGCGCGCCTGTTCGGTCCCCTCATCCGTGCGTGTTCGTACAAGGTATCCCTGCTTCACAAGGGCGTCGATCTCCGCGACCGTTCCGCCATTCTGTTCGACGAAGGCAGCATCCGGCGCACCCGGCAAGGCGTTCGTAAAGAGAATGCGGCCGCGCAGCGAAGGGTGTCCCTGTACATAAATGGGCCCGGCGTGCTGCTGGTCCATCAGAAAGATCACGCGTCCTCGTGCCTTGGCCAGCGTCGGCCACTTGCCCGCATGGACTGCCTCGACCAGGGTTGGAGCACTGCCACGAACCTCGTCCGGCGTAATCATCTCGTCCGCCTTGAAGACAGACCGAATCTCCGCATCCAGCGCATCAAAGATTGCTGGAGTGAATGGTTCCGTCTTCACCGCATCCGGCATCTGTCGCAGCTCGCCTTCTTTGGTCTCGACCAGAATGAAGATCGGCACATGCTGCGGATGTTGCTTGGACCATGTCCGGACCTGGGTGAGGCAAGCGACAAAGGTGTGGCAGGTGCTTCGCTCATCCAAATCCTGAACGTGCATCACCTTGAACCCAGGCTTGTCCATCTCGTGCTGAGGATCAAAGTCCGGGTCAGCCGTCAATCCAGCCGTTGCCACGCTTCGCACAATCGCGGGATGCGCAAATCGCCCTCCTTTGGTATCCGCGAAGACATCGATTTCAATCTGCCGCACCCCTCCAGAGAGTTGATCCGCGAGCGCAGCATGGTGATAGTCGAGCCCGCGCAGAGCCTTCGGGTTCTTCATCTCCAAGTACTTCCGTTCGCTCGGCGCAAACCCCGCGTGATAGCTGTTGTGCGAGCCAATCACCTGGATCTGGTTTAGATGCACGAGCTTGTCTTGATCTGCTGTCATTTGAGACCACGACACACGAGCCATAGCCAATACAGCCACGGCACCAAATGCACGAGTTGCTATACCTAAATTCATAGTCATCCAGTCCAAATAAAATTCGGCAGTGACGACATTGGCCATCACTGCCGTTTTGCTGCACCTTAAGGTTTTGTTGTGGTTCTTTAGCTCTTGTAGGGTTTGCTGTAATGGGTTGACCACTGCACCAGGTCTGCATTCATCCAGCGTATTGTCTGTTTCTTGCTGTCGGCTTCAAAGAGCATGTAGGCATTCGGATCGTATCGCGTGGCAGCAGTTACATAATGCTGTGGCCCAAAGGTATGGGCGAAGTCCACCCACTTGTGCCAGTGACCCGCGATCACAAACTGGATATTGTCTCGATACTTATAGAGCAGCGGATGAAGTCCATAGTCCTTCACCTCGGTTGGCGCAACGATCCAGAGCGGATAGTGAATGAACACGACCGTTGGTTTGCGATCATGCAACTGCGCCTCGGCCCAGTTCAGTTGCTCTTCGCCCAGCGTGCCGTACTGATGTTCCCTGGGGGAAGCCGTTTCGGCCCACGTGCTCCCCATAAAATTATTCAGATGGAGAAACCGAAAGCCCTTGTAGTCGATCGAAGAATAGGGCTTCGTCTTCAACTTCTCTGCAAAAAGCCGGTGAGACATATCACGAGATACTCGTGGCACATCGTAATCATGGTTGCCGAAGCCAAGATGCACCGGCATCTCAAAGCCGTCGAACAACTCCTTCGCGATATCGATTCGTGTGCGGTTCTTGAAGTAAAAGTCGTAGTCGGCAGAGGGGTAGTTATGAAAGCAGTCTCCCGGAATGAAGACCTGCTCGATCTTCGGCTTTAGGGAGTTGATCAAGGTCCTCGCCGAGATCAGGCGCTCGGTCGTGAGGAGGATGCTCTCATTGTCTTCGACTCCGTTCTCGGAGCCCTTTTTATAAAACTCGTCGATAATGTGCGTATCGCTAACCACCGCAAAGTGGAAGAGCGTGGGGGAGGTGGTCTGCGCCACCCCACCCCATGCCTGCTGTGTTGCCAGAGCAGCCAGCGCCCCTGCGCCTAGCTGTCCAAAGGTACGGCGGTCCATCTTCAATCGAAAGCTCCGTTGCCTGCAAGGATCAACTGCGGTTGAATACGGCGCCATTCCTGGAGAAACGGCGCCGTCGTGTAGTAACTTGCCTCACTATTAGCCTGTTACCTGTGCCCGCTAAAAAATAAGCTTGGCGGCAAGTTGCAGCTGACGTGCCGGAAACGCACCCGTGATCTGTCCGAAAGCGGAGTTTCCGAAGGTACCAAAGTTGCCATTGGTGAATGGGAGGTAGTTGACTTTATTCAGCACATTGAATGCCTCAGCCCGGAAGTCGAAGTTTGCGCTGTCGTTCCAAAGCGGAAATGCCTTGTGCAAACCGAGATCGGCCTGATAGAACGCAGGCGACCGCTCAGAGTTCCGGGTCCGTTGCCCCACGGATACGTCGTAGGAGTCGCGAGATTCGCAGAGGTGAAGTAATTGTTCAGTGAGGTCGCCGTCTTCACACGACTTGAAGAAGGAGCCTTGATCGGCCCATTATTCACACGGTTGGGACGGTAGGTCACAAGATCGGAGACATAAAGAGGTGACGATGATGAAAGCGAGTAGTTAATGTTCACCGGAAGTCCGCTCGTCATCGTGTTGATCAGAGTAAGCTGCCAGCCGCCCAACAACGTATTCGTCAGCCGACCTGTGCTGGCGCCCCACTTGCGGCCGTGGCCGTATGGCAGGTCATATACGATCGAGAGCGTGTCGGCCAACGGCTGATCATAGCCACCCGGACCATAGTCACGGCTTGGATTCGCATAGTTCACACGCGAATTGTCTCCATTCGCGGTCTCAAGATGACCGGAGGAGATATCGAAGATGCGGCCGTAAGTGAACGAGTTCAGAAGATAGAGGCCCGTCGAGGCGCGCTTTTCCAGCTTGAACTGCAGCGAGTTGTAGTTTGCCGACCCCGCGCCGTAGGCGATCTCGATCCCGCCAAAGGCCGCCACAGGGCGACGCGCCTGCAAGCTGCCGCAGGTTGTTCCAGCGGTTGCAACGCATGGTGTGGCCTGATTGTAATCGGCGAGAACCTGCAGATGCGTAGCCTTGTTGCCGACATAGGCGATGTCAGCCACAATGCCATATGGCAACTGCTGTTGAAAGCCTACTTGGTAGCTCTGCACGTAGCCGGTCTTGAAGTTGCGCGGAATATAGCGCGACAGGGTGTTCAAAGGATTGAAGTACGCAGGCGTTGTAAGATTTTGCGCGTACCCCTGTTGCGTCTGACGGAAACAGGTCGATTGGAGTTGGGTATCATTGATGCACAGCGTTGACGCGGAGGGTGATGTTGCCGCAGACGTTCCCTGAATAATATTGGCGTTCACGACGTTAGGACCGTTGTAGGTCAGGTTATTCTCGCCACCGGCGCGATTCCACTGTGAATAGCCGATGCCGTATCCTGCACGAATAACCGTCTTATCAGTCGCAGAGTAGGCGAAACCGAGACGTGGTCCGAAGTTATTGAGCGGAGTGTTCACCAGCGAACGGCTGTAGACTCCGCCGTTCCTCGCCTGAATAAGTGAATTCGTCCCTGGATCAAAGTTGGCCAGCTTGTTGTCCTTCTCATATTGTGGCGTGACGATCTCGTAGCGGAGTCCCGCATTGACCGTCAGCTTCGGCGACACTTTGAAGTCATCCTGGAAGTACATGAAGTTGTAGCGCTGCCTCAGGTTCACGACTGCATAGGTCGTCAACGCGTACGACGACCGGTTGCCCATCATGAAGTCAGCCAGGTTGCGCGCCTGCTGTGTCGCCGCGTCAGTATTGTTGACTGCGGCACCCGTTGGCCGCGAGAACTGTCCCTGATAGTTGTCCTGACCGTAGCTTGGGTTGAAGTCGTTGAGTTCGGTGTTCACAGCCTGGTACTCATAGCCCACCTTCATGCTGTGCTTACCCTTGATCCACGTGAAATTCACCTTCGGGTTATAGATCGTCGGGTTCTGGAACTGCGGGTTTGACGACTGGGCTCCAAACTGCGCGAAGCCCGTTACCGATTGCGCATTGAGCGAACGCACCACGGTCGGATCTGTCGGCAGCCCGTCCGTAATTCCGTTCTCCACCAGCATCGAGCTCTCGCCTACCCCGATGGGGAACTTCCCGCCTTTGTTCTGAGACCATCCGAAGCGAAAATCAAGCAGCTTGTTCCCAGAGATCATCCACGTCGCACCACCAGCGATATTGCGATTCTGAATGTTGACATTGCCATTTGAGTTGCCGCCTGCACGACCCGGGATTCCCGGAGGGTCGAAGAGGTAGCCGCGATGCTCACTATACCGGCCAAAGATGCTCCAATGTTCATTGAAGGTGTGATCCACGCGCCCATCACCCTTGTCATCCTTGATCTGGCCTCGCGGCGTAATCGCATAGTTGTTTGAAATGCCGCTCAGGTTGGGCAGCGGCAAGGCGGTCAGTACGGCCTGCGCGAAAGGCGTAATGGCGCTCGTGGGAATCTGGCCGGTCGGATAATCGACTCCCGTCACCGGATTCCGCAGAGCGATACCGAAATTACCCGCACGTTGAGCCGCAGTCGGCAGCGTTGAGGTGGTGTTCGCATTATTGAAGATCTGCCGTACTCCCTCATAGTCCGCGAAGAAGAACGTGTGGTCCTTCCAGATCGGCCCGCCAAATGTTCCGCCAAACTGGTTGCGGATGAACTTCGGTTTTGTTGCTCCCGGCGCGAGGAACGGACCGATCGCGTTGAAAGCCGTATTGCGCACATAGTCCCATGCCCGTCCGTGGAACTGATTGGTACCGCGGCGAACCGACGCATTGATCACGGCGCCCGTCGTGCGTCCGTACTCCGCCGAGTAGTTGTTCGTCTCAACACGAAACTCGCTGATCGCGTCTGGCGAAGGGGGAATGTTCTCGTTCGCAAAACCTTGGTTTGACGTGCCGTAGTTGTTATTGTCCAGGCCGTCCAGCAGGAAGTTGTTGAACGCGGAGCGCTGTCCGTTGATGTTGAACGAACCTTCGCGGCTCGACGTACCGTTGTTTTCAAGCAGCGACTTGCGTGCCCCCGGAACCAGTAGGACTAAGTCCGCATACGAGCGGCCATTCAAAGGAAGATCCTCAACCTGCCGCGTACCGATCACGGTTGAATGCGAACTCGTCTCCGTCTCCAATAACGTCGGCGCCGAACTCACCGTCACCGTCTCGCTCACCGAGCCCAGCTTCATGTTCACATCTACGCGTTGGCGCGCATTTGTTGTAACCGTGAAGTTCTGAGTCTGCAACCGCTCGAAGCCTGCCGCCTCAGCCGTCACCTTGTACTGTCCGATCGGGACGCTCGGGAACTCAAACCGCCCTTCTCCATCCGTAGTTGCCGTCTGTGAGATGCTGGTGGCGATGTTGGTCAGCGTAATGGTGCTGTTTGGGATCGCCGCACCCGATGCGTCCCTTGCGTATCCGAGCACAGATGCCGATTCAAACTGTCCATAAGCGCTAAACGCCGGAAAAATCAGTAGCAGCGCTATTGCCAGCCGAAACCATACAGACTTTGCACACAAGCCTGTCGTCTTGTTCCATACGCTTCCCGGGATAGCGTATCGTCCTGCTTTTGTGATTTGCATCATGACCGTCCTTGTTCAATCAAAAAGTTGACTTCTTCATTGCGAACGCAGCTTCTGAGACCCTGCGCCGCATGATTTTCTACCTTCTCGTGGACGGTGAGAACTTTACTCACGCCCCTATGTGATGTCAAGCAAAATCCCGCAACGACACCGATAACGTAAATATGCCTTCCTGATTCCTAAGCTCAGGTAAAACAATTAGTTACATGTGTGATCGCGAGGGTGTAACGCGAACTGGATTAGCTCGCAAAATATCTCCTAATGCTCTTTGCCCGGAGATCTGTTTGTATAAGGTAATACTGCCTACGTTATATGAAGCGGAGATAAATAAGCGGTAACGTATGAATAAACAGGCGTCTTCGTAAAAAACTTTTATAAAGAGGGCATATGAGTCTTTTTGGGTTCAGCATCCGCCATTCGTGAAGTTAGTTGCTCCTGGCCGCACCAGCCGAATCTGGCCATAGCTGACCCTCATCGAGCTTCTTGCCGGGATGGTGAAAAAGCTTGGGCTTTGTTGCCTCGCCTTGTCCGCGCCAGAGGTTCTGACATGACGATCTTCCATCGCACAGACAAGGCAAAGCCCCGAGGCGAACATCGCGCTCAGGGCCTGTACTCAATCATCTATCAAGCGACTACCACGCAATCTTCGCCGGGAAGAACTCCGCGAACAGATCGTCGTAGTAAGGCTTCAACTCCTTCAGATTTGGCTTCGTGTGTCCCTTGGAGTAGAGGTCGTACACGTTGAACTTGTTTACCCACTCAAGCATCTCGACATCGTGCTTGCTCATCAGGTGCCGGTACGCACCATGCCGGTGTGCCGAATAGAAAGAGTGATACCGCAGCATGTACAGCGACTCCTCCGGCATGTAGTTCTTCATCACCTCGCCGATATAGCCGTCGTGCCCAAATGACATGTGTACCTTTTCCAGCCCGCAGTTCGGCTCGTAAATGCCGTATTTCGTCTGGTACAGAGGATTATTGATGTCCGGATTCGCCTTGAAGTACTCCGGAAACACAATGTCCTTCGAGTAGGCGCAGCCCACCGGAAACGTATCCCCCACTACGCCCCACTGCGGCTCGCCCCACAGGCACAGCACCTTGCCCAGGTCGTGGATGAACCCTGTCAGCACAAACCAGCGCGGATGCCCATCTTTCCGGATAGCCTCCGACGTCTGCAGCAGATGCTCGATCTGAGTCAGGTCGGTATCCGGATCGCTGTCATCGACCAGCGTATTCAGAAACTCCGCGGCCTCCCAAATACTCTTCTCACCCTTGTTCAGGCCGAAGTACTCCTTCTCCTTCGCCATTACGTAGTCGAATGTCTGGTATTGATGGTTCAGCCGATAGAACTCCGCGACGCCCGGGTTCGCCTCCGCGTCGTATTGGCGAAACTCCTCTTCGCTCTTGCCTTCCTGATAGCGCCCGGTTAAAAAATCATCCCACTCATCTAGATCTTTCAGTGGGGCATTAGTCGCGAGTATGTTTGTTGCCATAGGATTTCCCTCCGTCGAAGGTCCAGCGATCAGCGTTACCGCTAACTATAGGAGCATCGGGCAACAGATGGCAAGCCTTTTATATCCGTAAATACTTTATTGCCCCTCTTCCTGTCTCAGTTCTGCCCGGAAGGCCCGTTCCCGGTCCGCCACATACGCTTTATATCCAGCAGGATCAACGAATGGGTTCGCCTCACCCTGCTTCATGCGAGCAAATTTCTTCTCCATTCCGTAATAGCCCCCATGCGCCCCCAGGAAGATATCGCAGGGCAGGGAGTTGAGTGTCCGAAACGTCTTCTCGAAGTCCTCTACTCTCTTCGGATACCCCGCACTTCCGACCAGCTTGTATCCCGGATTCACATTCGGGCTTCCGATAATCACGACGTCATAGGTCCGGCCGCCATCCGCGACCTTCATCGTCCACGTCGTGCATCCCTTCGTATGCCCTGGGGTAAGGTGAGCCACCAGCACCGCACCCCCCAACTTCACCTCATCGCCATCATGCAGCACCCGGTCGACCTTCACGGGCGGATAGCGCTGGGCCACATCGCTTCCATACTGGAAATCGCTCTTACCGCCATCCTCCACCACCGGAACATCGGCATCCATGACCATGTACTTCGCGCCAGTCATCTGCTTTACCAGCGAACTCCCCGCATCATGGTCGAAGTGCGCATGGCTGATCAGCAGAATCTTCACATCGCTGAAGCGAAACCCCAGCCCCTCCACGCTCTTCTTGATCAAGGGTGGCGAACTCTTCAAGCTGCTGTTGATCAGGATATGGCCGTGTGGTGTCGTAATCAGGTAAGAGGCGAGGTCCTTGCTCCCCACGTAATACACATTGCCGACGATGCGGTGTGGAGGAAAGGGTTTCGTCCAGTCAGAATTGATCTCGGCACTCAGGCTTCCGGCCAGGACAATCAGTAGCGTCAATAAGCGAAGGAACATAGCCCGAGCATGACACCGCTTTCGGTGAATATCTATCCATAACTTAGGGGAAATCCGTTGCTCTTCTAGGTACAGCCGTGTATCCCGCACCCGGATGCTGACTCATGGCAGCCTGGCGGCAGCTCGTCACAATTTTGCTGCAAATCGAAGGTTTGCACTCATCGACTCCCATACACTGGCAGGCGACGCAGGCAGCGACAATCTCCAGTCTTCCGATTTCCCGAGGAGGAACCACCCTTATGAAACACATCATTGCGCTTCTACTTCTCTCACTACCGTTCACCGCTCACACACAGACTCCAACTCCAAAGCCTCCCACAACCCTCAGAGGTGTTCTGCTCGAGCAGCTCCGAACCACTCACAACGAGAAAGATTGGTTCGTCCCCGCGAACACTGCCGTCGAAGGCCTGACGGCAGAGCAGGCTAAATGGACCGACGGCAAGGGAAACCATTCGGTCGGCCAACTGGCCAACCATCTGGTCTTCTGGAATATGCAGGCACTAGCGAAGTTCAAAGGCGAGCAGCCGGCGAAGTTCAGCGGCAATAACGACGAGACCTTCAACAGCTTCGACGCCAAACAGTGGGACGCGCTCGTCCGCCAACTCGATAAGGTCATGACCGACTGGGAGAAGGCCGTCGAAGCAGCCGACGACAAAAAGATCGCCGAAAATGCCTCCACCATTGCCCACATCGGCACCCACAATGCCTACCATGTAGGCCAGATCATCTTTGTCCGCAAGGAGCAGGGCTCGTGGGATCCGAGCAAAGGCGTCAAATGAGTCGAATGCCCGGACATATCTCCGACAGCACCTTGGGTTGAGTCAGTATATGTCTTCGAATGATGTGCTTACCTGTTGCCAGCGAGGCTCCGGGGCACGTCGCCCGAACTAGTTGTTTGATTTTAGACCAAGCTCCCAAAGCTCTTCTTCGTATCGAGAGTTGCCGTTCAAGGTGAAGATCTGGGCCAAGTGGTAATGGTCATGAACGTACTGACGGAAGGGGGCGGCGTTGTCGCGAACATCTGAGGAAGTAATGTTTTTCGGGAACAACACGATGAAGCGAGGTTGGTGGCGTTGGAACGCCTCGGTGATGGCAACTACCTGATCGGGCCGAGTGTATTCATCGTAGTTGATGAACTCGGACGCGGTGGGATTGTTCAACGAGAGATAGAGGCAGAGAGCGGACTGGTTGAAGAAAAACTCGGATGGGTGGGTTCGCTGAGCGAGCCATTGAAATTCGCGGAATACGAGGATGTCGCTGAAAGCCGTCCGGCCGATGGGAAGATCCAGGGTGGCGTGCCACTGAGTCTGTCTACGAACCGGCAGCAACAAAGCAAAGACAGCTGCCAGGATGCACAACACATTGCGAACATATTTATGTGCAGGGCTCTGCTGGCTTATGAGCCACGTGCAGATGAGAATGGCAGGCGGAGCTACTGTGGAAAGACGAAAATATCTAGGACCGTTGGCGACAGCCAGGAAAAGGGCGAGACCGATCAGATGGAGGAGAACAAGGTGCTGCCGAAGTGCAGGAGGCAGTACTTCGTGCTTGCGCCACAGTCGATGAATTCCAAGGAAATAGATATAGGGAACAAGAGCATAGATGAACAAGAAAGGGATAAGACGAACGATGTCGGCCGGTGCATGTACCGATGGAAACTGATGGAGATAGGTCCGGGGGGAGTTGACCTCACCGGAAGACATAAATCTAAGTGGGAACAAGACGAGATCGAAGAGAATAGTCCAAAAACCTGCTTTATGGATGTAGTACCCAAGGACGCAAGAGAGTATTAGGGTGAATGGCAGAGCCAGAGTTGCGAGCTGCGTGAGGATATTGGATTCTTGGGTTTCGGATCGTTTCAGCCATAACAGGTAGATGATTAGAGCGACGAAGGTCAGTCCGCCCTGGGTTTGAGTAAAGAGAGTTGATATGCCGCAGAGTACGCTGGCTGCGAATATCCGCTTAAGGTTTACGCCACCCATAAGAACGCTAACCGCAGCCAGAGCGGCGAGAGTACTGTACCAGTGGTGTGTCAGATCGAGTGCGTTACTGAAGTCAAAGACGAGGAATAACAGAGCAGGAAGCAGAATGAGCGGACCGCGGAGTATTCTGCTGGCGATCTGTGTGATGACACAACAGAGAAAGAGCCCGACAACGATGCCCCATGCCTGCATAACCCAGGCGTGGATGCCGAAGACACGGAATGTTGCGGCATAGAGCAGTTCAGTGCCAGGCGTAACCATTTCGAAAAAGTCACGGTACAGAATCTGACCGTGAACAATACGCGCAGCGCGAGAGAAAAACAGAATCTGGTCACCTATGCCAGCAAAGGGGGTAGCGGGAAGCAGAAAGGTTCGCAAATAGAGGAATACCAAGGCTCCGGCGAATGAGAGGGCGAAGATGAAGCGAGAGAGGCGCTCTGCTGCATACGGCGGCTTGGGTTCTGTCATGAGAGTTGTCGAAATGATCCCATGACCACATCGGGAGAAGCAAATTCGAAGGATACCCAAAAGAGAGCGCGGCCATAAAAGGCCAGGTTAGTCGCGCTCAATACCTTCCCTTTCCACGCCCAAGCAGTTGGCTGCGGTTCCGCTTACGAAAACGAAATAAGCCGTCCTCCGTTATCTCCCGCCCGAAGCCCCTATCGTAGACTCCCGCGCCACCAGCGTAGACGGTACAAGAATGCTCTTCGGGTCCTGCTCCGGCTTGGCCGAGAGCTCCAGAGCAAACTCCCCCGCGATCCTCCCCAACTCAGCCGTCCCATGGTCGATTGAGCTCAGCGGAACTCGCAGGTAGTTCGCATAGCGCAGATTCCCGCAGCCGATAAACGCAATGTCCTCTGGAACTCGCAGCCCCGCCTGCAGTGTCGCTTCAATCGCACCTACAGCTGTCAGATCGTTATAGCAGAACACCGCATCCGGCCTGGGCTCCAGCTTCAGCAACTCCTGCATCGCCTGAAACCCGACCTTATCGCCCGACTCTTCCACCCGCTCCCGCACCACCACATAGCTCTCCGGCACAGTCAGCCTCGCCTCGGCCAGCACATTCCGATACCCCCGCAACCGGTCGAACGCGGGGCTCGTATTCTTTCCACCGATATGCGCGATCTGTTTCTTCCCAACCTCGATCAGATGCTTCGTCGCCATCTCTCCCACCTGCACATCGTCCGATCCGATAAAGTGCGCGGCTAGGTGAGCGAAGTTGCGGTCGAACAGAAGGTAGGGCGTCCTCTCGTCTCCAAGCTCATAAAAATTGCGCAGATTCGGCTGGCAGGAAGCAATCAGCAGAACATCGACCCCCCGGCTCAACAGGGTCCGTATCTCCTGCCGCTCCACCTCCGGGTCCTCCTCCGACGACGCCAGAATCAGCGCTCGGCTACTCGTCCGAAGGACCCCGCTCAGCGCCTTTGCAAACTCCGCGAAGAACGGATGCACCAGGTCCGGCACCACCAGCCCAACGGTATAGGTTCGTCCGCTCGCAAGCCCTCGGGCCATCATATTGGGCTGATAGTTCAACTCTTTCATCCGCTTCAACACGCGCCGCCGCGTCGCCTCGCCAATATCGGCGTTGCCGCGCAGCACCTTGGAAACGGTTACAACCGAGACTCCCAGATCACGCGCAATATCCTTCAGCCTGACAGCCATACATACTCCTGCCTAACATGTTACCGATGGATCATTTCACAGGTTCGTTCTAGCCTGAACACAATCTTAGCTCCGGCAGAGGTCTTAGCAGAATCGAGTCCGCCGCCAAAGGCTCCAGCCGCCCGCAATCAGACTCACCAGCAGGACCACTCCCAGAACCGCAATCCACCGGAAGTCCATCGTCAGGGGAGGCACAACCGCCCGCACTCCCAGCGTCACAAACACGCCGGTCGCAACCAGGACAATCGCATAGTCCCACCATCGCCGCTTCTCATCCCGCCCGCCAAACTCGTCCCCTGCCTGCGCCAGCAGCGTCCGGTTGTAGTCCAGCCCATATCGCTCGCACTCCCGCAGAACTGCCTCGTTCGTAGAGCTGTGCTCCTTCGCCGAAGCAACCGCTGTACTGATCGCCAGCGCGCCAAGGATCATCAGCACCGATCCGCCGAACACCAGCAGTTTATGCTGCTTGTCCGCACCAGCCAACTCCCCAAATACTAGAGCTCCCCACGCCAGGCCCCACAGCTGGTTGGTATTCGAGAGAGGAATTCCCCGCCCGATCCCCAGGTACTTCGCGGCGAACTGCTGAAACAGGTCGCCGATCACCCAGACAAATCCTCCCAGAAACAGCCAGAATAGAACCCCCGGCATATGGAACAGCTGGAAAGCCGGCGAGTGAATTCCCCCATCCAGCGCCAGCGTCAACGCCAGCACCGTTCCAAGCTCCCCCACCGTGAACGCCGTAACAAACGACAGCGGATTCATCCCGCTCAGATAAGCCTTTCGATACGGAACATACATCGTCCCCCACATCAGGCTCGCCCCCAGGGCCGCCGCAATTCCACGGAACGCATGTTGCCCCATCGATCCGCCGCCATGAATTGTGCTGAAGCCCAGCATCACCGCTGCAATCACAATCAAAATCGCGCCTACCACCACCTTGCTGATGTTCTTTGCGTCCGCTCCCTCCAGCTCACGAAACAGGACTCGCCCCCAGAACAGGCCAATCAGCGAGTTCGCATTCCACATGGGAAACGCCACCGCCAGCCCCACATCCCGAATCGCAAACACCGTCAGCGTATTCGCCACCGCCCAAAGCGCTCCGGCCAGCAGAGCCCACACAATCAGATGCTTCTTCTCCGCCAGATCCGCAAATACATACCCTGTGCCCTTCAGCAGGGTAGGGAAGGTCCACCGCGCCGTGAACACCCCAGCGACCATGCATAGCGAAATGGCAAACGGAGAGAACCCCGCATTCACCAGCTTCGTCGGAGCCTCCGCAGCTCCCAGCCAAACTCCCGCCGTCAACCCGCAGATCACACCCAGACCATGCAGCGACAAGCCACCTTTTCCCACCTTTTGCACCACACTTGCCATTCATCTCTCCAACTTCTACCACTCGCTTTTCGGCTTAATGCAACACCACCAGCAGCGCGATCCCCGCCAGCAGCACAAAAAAAGGCACCAGAAAATGGCTATCCGTAACCACCGCCTTCATCCCTCGACCGAACCCCATACCAAGCCTCCAAGCCTCAAAACCAAGAAAAATAAGCGGTTACGCAGGGCTAAACCCTATATGCACGCCGTACCACTGTCAATATAACCCTCCACGAAAATATCTTCCTAACCGCAAACCCAAAACCTTGTCTAATGCGCTGAATGGAAGAGAACGACCACTCAATCGTCCGGGCAGTTTTATCCGGAGACAAAGAGGCATACGGCGCACTCGTCGTACGCCACAGCCAGACCGTCTTCCGCGTAGCCTTCCGCATCACCGGCGATGAAGCCGACGCAGAAGAGGTCGTACAAGAGACCTTTCTACGTGGCTACCAACGGTTGCAGAGCTTCGAATCGCGCTCAGAGTTTGGAACCTGGATCTATCGAATTGCTGTCAACTGTGCCCTCAATATGATCAACAAGAAAAAAGTCGAAGCCGCATATCAAATCGCCGAGGAGACCGATCCGTCTCGGCAGCAGGTGCAGGTCTCTGACACTGCTGCCGGTCCCGAACGCGTCCTTCTCAGCCAGGAGATCGAAGCAATGCAGGCAGATGCTATGCAGAGCCTGACCACTACGGAGTGCACTGCCTTCACTCTTCGCCACATGGAGGATCGTTCCACTACCGAGATCGCTACGGCACTCAATATCTCCCCAAACGCAGCAAAACAGGCTGTCTTTCGCGCCGTCCAGAAGCTCCGCCGTGGATTGGCACCGTTAAGGGTAATCGCATGAAACATCTGAACGAAGAAGAACTGATCGAACATTACTATGGAGAAGCTGCCAGTCCTGCTCGCACTGCACGCCATCTTCTGGAATGCGATCTCTGCGCTGACACCTACGCAACCCTCCGGCAGGATCTCGCGGCCGTCAAATCTGTTCCCGTTCCGGCGCGAGACGCTCAGTACGGCGAGCAGGTGTGGCAATCACTCAGGAGCTCGCTTCCTGCGTACGAGAAGCAGAAGCGGACTTGGCTGAATCCCAATATCTGGAAAGCCCTGAGTTACCGGAAAGCTCTGGGCTACGCTACCGCTTGCGCTGTGCTCATCGCCATCGCCTTCTTCTCCGGCCGCCAGTGGGAGCACCAACGTTCACAGTCTCAGTCAGCAGTTGGGAGTCAGCCTCGACAGCCCATAATTTTCGTCGTTCTTGACGATCACCTCGATCGCTCCGAGCGGCTGCTGATCGAGTTGAACCATGCCGATGCATCCATGGGTGTGCCCGTGAAGGCCGAAGCTAGTGAACTGCTCTCGGCAAACCGTCTCTATCGTGAAAGTGCCACACGTGCTGGTGATTCCGAGCTTACCTCCGCACTCGATCGCCTGGAGCGCGTTCTCGTCGAAATTGTCAACGAACCCGACAGCTCCAATCCTGCTCACTTAGCCCGGCTTCAGAAAGAAATGAACACCGATGGTCTGCTCTTTGAGGTTCGCGTTCTGCGCTCCAGAATTCCGGGGCAACAGGAGAGCCATGCCATCCGAAGGAAAGGGGTATCGATCTAAATGAAAACCACATCGCTATTTCTAACTGCAGCTTTCGCTTCCGTACTGTTGGCTCCAGGCTTATTCGCTGCGACCGTCGTTCGGCCCACATCTGTCGCTGATGAGGCCTCTTCTGTAATGCAGAACGACAGCCTCTACGCAGATGGCACTCGCGCGATCAATGAAGGTCGATGGGCAGATGCAGGCGACATCTTCAGTAAGGTAGCTCAGCAGCACGGTGAGCGAGCCGAAGGAGGTCTCTATTGGAAGGCCTATGCCGAAAACAAAGAGGGCCAGCCCGCACGAGCTCTCCAAACTTGCGCTCAACTACGCAGCGCCTATCCCAAGAGCCGCTGGCTCAATGAATGTGGAGCGCTCGAAATTGAGATTCGCGGCAAGAGCGGCCATCCTGTCCAGCCCCAGGCCGAACAGGATGTAGAACTGAAGCTTCTGGCCCTGAACGCTCTGATGCAGCAGGACGAGTCTCGTGCCTTTCCTGCAATTCAGCAGATCCTCAACGGTAGCAGCTCCGACAAACTCAAGGAGCGCGCCCTTTTCGTGCTCGCGCAAAGCAACTCGAAGCAGGCCCAGGACCTCATCGGCCAGATCGCTCGCGGCCAGTCCAACCCCGCCCTTCAGGTAAAGGCTATCCGGATGTTTGCCGCTATCCGTGGCAAGGGGTCCGTCGATCTGCTGGCTGACGTCTATCAGCACAGCAGCAATGATGACGTTAAAAAAGCTGTCCTGCAGTCTTATCTGGTCTCAGGCAGCCCCGACAAACTTGTCGAAGCCGCACGTGGCGAATCAAATCCACAGCTTGCCAAGACCGCCGTTCAGTCGCTTGGTGCACTCGGGGCAACCGCGCAGCTCCAGACACTCTATCGCGAAACCAAGAGCTCTGAGACCAAATCCAACATTCTCAGCGGCCTCATAGCCGCAGGTCCCAAAGGCGCCGATGCCCTCGGAGCGATTGCCACTTCGGAACAGGATCCCGATCTACGCCGCAAGGCTATCCGCAATCTCGGAATCGCAGGCGGCTCCAGTGCTACTCCAGCGCTGCTCACCGCATACCAGAACAACTCCGACCCCGAGACAAAGAAGGCCGCCGTCGAAGCGCTCTTCCTCGCGAACGATGCGCACGATCTCGTCATCCTCGCTAAATCAGAAAAAGATCCCGTCTTAAAGCAAAAGATCGTCCAGCAGCTCAGTCTCATGCAGAACAAGGAAGCCACCGCCTACATGATCGAAATCCTCAACAAGTAGCCATCGCAGCAAGGAGGCATTCTT
>Ga0193716_1000247_pt1 | contig 33740 bp, 25 predicted proteins | sample U2c1metaG_FD_145901 | JGI IMG/M metagenome (GOLD analysis project Ga0193716, IMG submission 145901) | Soil microbial communities from a riparian zone of the East river system, Colorado, United States - U2c1 | ecosystem: Environmental > Terrestrial > Soil > Riparian zone | place: USA: East River...
GACTTCCAGCCACACTATTTATACAGTCACATTGTGCATAAACCCACCCCGAAAACTGAAAAAAGAAAAAGGGCGTCTCATTTTACTTTTGAGACACCCTCTTTTTTTATGAAAACCCATTCGTGCAAGCCTATGTGTTTACACTACTTTGTTAAAAATTAGTGAAGTATTAAATTTCCAATAACTGGACTGATAAATCATATCACTTTCTAACGGTATAAGAAATCTATTTGACAAATCCATCCCCCTTCTATTAAAAATTAGAATCTAACGAATATATATAGCCTACTATATATACACTCGGATAAATATACATAACCCTACCCTTATATTCGCTTTGCGTTTTTATAACCAAAACTACACTCAACATGAGAACACTACTTCTGCTCATTTGCAGTTGCATGCTTCTATTTGGCAGAACACTTGCACAAAACAGAACCATCCACGGAAAAGTAACGGATGACAAAGGAATTCCACTGGCTAATGTATCGGTAGTCGTCAAAGGCAGTGTAAAAGGCACTACGACCCAGTCGGACGGAACCTTTTCCCTTTCCCTCACTCCAAATGCCAAAACGCTCGTCTTTTCTTCTGTTGGATTTGGCCATTCGGAATTCCCGATTGGCAATAAAGAAGAGATGGCGATCACCCTTGCCCCGACAATGGATAAGGATCTGCAGGACGTGGTCGTCGTTGGGTATGGCACCCAGAAAAAATCCGATCTCACTTCTTCGATCGTAAAAGTCAATGGCGACAAAGTGGCTAACATTCCTTTTTCTTCGGTCGACCAGGCTCTCCAGGGTAAAGCGGCCGGCGTACAGTCTACCGGCTTCAGCGGTCAGCCAGGCGCGAACCAGCAGATCCGTATCCGGGGCATTGGTTCTTATTCGGCCGGCACCAATCCCCTCTACGTCATCGATGGTGTCCAGATCAACAGCGGCGATCTTCAAAACCAGACGATCGTATCCTCGGCCAACGTACTGGCTAGTGTGAATCCCGATGATATCGAGTCCATATCCATCCTCAAGGATGCGGCCGCTACCTCGATCTATGGCGCCAGGGGCGGAAATGGAGTTATCGTCATCACCACCAAAAAAGGTCGCGTCGGTAAGACACAGATCAATGCCAACGGAGAAGTTGGCGAAAACAAATTAGGCAATGTCCCCACTGCAGCCAAACCCCTCAACGCCAAAGACTGGCTGGCCCTCTACCAGGAAGGGTATGTCAACGCAGGAAATACGGCGGCTCAGGCTGCTACTGCAGCGGCCGTTTATGGAGACGGCACCACCAGCACAAACTGGCTGGATAAGGTGACGAGGAATGGTCAGCAGCAGCAATACAATATCTCCGCCCAGGGTGGAGATGGTAAGACTACGTTCTTCCTGTCCGGAGGTTATTTCAAACAACAGGCCTCCACGATCGGCGCCGATCTCACCCGATATTCGTCCCTTATGAAATTGGACCATACGATGGGCAAACTGAACCTATCACTCAGTATGCAACCGTCTTATACCAGCCAGAACGGCCCATTGAGCAACGGCAGCCAGTTCGGCAACCCAATCCTGTCCGCCTTCTTCCTGAGGCCAACGCAAAATGCTTACAATTCCGACGGCAGCCTCAATATTTCCACAGCCGCCAAGGATTTTTCCAGTACGTACAATCCTCTATACATTGTATCGAATAATGTACATTCCAACGGCGGTTTCAGCGGTATCGGCAATGCCCAAGCGCGGTACAGCATCCTGGATAACCTCAAATTCCTCAGCAGGATGGGGGTGCAGTACCAGACTTATAATCAATACCAGTATGACAATCCCCTGCATGGCGACGGAAAGGCGAATAACGGACGGGGGTTTGCCGACTACGCCCAGTATTTCCTGACGGACTGGGTCAACCAGTTGGATTATCATTTCAATCTCACCAGGAATAAAGACCTTGTGGCAGATGCCAAAGTTGGTTATGAGTCGATCCTTTCCAAATCCTATTTCATTACGGCGGCACAGCAGAATTTTCCGACCACCCGCTTGGACCTGTCAACGATCGCCTCAACACCGACGGCAGGAACCGCGTCTGCATCCGATTATTCGTTTGCCTCCGTCTATTCGAACCTGACCTTGAACTACAAGGAAAAATACATCCTGTCTGGCAACTTCCGCCGGGATGGTTCTTCCCGCTTCTCACCCTCTCACAAATACGGAAACTTCCCCGCCGTTGGCTTCTCCTGGAACGTATCCAAAGAGAATTTCATGGACCAGGTCAAGGGTATTTCCAACCTGAAACTGAGAGCATCCTACGGAACTACCGGGAACGCCGAGATCGGTAACTATAGTTTCCTTCAGACATTGGGATATGGCACCACTTTAAATTACAACAACCAGCCCGGAGGTGGGTTCAATGGCATCGGTAACCCTAATCTGACTTGGGAACGGGACAAACAGACCGATGTGGGCGTCGACGCCTCCTTTCTCGCCAACAGGCTCAACGTCGTTATTGACTATTACAATAAAGTAAGCTCGGATCTATTATTCGCCGTACCGCTTTCCCAGGGGTCTGGATTCACTTTCATCACGGAAAACCTCGGCAGGATGTCCAACAAAGGGATCGAGATTACGATCAATGCCACACCGATCGCTACCAAGAACTTCACCTGGGATATCAGCTTCAATTTTACCCACAACAAGAACGAGATGCTGGCACTTCCGCCGACACAACCCCAGGTTGTTAATACCAACTTCCTGGTGAAACGCGGCCTGGACCTCAATACCTGGTATATGCGTCAGTGGGCCGGTGTAAACCCAACCAATGGCGATCCCCTCTGGTACACTGACTCCAGCAAGAAGTCGACCACTAATAACTACAATGCCGCAGCAAGGGTCAATACGGGAAAATCCGCTAACCCGAAATACTATGGCGGTCTTTCCAATACCTTCACTTATAAAGGATTCAGCCTGACCGCAGACCTGGTATACAATTACGGGAATTATGTATGGGACCAATGGGCTTTTTACCTGACCGACGAAGTAAGTCCGACCTACGGTAAATACGGGATTACCAAAAACAGATGGCAAAAAGCCGGAGATGTGACAAACGTGCCTAAATTAGTCTATAACTCACCTAATTTTTCCAACTCATCCTCGACCAGGTTTCTTTACAAGGCGGACTTTATCCGGCTGCGGAATATCTCCCTGGGATATACTTTCCCAACGACAATTGCACGGCGCATGCGCATGAACAGCCTGCGCCTCTATGTCCGCGGCACCAATCTCTGGACAAAAACCTATGACAAGAATTTGACGATGGATCCGGAAGTCGGGGGCAGCAGCAACTACAACGGCAGCAACGGCGTCACTACCTCTACCGTCGGTACCAACAACCTGAACGTTTTCTATAACAAGGCCCTCACCGCCGGGCTCAGCATTGGCTTCTAATCCTTCTAAAAAAAAAATATGAAACATAAAATATTATATATCATCTTAATTGGAGCTATCCTGGGTTCGTCCTGTTCCAAGAATTACCTAAACCGTCTACCTTACAACGGTTTGCCGCTCGCGACGGCCATCCAATCGCAGGCAGACCTTCTCGTAGCCACCACGGGCATGTACAGCTCGATGCGAAACACCGACCTGTATGGCCGTACCCTGCCTGTGAAAGGTGACCTGATGGCGGACAATTCATACGTAACGGCGGCTAACTCTGGAAGATATCTTACGATGAATAATTTTGTATTCTCCAACACAGATGCCTATGCTGCCGCCATCTGGCAGAATGCCTATATCGCAATAAAATTTGCGAACACGATCATCAACTCGACACTGCCGGATACCACGGCCACTATCAGTGAATATATCGGAGAGGCCTATGCGGTACGCGCGCTCATGCATTTCGAGCTTGTAAGGAACTATGGCCATCCCTATACTTTGGCCCCCAATGACCTGGGCGTGCCAATCGTCACGTCCTATCACCCCGACTCCCTCGCTCCCCGCAATACCGTCAAAGAAGTATACGCGCAGATCATCAACGACCTCGAAAAAGCTTATTCGCTGATGAGCGTTTATAGGGGTACCGCCTATTTTTCGAAATACTCTGCCCGTGCGCTGGAAGCCCGGGTCTATCAGAATATGGGAGACTGGGCGAACGCCCTGACAACTTCCATGGATGTGATCAATAACGGCGGCTGGACCCTGCTGGGGTCGTCCGCATATGTCAGCCCTACCGGGAATCTTGGCGCTACTCCGGGCAGCGCTAGCTATAGTCCGGGCGGGTATTGGGCCAGTCCTGCCGTACAGGCCAGCTCAAAGAATGAAACCATGTTCGAAGTAGCCAGCGATCTGGCCAATAACAATGCATTCGACCAGATCGGGTTTATTTACCTGCAGATCGGCGGTGGCTATGGCGATATCCTTGGCACCGACAGCCTATATAACTTATACTCCGCCACCGACGTAAGAAAGGGATTGTTGGTCCTGACCCCTCCCAAATACAGGAGTGGACAGAGCGGGAATATCTATCTCAACTATAAATATTCCAATCCAGCTGGCAGCGGTGATAAGGACGATACCAAAGTGCTGCGTTTTTCAGACGTCATTCTCATAGCGGCGGAAGCCTATTACAATGCCGGGGATTTGCTTAATGCCAATAAATACCTTAACATGGTGGCCCAAAAAAGGGATCCTTCCTTCGCTGGCTGGAACGATGCCGGCGCACAAGTGTTGGAAGACATCCTGGTCGAAAGAAGAAAAGAACTGGCTTTCGAAGGTTCCCGTTTCTGGGACCTGCTCCGGCTGGGCAGGAGTTGGGCGAAGGTCAAGAATCAATCTCCATTATCCTTCGTTACTGTAGTACCCGGCAACCCTGGCCTGATATTACCGATCCCTGTAACCGAATTGAATGCCAATCCGAATATGAAGCAGAACCCTGGGTATAATTAAAGTTTATCAAAAATTGACAACAAAAAGTCCCTGCTTTTAAAAAGCAGGGGCTTTTTTTATTTTGGTGTAATAAGAATCCGAATCTCAAGCAGAATGATGGCTATTGATCATCTTCTGATAAATGAAAAAGGCCGGCTTGTTCGCAAGCCGGCCTTTCTTTATAAAGTGTTGTAATTTTTGAAAGCTTCCGGCCTATCGATAGACAGGGATTTAATGCGCCCTTTTTTCAGAAGGGTCTGGAGCCGATAGTCCGTAGCGAGCTTCTCCCGGTAGCCACCAAACGATGTGGCCAGCCCGGCGGCAGTATAGATGCCGCAAAATGGCTGGAAAAATCCGTCTTCCGAGTCTTCGCGGTATGAGTAGTAATCAAAAGGGCCGTTCTCCTCATACGCCCGGATCATTTTGTCAATGGTTGCCGTATCCAGGTCGATCATGTCACAGGCCAGCAGCAGGATATCCGTTTTGGGAAGACGCCGGTGCAGGCTGAAGAGTCCATTCAGCGGCCCCGGAAGGTCTAGCGTATCTACGACGAGGTGCCGCTCCGGCAGGATCGTTTTATAAGCCGTATGCTGATTGCTGTTGATGGAATAAAACACAGGGATCTTCCAGGGACTCAGTTTCTGTCCCATGTGCAGGGCCCAGGGAGTACCATCTTTTAACAGCAATCCCTTGTCACTCCCCATACGCCGGCTTTCGCCGCCGCAAAGCACCAGACCGAGGAGCTTATCCATTCAGCTGTTGTTTGTCCGGCTGTTTTGTATCCGGCTGTTGTCTATCCGGCTGTTGTCTATCAATATGACCGAGGCTTTTTTGCGGGCTGACCTTGTCACGGACCAGCTGCTTCAGCTCTTTGATTTCGGGAAAACGACCTTCGCGGCGGCGGTCGAAGATTATTTCACCGTTTATGGAAATGATATAGGTGCCGGCAAGCGTCGCGGGTTGGAGACTTACGGCATGGATGTCACCCGTAAAGGTGGTGAGCAGTTCCTGCGCCATATATGCGGCCCGGAGCATCCAGCCACATTGGGGGCAGTATTCGATGGTTATAGTGGGATTCATTAGTGACTATGTCTTTTTATGGGTCAGATCGGTCTGCGATCTATTAAGTCTCGTAAATGTGTTTGCTGGCGTCTCCGGTTACGGCTTGGCAATTACAATTGTTGCCCCATTCCTGCGAGCCATCCGCATAATGTTCGCATTTCCAGATAGGGGCTTCGTGTTTGATCCGGTCGATGATGTAACGGTTGGCAGCATAGGCTTCACGGCGATGGGCCGAAGCCGTGATCACTATAACAGCCGTATCACCTATGGCGACTTTGCCGATGCGATGTTGTGCGATGGCGATGTGTAGCTGCCATTTACTGCGGGCTTCCTCTACTATCTCGTTTATGAGTCGTGTGGCCAAAGGGATATAGGCTTCGTATTCGAGAAAGTTTACGGCAAGCCCCTTGTTGCTGTTGCGAACTTCCCCGCTGAAGAGAACGACGGCACCTGCCCCGGGATGATGGGCGCCTGCCAGCAGGCCAATCATGTCCAACGGTTCAGCGGAGATGACATTAGCCGGCGCAGCGGATGCTTGCGTTGTCGCGTCCGGCGCGGAACTAGCCTCCGCTGCTGGGGGGTATGATGACGACTGTGTCATGTGCTTTCAATTTAAAATCCTTGTCAATAAAACCCTCTTCCACTGCAAAACGACAGGATGACAGCAGCTCGTCGGCGCCCCCATTCATCTTCACCAGCACTGCTCTCAGCTCGTCGGTATTGCCTATCGTTTCCATGAGTTCGAACTCCGGCTGAAAATAGTCTTTCAGCTTTGCGTAGACGTGAATTTTCATGCTTTGTATTTTAAGAATCTATTTCGTTCCCAATACGCCCGACCCCGAGAGGCAACGAGGCGGTGATCAGGGTCTTATCCGCCTATATGCAACATGCTCAGATCGCTGCCGGTAAATCGCAGGGCCTGTTTCTGTGCCATCGCCGACTGCAGCTTGATCCCCCACTCTACTTCGCTTTCTTTGAGTGAGAGCGGGATCGGGTGATTGCTGCTAAGACAGCCATAGATATTACCGCTGCTGTCCAGCCGGAGCCGGTTGCAGTCCCGGCAAAATGGCTGACTTTCATTGGCGATGATCCCGATGACCTGTCCTGCTTCTGTTTTCCAATACCGCGCGGTTGCCGAGGCCGCCCGATCCAAAGGGGTCAGGGTATATCGTTTCGAAAGAATAGCAAGGATCTCGTCCTGTGTCAGCAAATAACGGTCTGCCTGGTCAAACAAGTGTCCCATCGCCATTATTTCGAGGAAACGGATCCTGATCCCGCGCGATGCAGCCAATTCCGCCAGGGGAAGCACCTGGGAATCATTGATCCCTTTCATGACCACCGCATTCATCTTGACGGCCAGTCCTGCTGCCAGGGCCGCATCTATACCACGAATGATCCGGTCCGCCGAATGGCGTCTGCTCATCCGGAAGAAAGCGTCTTCGTCAACGGCATCCAAAGAGACGTTGATGGACTGCAGGCCAGCTTCCTTCAGGGGCAGCGCCAGCCTTTCCAGTAAAAAACCGTTTGTCGTCAGTTTGATCTGGGGCGTCAGTTCGGTCTGAGCGTCCCCCAATGCCTTTATTCCTTTAATAAGCTGAACCAGCCCGGGGTAAAGCAGAGGCTCTCCCCCTGTTAGCCGGATAGTATCCAGCCGCAGCTGGGTGTGAAGCCGGCCGATCATCGTCAGCAGCTGTTCGCCGGGCAGTGAATCTCCTCTGCCCGAGACATTGGCCTGTTTCAGCTCATCCTCCCCTGCGACGCAATAGACGCAGCCCAGGTTACAGTGATGCAACAGGCTAACCCGCAGGGTACTGAATGTTCTTCCATATTTATCGGCAATTATGGCCATATTGTCTTTATAAAGGTACGATAGTCGTCAGTGAATTACCATGGATTTTTCCAGGGTGTTGAAATCAGTTTTGGGCCCTCCGCAGAGCGGGCAGCTGTAGTCAGGTGAGACCCGTTCAAAGCTTGTGCCGGGCTTGATCCCGCTCTCCGGATCTCCGTATTGCTGATCGTACAGGGTCAGACAGTGGCGGCAGCGGTACAATACCTTTTCTGCCGCGGGGGCATTGCCCGCCGGTGTGACGATGGGGTCCTGTTGGTTTTGCAACTGGTAAAACTCCTTACATAAAGACACCAGGTAAGGAAAAATGTTCTCTTTTTCGAGGTCTTTCCGGAACAGGACGTATTCTTTGGAATGAGGATTAAAACCGGGCGTATGCCAGATCTCATAACGGTCTAATAATTTCAGCTGTCCGGGCCGGATAACCTCCTGTTTGCGAATAATTACCGAACCCGACAGTCCCGAGCCTCTGCGGGTCTTGATCGAAAAGGTAAGGCCTTCTGTGCGGATGTCGTCCTGGTCCAGTAATCTGACGAGATAACGTTTCAGCCGAAGGCCTTCAGGGCAAAAGTCTTCCATCTGCCAGTTGAGCTCGTTGGATGCATGACGAATATTCATCCGGAACTTACCCAGGGCAAACTCCCAGAGGGTCAGATCCGGCTCTTCGATGCCCTTTATCAACAGGGACTTCCACGGAGTAGTATAAAGCTGCCCTATTTTGGTTTGCAGACAGATCAAAGAGACAGCCTTTAGAAAAGGCAGGGGAAATAATTCCTCACGGCGATAGATACCCAACCAGTTCTTATTGCCATAACGGTTGAACCCTTCGTAATAGGGTACGTTGAAAGGCGGCAGCTGCAGCGACGGCAGGGTTGGTCCGTCGGGGATGAGGCCGCGGGAACGTACAGCAGAGAACAGCAGCTCGCCCCAATTGTCTTCGCTCAACGACGACAGCAGGTGCTGTTCGATCAAGCGGCTGAGACGCGAGATATCCGGTGAATAGACTCCCGTCTTCCAGCCATACATTTCGTTGGTTCCGGGCCGGCGGACATAGAGGTGCCAGTGATTATTCACCGCTGAGCTGACAAAATTGAGATGACCCGTAAAAAAGGGGATCAGGGACTGGCTGCTCTCCACGAGGTTGATCTTTAGCCGGGGGCGGAAATCAAATCCGGCCAGGATATCTTTATACAGACCTTCACTAACCCATTGGGACTTTCCGAAGACGGCTTCGGTCACATAAGAGCTGATGATATTGGGATGAGTCTCCTTCTCCGTCTCGAAAAAGATCCCGGCCTGCTCCAACTCCCGGAAAAACGTTGAGCCATAGCGGTCGGCTACCTTACAATACAACTGCTGACGGGCGCCGAACTGCATGTCGGGGACCTTCGCCCGTTCTGCCGCCTCGACGATGGTGTATAGGTCGCCGGCTGCAATGATGCCGCCGGGGAGGTTAATCTTTACGAGATGATTTTTGCGGAACATTCTTCCAATATTTTTTTTATTTCCGGGCGGCAGCTTCCGCATCCCGTTCCGGCGCCTGTGGCGGCACAAAGCGCCGCAACATCGGTAAAACCTTCTTCGATCTTTTTTACAAGATTCCCGCTTCCCACATTGTTACAGCTGCAGACGAGCCGTCCCAGCACCGGTTCGGCCTTTGTGCCGCTCCGAAGCAGGTTGATCCGTTTGTCGCTGAGTTCGATGCCGGCGGTTATCCATTCCCGGAACTCCCGAAACTCTTCTTTGTCGCCAACCAAAATGGCCCCGACGAGGCGGTCCTGGTGAATGATACATTTTTTATAATATCGTCTTGCCTTGTCGATAAAAACGATCTCTTCATATTCCCGGGAATTGGGACTTTCGGACAAGCCGATGCTACAAAGATCGAAGCCGTGGATCTTGATAATATTCATGGGTACGCTGCCGCTGTAGTGACTGGCAATGTCCCCATTTAGATAACGGGCAAGTACATCCGCCTGCTGTTCGGCAGCGGCTGTGAACCCATACAGGTTGCCGTCGAACTCGGCTATTTCCCCAATGGCATGGATGGAGGCATCGCTGGTCTGAAGATAACCGTTGATCACCAGGCCGCGGCGATATTCGAGTCCGCATGCTTTCCCGATCTCGATGTTGGGTACCGTGCCGATAGCAAAAACAAGCGTATCGCAATCCAGCACGCGGCCGCTGCGCAGGCGTATACCCGTGAGCTGTGACTGACCATAAAAAAGCTGGACCTCATCGGAATAATATATTTCACAACCCAGGTCGACGATCTCTTCGTGGAGAAGCTGGCTGCCCAGGGTATCGAGCTGGCGGTCGAGAAAACGCGAGCTGCGGTGGATGACAGAGACCCTGATAGCCATTTCGCGCAAGGATGCGGCCAGCTCGAGTCCCAGCAGGCCGCCGCCTACTACTACGACATGCCCGCCGGCAGGCACCTGTACCCTGAACCGGTCCGCATCTGCACGGCTTCGCAGCGTGAAAATACCATCGAGGCCCGGTATATTTTTAGGCAGGGCCGCGCGGCTGCCCATCGCGAGGATAAGACGATCATAATGCGTAGTGACCCCTGTAGAATCAACCACGTATTTTTCTTCGCGGTTAATAGACTCGATGCTGATGCCCCGACGTAATTCGATACCGTTGTCGGTCTCCTCTTCATCTGTCATACTCACCAACTCTTTCCAGCTCTGTGTCCCGCTGATATAATCCGGTAACTGCACGCGGTTGTAAAAGGGCTGATCTTCCTTGTTAAAGATTACGATCTCGTCGTCTTGATTGAGGGCGCGGTAACTCCTGACAAAACCGTGCGCCCCGGCCCCCGCGCCTACGATAACGATCCGTTCTTTTTTCTTTTTATAACGTGACACCTCAACGGCGCAGAATTTAAAATCAGGTTCTTTTGAAACAGGGTCCACCAGGTTGTTGGTTAGGTTATTGACCCGGTTGAGATCGTTGCCCAGGATCTTTCCCCAGTGCATGGGCAGAAAGACCGTGCCTTTCTTTACGCTATCGGTCAGTTTAGCCGGTACGCGCACTTCTCCCCGGCGGGAGCGGACCACTACAATGTCATTCCCCATCAATCCCAGGGCGCGGGCATCTGCAGGATGGATCTCCAGGAAGGCCCGGGAGATATGTTGTTTTAGCTTGTTGACCTTTCCCGTCCTTGTCATCGTATGCCACTGATCACGGATGCGGCCTGTCGTCAGGATAAAGGGATAATCGGCGTCCGGCAGTTCGCTGCGCAATTCGTCATCCGCAGCATGAAAAAGGGCTCTTCCGGAAGGGGTATGGAATTTCTTGTCGGTGAACAGACGGGAAGTACCTGCCTGCTGCTTGCCCTCCGGATCATTGAAGCTACCTTCCGGATAGGGCCACTGTACCGAACGGCGCTTTTGAAGTATCCCGTAATCCAGGCCGCTGATATCGATAGAGGTGCCGGCGGTCAGCAAGGCATGCTCCCGGAAAATAGCTGCGGGTCCGCTATAGTCAAATCCCCGGAAGCCCATCTTCTGTGCCAGTCTGCATAGGATCGTAACATCGGACAGCGCCTCTCCGGGGGCGTCGAGCACTTTGTCCAGCAGGCTGATCCTCCTTTCGGAATTGGTCATCGTCCCCTCCTTCTCCGCCCAGGTGGCGGCGGGCAGGATCAGGTCTGCATAGGCAAGAGTCTCTGGTTTGTTGCTGACCTCCTGCACGACGACGAACTTTGCTTTCTTTAGCGCGGCCTCGGCCTGGCGGATATCCGGCAGGCTGACGAGGGGATTGGTTCCCATGATCCAGATGGCTTTTAGACGGCCATCGGCGAGGGCCCCGAACATCTCGGTAGCGGTCAGCCCCGGTCGGGCGGAGATAGGACCGCTGCCCCAGTATTCCTGCACCTGCCGGCGGTGTTCGGGATTGGAAAGATCGCGATGTGCGGGTAAGAGATTGGCCAGGCCACCCACCTCCCGGCCGCCCATGGCGTTGGGTTGCCCGGTCAGGGAAAAGGGGCCTGCTCCGGGCCGACCTATCTGTCCGGTCAGCAGGTGAAGATCGATAAGAGAAAGCACTTTGTTTACTCCGCTGACGCTCTGGTTCAATCCCATCGTCCACAAACTGATATAACCCCGGGACTCTCCTATCCAGGTCGCAGCCTGCCGGATATCCGTTTCGGACAGTCCGCAGAGAAGGGCCGCCTCTTCCACTGATCTGGTGAATACACGTTGCCGGTAGTCTTCGAATTTTTCGGTATGATCGCGGATGAAGTCCGGGCAGAAGGTGCCTTGCTCGATGAGGATGCGACCGATGGCATAATGGAGGGTCATGTCCGTGCCGGGGTTGAGCGGCAGGTGGAGATCGGCTATGACGCAGCTGTCGGTGCGGCGCGGATCGGCGACGATGATCTTTACTTCGGGATGAGCTGCTTTATACGCTTCCACGCGGCGCCAGATGATGGGGTGGCACCAGGCGGGATTTGCGCCGGTAACAAAAAAGCAATCGGCCAGCTCGATGTCCGCGTAGCTGACCGGAACGCTGTCTTCGCCAAGCGCCATTTTATAGGCGGCGACGGCACTGCTCATACACAGCCTGGAATTACTGTCAATGTTGTTGCTGCCGATAAATCCCTTCATCAGTTTGTTGACCACGTAATATTCTTCGGTGAGGCACTGCCCGGATACGTAAAAGCCAACAGAATCGGGACCATATTTCCCGATAAGTGTCGCAAAAACTGCGGCAGCACGGTCCAGTGCCTCATCCCAACCGACGCGCTGCAGGGGCATATGCCGGGCCGGCCGCATCTGCGGAAAGAGCAGGCGGTCGCTGCGGTCGTTGGAGGTGTGATGGAGATTCAGTCCCTTGCTACACAACATTCCTTTGTTCACGGGGTAGTCCGCGCTGCCTTCGACAAAGATCCTTCCTTTTTTATCTTTGTGTACGGTGACGCCACAGCCTACGCCGCAATAACAGCAGGTGGAGAAGTAACGTTCGGTGTGACGAGGGTTGACAGACATGAGTGGATCAATTTTTTAAGCTGTTGCAGCCTTGCAAGCGGCAGCGATTCAAGCAGTCGCCGGCGTCGCCATTTCCGGCACGGGAGCCGGCGACTCCTTTCGAAACCGGGTAACCGATACGATAGCGGCAATGACCACTACCGTTAGCCCGATATAGGTAAAGGCTTCGCCATAGGTTATGGACTCCGACTTGAACAGGAAGCCAAACAACATTCCGCCCAGGTTGCCGCCGGCACCTACTACCCCGCTGATAAGACCTACATTTTTTTCGTTGATAAAAGGGACGATGCCGTATACAGCGCCATTGGCCATTTTCAGAAAGAGGGCAAAGGTCAGCATGAAGGCGATAGCAATAGGAAAGCTGGGTGCATGTGCAAAGGCGATGAGTCCCAGTCCTTCGAGCAGCAGGGCCGCGGCCAGCAGGCTTCCCTTTCCGCGCATGCCCCAGCGGAAGCCTGCGCGGTCGGAGAAATAGCCGCCGAGAGCACGGGCGAACAGGTTCATAAAGCCGAAGAGACCCGCCCAGAAACCGGCGCCATGCTGCGACAGATGGAAGGTGTCCACGAAGTGCAGCGAGGCTACATTGTCAAAGGTGATCTCCATGCCAAAACACATGGCATAGGCCATCGTCAACGCGGCTATCCGCCAGTCGGCAAAGACGGACCAGTCCGTGGAGCGGGAGGTGCGTGGAGTGCCGATCTCCGAATAGTTCCCCGCCGGAGTATCCTTTGTGTACCTGTAATATAAAAAAGCTACTATCCACATCATAACGGCCGGCACGATCATGGCATAACGCCAGGCCATATGTGGTGCATAACCAAATCCTACGATAGCCGAGAAGATGATGGGCATGACCATATTGGTCACTCCCCCGCCCAGGTTACCCCAGCCGCCGGTAATGGCGTTAGCAGTACCTTTTATACTCGAGGCAAACATCATCGAAGTATGGAATTGGGTGACGACAAATGATCCGCCTATAACACCGATGGCCAGTCGAAATAGGAGGAAGCTGGTATAGTCTGTTGCCAACCCGGCCAGGAGCACGGGTATAGAACCGACGAGGAGAAGACGTACGGCTGTCTTTCGGGGTCCGAGCCGGTCGCACAATTTGCCGATGAGCAGACGTGCGATGATGGTCGAGGAGACAGACGCAATGATAGTGTTGCCCACTTGTGCTTTTGACAACCCCAGGTCGGCGCGGATGGCGGGCATCAGTGGAGCAAGGCCGAACCAGCCGAAAAAGCAAACGAAGAACATAAGCCAGGTGATGTGGAAGGTGCGCATCTGCACGGTGTTGAGAGAGAAAAGGCGGATGCGGTCGAGTGGGCCTGCGGATGCGGCAGCGGTTAATGGTGATGGAATTGTGCTATTCATATAAGTCAGTTTATTTGGTCAGGAAATCAGGTCTTATATTTAATTGCAGGTAGGCCCAGGTGGCGTTGAGCCTGGCAGTACCGGGACTGATCCCTTTGGCATATTCCATGCTGCGGGAAGCCGCCATGCCACATAAGCCGGTTTCGAGCGAGACTGCCTTACTCAGCTGGTAGTCCGCGATCAGGTCGACTTCGCTGCCAAGGTAACGGGACAGGGCATTGCCCTTTAGATCTTTTTGCGCGGCGGCAAGGCCAAAATAATGATAAGCCAGCTCAAGGGTCAGGCGGTTGTTGCGGGAGCTGTATTTTTCTTTTGCAAAAGGGTTGTTGAGGCCGCCGGAAGCCGAACCTGTGCCGGCATAGAAAAAGTCAATAGCGCCCCAGAACTTATGCGGTGTCCCATAGAGCGGATCGAAGCGGTGACTGGTGGTGGAAGAAGAGAAGCCATTGTTCCCTGAAAGATAATCCCAGCCAAGGGTCGTAGAAAATAGTTTTCGGTTATATGTCAGAGACAGTGTCGACGTATAGGCTGCCAGGTTCAGGCCATCCCGGTCCCTGCCGGCCTGGTAATAAAATCCAGCCTGCAGACGCCAGTCATTGCGGCGACTTAACGGCGTGTTCAGCAGTAGCCCGGCTGTGACGCGGGCGTTGACACCGGGCTGGTTGAAGTGTCGTCCGTAAATATACCCCGTGTCGGAACCTGCGATGTTACGGACCGAATCCAGCCGATATTTTCCAAATTCATCGGCAAAGACCAATCCTGTAAGCCGGGCGCGGCGGATGGAGCGGGCTATATAGAGGTACTGCATCGACTTATAGTCCTGGTTGGCCCCATTGGTACCGGGAGCCGCGGCCAGGGCCGGGCTGCCATTCCTTGCGCTGAGACCGGCCGCATTCGTAAGAGGAATATAGCCACCTGGCACAGCCACCAGGTTGCCCCTGCTGTCCTTTATATAGGGCGCCAGGTTCGCGGGCGTATAATAGGTACCGTTATAATTAAAGGCGTCGGTGTTCTGATTGAAGGCAGCGCCGAGATCAGCCTGCCATTGACCATGTTGAAGCCGGAAGACGATGGCGTCATGACGACGGCCCTGCTGGAGCCAGTCCAGGTTGCCCAGCAGACGCTGGTCATCATATACCAGTTCCTGCCTGCCGATGCGAACGCTGAAATAGTCCACGGCGGAATGAGTAAAAGAGCTGTCGGCCTTATTCGCCAGGACAATCTCAGCCCATGCTTCATGCACGCTAAGGCGGGTGCCGTCGGCATTGCTGATAGTGGAAGCATCGGCGCCCCATACGCGGACATCCTGCAGAGAAGCCTGAAAGATCAGCCGGGAAGAGCGATAGTTAAAATTAAGCCGGGCCCGCTGGGAGGTAAGAAAGGCGGGTTTGGAACCGGCGGTTTCCAGCGTTGCGTAGCCGTCGCGGAGTTCGGTCCGTGTCCGGAGTTGTCCTGTCAGCGTCAGTTGAGCGCGGGAGGACAATGAAAGGCCTGATAAAATGAGGATACTCATCCCTTTTACGAGTTGTTGCTGATACATAAGACTTGTCGTTTTGGTTACAGGAAGATCAAATGGCAGCAACCGGGATGGATGGCAATCGGAGATAGTTAAGCAGTGAATCGATATATTAAAATATAATTAATCTAATACCCAAACGTCCGTCAGCGACTAAAAGCATCTAATTATATTATCTATGTAATAAAAATAAGGAAATTAATCAGGTTTTCTCCGCTTCGCATACAATTTAATCATATATTTATTTTATTCATGTAATATAATTGTGGGTATTGACTTCGAATTTGCGTTTATAAACCTAATTTGCGCGATAGACGAATAAGCTTAATAGATGAAGAAGAAAAACAACAATTGCGATCTGAAAAGCTGTTTTCTTTGCCAACGGTGTTTGCCGGAATGGCTGCCGGCGGTGCAGGCGCAACGGAAAAATCTGAATTTTAAGAAGGGGGAGCTGATTTTCCAGGAAGGGGAAGAAGTAAAGGGTATTTACTTTGTGTATAGTGGGACGGTGAAGGTGCACAAGAAATGGGGGACGGAAAAGGAGCTGATCATCCGTTTTGCCCAAAAGGGAGACATATTCGGGCATAGGGGTCTCGGGCATGAACCCCATTATCCTATTTCTGCGACGGCTATTGAACCGGTCAGCGTTTGTTATGTCGACCTGGAATTCTTTCAGACCTCCCTCAAAGTGAACCAGGAATTCATGTATGGTCTCCTGCTCTTTTTTGCCGACGAGTTACAGGAGTCCGAGCGCAAGATGCGCAACCTGGCGCATATGCAGGTAAAGGGACGGGTTGCCCAGGCATTGCTAAGCCTGGAGGAAAAATTCGGACGCTCGCCGGAAGGTCATATCGGTATTACGTTGAGCCGCCAGGACCTGGCTTCCCTGGTTGGCGCCACCTACGAGACAGTCTTTCGCATCATCAACGAGCTGGCGCAGGAAGAACTGATCGGGTTGGATGCAAAGAATATCACCATAACCGATGCCGTCAAATTAACCGATTACACAAAAGAATAACAAAGGACTTCATCACCCTCTTCAAGATCTTCGCTGGCGGCGGGGTGCAAGGCAAGGGCATTGGCTTGTCTGCCAAGGCGAATATCCCCTGAGCCATTGAGGCTGACGGGTGTGAGCCGGGCCGGAGCGCCGGACAGGTTTACAGGAAAAAACTCATCCAGCGGCGTTCGTTTCTTTCGGGGCTCCCCCATTGGCAGGCCCAGCGGTTCGGGTGCAGGAAGGCCGAGACAGGACTGCAGATAGGGTTGTATGAGCAGGATGGTGTTGACCAGGCAGGAAAAGGGATTACCCGGCAGCGCAAAGATCATGGAGTTGCGCGGGTCCGGAGCAGCGGATGCTGGTTGCCGCGAAGCTGACGACGGGTAAATACCGCACCAGGTGGGCTTGCCCGGCCGGATCGCCATTTTGTGAAACAATTTTTTTACTCCCAGGTCATCGAGTACACCGGGTACATAGTCCGCGTCACCGGCGGATACGCCGCCGCAGAGGATTACGATATCGCTCTCAATCTCTTTTTGCAGATGCTGGCGCAACAGTCCCTGGTCATCAGGTACATGTGCAAAAGCCGCAAGGCTGAAGCCTTCTTTTTTTAGCGCTGCCTCGATCAGCCAGCGATTGCTGTTGCGGATCTGAACGGGGCTGATAGTCGCCCCTACCGGCACAACTTCATTGCCCGTGGTCAGCAGGGTTATCCGGGGCAGCTTCTCCACTTTCACTTTTGTTTTGCCAAGACTAGCCAGCAAACCCATGACGGCGGGTTCGCAGTGGCAATTTCGATCGATGACGACGGCCCCGGCGCGGAGGTCTTCGCCGCGGCGGGCGATGTTCTGGAACAGTCGCCAGGGAAAGGCCGGGTTGGCGGGTGCGGGCAATATACCGGCAGGCAGCGGGTCGGATAGCTTGTTTTTTAAGACCATAGTTGTCGGGCCTTCTTCTATATCTTCCCGGCGGATGATAATGTCGGCACAGTCCGGTACGGCTGCGCCTGTCATGATCTTATAACATTCTCCCTCTTTGAGCATGCGGATCGGGTTGTCACCGGCAAAAACCGTTTCTGCGATCGTGAACTTTCGAATGCCAGTCTCCAGGTCATTGTAGCGTAGCGCATATCCATCCATGGTAGCCCGGGGAAAGGGAGGATAGTCCCTGTCGGCGTAGATTGGCTCCGCGAGTACGCGGCCGAAGGCTTTTTCGAGCGGCACCTCTTCGTGGCCAAAGGAATGGGCCTGTTGCAGAACAAGCTGCTGCGCCTGGCGATAGTCGATCAATGTCCACCTCCCTTCATCATTTTACGGGCATGAAATACTGCGGGCAAGATAGCTTCGAGGGATTCTCTTGCACCGTCGCTGCTGCCGGGCAGTGTTACGACCAGGGTATGACCGATAGAACCCGCCACTCCCCTGCTCATCATCGCCATCGGCGTGCGTTGTTGTCCAAATGCCCGCATCGCCTCGGCAATACCGTCGGCATCCCGTTCGAGCAGTTCCTGAACAGCGCTGACCGTATTATCACGGGGACCAAGGCCTGTGCCGCCGGTTGTGAAGATGAACTGGACGTCCTCTTTCACCCACTCCTTTATTTGGTGTTGAATCTCTTCCTTGTTGTCTGCAACGATAACATAATGTTTCACCCAGGCATTGGCCGCTTCCAGCATTTCCTTTATCAGCTTTCCACTTCTGTCTTCCCGCTGACCCGCGGCGGTGGAGTCTGAGCAAACCAGTACCGCGCAGGCAGGCGGCGTGGAAAAATAGCTGGAGCGGTCACTTTTCCCGCCTTTTTTTTCGAGCAGCCGGATATGCCCTATCTCAAGGACCTTATCCACCGGCTTCAGCATATCATAGATCTCAAGAGCCGCAATTGAAACGCCTGTGAGGATCTCCATTTCAATGCCTGTACGGCCGATGGACCGGGCTTCGCCTTTTATTACTATGCCCGTCCTTCCTGCAATGGCTTCGCCAAAAAGATCGGTGTGTAATTCTTTGTCGAGGAACTCGAATTCCATTTCCATGCCGTCGATGGCAACGGGATGACAATGGGGCAGCAATTGCGGGGTTGCCTTGGCGCCGAGAAAACCCGCGGCGCGGGCTACGTCGAAAAGATTGCCTTTTGGAAGCTCTTCGTTGCGGATGAGCTCTATCGTCGCGGCGGAGCAGAAGAGAATGCCTGCGGCCCGGGCGGTACGCAGGCTAATTTGTTTATGAGTTATGTCGCGCATGAATGAATTATTCTGCTGAAAGATACGACGAAAGACTTATTGGGAAGAGATGCTCACATACACTTTATCCCCCTTCACCTTCACCGGATAGGTCCGGATCCTGTAGTCATCACCGCTGAGGCACTCACCGGTGACCAGGGAAAAGGTCTTTTTATGAAACGGGCAGGCGACCTTGGGTTCACAGGTTTCGCCGGTGCTGCCGGTCATACCCCTGGAGAGGGCCATCTGTTGTTTGTGTGGACAGCGGTTTTGAGTGGCGAACCATTCCCCGCGGCGGCCGAAGTGGAAGATGGCGATCTGTTCCCCATCCACCAGGACGCAGGCGCCGCCGTCTTTGGGGATGTCGTCGACATGACAGGCCAGCTGCCATTTGAGGTTTTGGGTCGGATTTTTTGTATCGGGCTGCGTAAGCGTTTGCATTGGTTGAAATTTTGTTGGTTAAACTACCATTCCTTTGCTTTCACCTGGCTGCGGAGCGAGTCGAAGTCCAGTTCGGGATCTTTTTTACGCGGAGCGTTGACAAAGTGTACAAAGCGTTTGCGGAGCTCGGGGTTGTCCACTACTTCTTTCCATTCACAGGTATAACCGTCGACAAGGGATTGCATTTCTTCCTCCCAGGTCTCGCCCATACCAAGACTGTCGTTGACGATGACATTTTTCAGATAGCTCATCCCGCCTTCCATTTTATTCAGCCAGGTGGCGGTGCGTGTCAATGCATCAGCGGTGCGGATATAGAACATCAGGAAGCGGTCGAGGTATTTCACGCAGGTAGCTTTGTCGATGTCGACGGCCAGCAGCTGTGCGTGCTGTGGCTTGGAGCCGCCATTGCCGCAGACATAGAGGTTCCAGCCCTTTTCAGTAGCGATGATCCCGAAGTCCTTGCTCTGCGCCTCGGCACATTCGCGGATACAGCCGCTGACGCCGCCTTTTAACTTATGCGGCGCACGGATACCCCGGTAGCGATGTTCGATCTCAATGGCAAAGGAAACGCTGTCGTGCAGGCCGAATCGGCACCAGGTACTGCCAACACAGCTTTTGACGGTACGAAGGGCTTTACCGTAGGCATGACCGCTTTCAAAGCCCGCGTCGATCAGCTCTTCCCAGATTGCAGGGAGATCGCCTACGTGGGCGCCAAACAAGTCGATGCGCTGTCCACCGGTGATCTTTGTATAGAGCTTGTATTTTTTTGCCACCTTCCCCAGCACGATGAGCCTGTCCGGTGTGATCTCCCCGCCGGGAATACGGGGAACGACCGAATAGCTGCCGCCTTTCTGAATATTGGCGAGATAACGGTCATTGCTATCCTGGATGGTGGCCTGTTTGACGATGATCTCGTTCCAGCAGCTGGCCAGGATACTTGCTATTACCGGCTTACAAACCTCACAACCGTCTCCCTTGCCCCATTTTGCCAGGGCGTCATCATAGGTTCTTATGTTATGCAGTCTGACGAGGTCGAAAAGCTCCTGGCGTGAATGGCTGAAGTGTTCACAGATCACGTTGCGTACATATTGTCCATTGGCTTTCAGGGTAGCCGTAATTAGATCTTTTACCAGGGGGACACAACCTCCGCAGCCGGTGCCGGCACGGGTACATTTCTTCATTGCCTCGAAAGAGGTCGCGTCTTTTTCAGTCACTGTCTGGCAGATCGCAGCCTTTGTGACAGACTCACAGCTGCAGATTAGGGCTTCATCAGGCAACCCCATCACTCCGGCAGTCTCGCTGGCTCCGCCGCGGCTGCCAAGAATAAGATCTTCAGGATCGGGCGGCAGCACCAGTCGATTGTTGACGGTTTGCAACAGGATGTTGTAGGCAGTCGTGTCCCCGATGAGGACGCCGCCCAACAGGTATTTCCCATCCGTGCTGATGTTGATCCGTTTGTAAATACCCTTGTGTCTGTCTTCAAACACGATGGTACGGCAATCGGGTTCGGTCGCAAAAGGATCACCAAAGCTGGCCACGTCCTGACCGATGAGCTTCAGCTTTGTGCTCATATCAAAACCGGGGAAGGCCTTGTTGCCGCCTGACAGGTTGTTCACTACCACATCCGCCATTTCATAACCCGGTGCCACCAGGCCATAGATCATGCCCTGAAAAAGAGCGCATTCTCCGATGGCATAAATATTCTTATCGCTGGTCTGGAGGCGATCGTTGACCACTATCCCACCCCTGGTCCCGACCTGTAATCCCGCCAATCTTGCCAGCTCGTCACGGGGACGGATACCTGCTGATATCACCAGCATGTCCACGGGGAGCCGGGTCTCATCGGCAAATTGAAGGGCTTCCACTTTGTCTTTGCCTTCGATGGCCAGGGTCGATTTGTTGAGGTGCAGCTCCAGCCCCAGCTTCTTCAGGCTGGATTCCAGCATATGGCTGCCGGCGCTGTCTATCTGCCGGGGCATGAGACGGGTTGCGAATTCGACGACATGGGTCTGGGGAATGCCGAGGTCGAGCAATGCCTTAGCGGCCTCCAGCCCCAGCAGACCCCCGCCCATCACCGCCCCGCTTATGACACGGGGGGCATAGGCCCGTATCTTTTCCAGGTCTTCGATGGTGCGGTAAACAAAGACGCCTTCTTTTTCGATGCCACTGATGTCCGGAACAAAGGCCGAAGAGCCGGTGGCAAGCACAAGGATGTCATAATGTATCGAGGCTCCTTTGTAGGAATGGACGAGCTTTTGTTCGCGGTCGATCTCCCGGACGGGATCTCCGAGATAGAGCACGATCTCTTCGTCTTCGAACCAGCCTGTCATGGGAAGGCTGAGGTCAGCGGCCGACTTGCCATTGAAAAACTCGCTGAGATGTACCCGGTCATAGGCCGGATGGACTTCCTCCCCAAAAAGTACGATCCGGAATAAACCCGATGTCTTTAGTTTGGCGCAGAAACGATGTCCGACCATTCCGTTGCCCACCACCACCACTACGGGCCTGGCAGTATAGTTCATGATACTGATTTTTAAGGGTGAAGGCAGGCAATCGAAGATGTATTATAATTATACAAATATAATACTATATCACAAGTATACTGAATTTTTGTCCATATAATATTATTTATATAATAAAAAATATAAACTTTTCGAGTTTTTTGCCATATTTTGTATTATCAAATCGAATACAAATAATTAGTATATGAAAGTTATTTCTTCTTACTCTGCAGAATTGATCCTTGTCGGGGCTGGCCCGGGTGACCCGGAGCTTATCACGGTAAAAGCCTGGCGGGCTTTGCAGGAGACGGATGTCATTCTTTATGATCATCTGGCGAACATTGCGCTGTTGGAGCTGGCTCCGCCTGGTTGTGAGAAGGTTTATGTAGGGAAAGAGCCATATGGCCCTGCGACAAGCCAGGAAAGGATCCATCAGCTGATCCGGGAAAAGGCATCGAAAGGGGGAAAGATCATCCGGCTGAAGGGGGGTGACCCTTTCATCTTTGGGAGGGGGTTCGAGGAGCTGCTGTTTGCCCGGCAACTGGGATTGCGGGTTTCTTTTATACCCGGCATTTCCAGCATGCAGGCTTCGGGGTTTTCGGACATTCCGCTGACGCATCGGGCGATGAGCGAGAGTATCTGGATCGTCACCGGGACAAAGAAGGACGGTTCCTTATCGGAAGATCTTCGGCAGGCATTGAAAACCAGAACCACCGTAGTCATTTATATGGGTATGAAACAGCTGGCGGAGATAAGCCATCTTTACCGGTCGGAGGGATGGGGTCATAAGCCTGCGGCTATCATACAACATGCTTCATTGCCGGAGGAGCGAATGGCGGTGGGGACGGCCGCCGATCTGCCGGAACTGGCAGCCGGTCACAGACTCTCCCATCCGGCGATTATTATTATTGGGGACGTAGTAGGTTTTGCGGCAAAAAAAGAAGGCTACAGGAACAATCCCTTTGATAAGGAATTGTCTGTAACCTCCAGCCTGTACCAGCGTCCCTCACGGGCTATTATTTAAATTTCTTTGCGTCTTCGAGGAACTTAGCCAACCCAAGATCCGTCAGCGGGTGCTTCAGGAGGCCCAGGATGGGTTCAAGCGGAGAGGTAACGACATTTGCGCCGGCTTCTGCGCACTTTACGATGTGCAAAGGACTGCGGATGGAAGCTGCGAGTATTTCTGTTTCGTAACCCTGGATATTATAGATCTCGGCAATCTGCGCGATCAGCTCAACGCCATCCCAGTTGCTGTCATCGATGCGGCCGATGAAAGGGGATACATAGTTAGCACCTGCTTTTGCAGCCAGGATAGCCTGACCGGCAGAGAAGACTAATGTACAGTTGGTTTTGATGCCGTTGTCAGAAAACCATTTCAATGCCTTGATACCTTCTTTGATCATCGGAACCTTCACGACGATGTTGGGGTGAATAGCGTGAAGCTTCTTTCCTTCTTCGATGATCTCATTGAATGTTACAGATACGACTTCCGCGCTTACATCTCCGTCCACCAGTTCTGCGATCGTCTTATAATGGTTGGTAACCGCTGCTTCGCCCGAGATGCCGACTTTCGCCATCAGTGAGGGATTGGTTGTCACACCATCTAAAATTCCTAAGTCGTTTGCTTCTTTAATTTGTGCCAGGTCGGCTGTGTCAATGAAGAATTTCATAAAATTATTGCTTTATTCTTTGGTTAATAAAGATACTAATTAATAAATAATACAGCAGATAGAATCGGTAGAATGAAGAACTGTTCAGTTTATCTCTGGGAACTGACCTTCGTTCAGTTCAGGTAACCAGGGGGGAGGGAAATAAAAAATGGCAAAAGTTACTTATATCGCACCGCTACGACCACCTACCGTTGCTGCCTTCCGGCCCTGGCGGGGTTCAGCGGGAGCTGGTCGTATAAGACTTTTGCCGGCACAAAGATAAGTGGTATCGCGCAAATAAAAATTAAATAATTTATATTTTCTGCGCCAGTCGTTGTACAAATTATTGTTTTCGTAGCGATCTTACAATTTCTTATTCTGCGAGTTGAACCGGGCGATGCCGACCAGTTCGTCGGCCCTGGCCCCGAGCGCACGGTAGTATACGAGGATCATGTAGTCGTTCTCCGTCTCGACGTGATTGCCTTCGGTCAATGAAAAAGAGGGTTTTTGTTCTGCATCTCCCTTTTCAACCGTGACATACATATAGTTGTAAAATCCTTGCTTTAGGATAAAACTTCGTTCATAGCGGCCCTTGTCCTGGTTGAATGTCATACGACTGGAATCATCAAGGGCTCCGCCCGTAAATTTCCCCAGCACATAAACGTCCCTATTGGGATAGGGGCTGTTGCCGGGTGGTACATAGCTGAACAGTACGGTAGCGTAGTCTGTCTGGTACAGTGGGTTGAGGCTTTCCGTGGTCTGAAGAAAGAAGTTTCCGTTGTAGTCCTTATAAAAATAATAATCTATGTGTGCGCGCTCCGCATCCGGATGGACATTTATAAATGAGCCTGTCTTCCCATATGTGGCAGACTGGACCCGGTCGCTCTGGTATCGAAAACTCTGCACGTCGAGCCAGCGCCATTCCATGCCTCCTTCAAATACGATGTCATTGTCATTGTTGTATTCGAGATTGTTGTTCGAGTAGAAGGTGGGTTTGAGTCCCCGGATAGCATTGTCCCAGCGATTGTTCTGCAATATCACCACTTTTATCTGGTCCAGCGGATTGTTGGGATTGACGGCATTTGTATTCACCCGGAATGTGACACGCTGATGAGTGCGGGCAATCTCATAGTTCAATGGCTGAAGAAGTTGACTCTGGATGGTCGCTTTTGCATCGGTGACAAGGAACCGGCGGGTGAAAGCCAGCTTTGAGGTATCTCCATCCAGAAATACCTTTAGCAGGTAGTTACCGGAATGGATGGGGATACAATTAGGGTTCGGTAAAATTGCCTGGTAGTGTGTATATTTTGTCAGGGCCACTGACGAAAGCTGATAGTTATCGATCCGGATCTGGCTGAAACCTTTGATATAATCGAATTCACTGACAATGGCCGGCGTCCAGTCTTCGTTGCACAGCTGAATGGTATAATAATAGCTTTTTACATTCGCTTCGATATCGTCGAAGTGCAGTTCCAGCTGATCGCTGCTGCCCAGACGGAGAATCGGATAGCCAAGCTGGTTACCGGCCATAAAGAGCTGGGGAGTGCGGATGACCGGGGAGTAGACGAAGTCAGGGTTTTGGGCCCGGGCGGCACCGGCAGAAGCAAGCGTGAAGAGCAAGAAGAAGAGGCAACGATTCATGGGAAATGAATTAAAAATTTTTGGGTCCGTGTCCAATCCCAATATTAGCTATTTTTGACGACACATGAACGTAGCAGCCTTTATAGCCCGGCGCATAGCATTTAACCGGCAGCGATCATTTTCCCGATTTATTATCCGCCTCGCGATCGCAGCGACGGTGATCAGTGTTGCGGCAATGCTGGTGACCCTGGCTTTTACCAATGGTTTCCAGTATGCGGTGGGCCAGAAGGTGTTCAATCTCTGGGGCCATATCCAGGTGCAGCATTTCCCTCCCAGCGGCGGTCCATTGGCCGAGGATCTGCCCATCGAAAAAAGCGACACTGTCGTACGGATCCTCCGCAGCAATAAAGATGTCAGGACAGTCCAGGCCTATGCCACGAAGAATGCCGTCATCCGTGGCAAGGAAGGCATCGAGTATGTACTTTTGAAAGGGGTAGAACGGGATTATGACTTTAGTAATCTTCAGGGCTTTCTGAAAAGCGGTCGCTGGCCCCGTTTTACCGATAGTGGTTACAGCAATGAAATAGCCCTTTCTTCCTATACGTCCGATCAGCTGAAACTAAAGCCCGGTGACAGGGTGCTGGTCTATTTTATCCAGGCCGAAGGGCAGCCGCGGGTGCGCCCTGTCATTGTCTCCGGTATTTTCAAAACAGGCATCGAAGACTACGATAAGATCATTGCTATCGGCGACCTCAAACTGATCCAGCGGCTCAACAACTGGAAAGCGAACGAGATCGGCGGGTATGAGCTTTTTACGACCGACTATCGTAATGCCGACCGTGTCGACAGTGTTGTTTTTTCCCAGTTACCACAGACCTGGGGCAGCCGCACTACGGTAGAGACCACTCCCAATATTTTCCAGTGGCTGGACCTGCAGAATACGACGATAGTCCTGGTGCTGATCATTATGATCGTCGTCGCCACGCTCAACCTGGTGACCTGCCTGATCATTCTTGTGCTGGAGCGCACCCGTATGATCGGCATCCTGAAGGCCGTTGGCACACCCAATTTTTCCATCCAGCGCATTTTTCTTTACCAGGGAAGCTATATAACGGTATTTGGACTCGTGCTTGGGAATATCGCCGGCTTGCTGATCTGCTGGCTCCAGGACCGCTACGGTTTTGTACACCTCCGCGAAGAGGCCTATTTTATTTCCAAGGCCGTCGTCAAGCTCGAGTGGTGGCATATCGTACTGGTGAATGCCGGCACCTTTGTCATTTGTTTTCTTGTTCTTATGATCCCGACGATCGTGGTGCGCCGCATGCAGCCGGCAAGGGCTATCCAGTTCAGGTAAGATGAGATAATATAATTCCCGTCGCTACTGCCGCATTCAGCGACTCCGCCTGCCCCACCCTGGGGATGGTGATCCGGTTTGTCGCATGTTCCAACAGGGCCGGGCGAACGCCTTTGGATTCATTGCCGATGACGATCCACCCCCGGCTGATACGCTCCGTTTTATATAATTCTTTTCCTTCCAGCACTGCGGCATAGACAGGCAGACCGGGATAACGCAGCAGGACGTCCTCCGGGTTGGCATAAACGATGGGGACACGGCTGATGCTGCCCATCGTCGACTGGACAGCCTTGGCATTGAAAACATCAGCGCTGTCAGCGGTGCAAAGGACCCGCTGAATGCCAAACCAGTCCGCGATACGAACTATAGTACCCAGATTGCCCGGGTCCTGGATGCCGTCCAGCACCAGGCTAAGGCCGGCACCAAAGTCCGGCGGAGGAAAAAAAGGTTTTTCGAAGACTGCCAGCACCTGATTGGGAGTGGACAGGGCTGAAAGACGTTCCAATTCCGAGGCGCTGACCTCGACCACCGACGGCTGAACGACCGCGGACCCAGGGTGGTGAGAACCTGGAGCCGGGTGGGTAGCAGCGGCGAATGCGGGAAGGCGGGATACGGGTAAGTGGTTAGAGCCCGCGCTGGTCCATTCTTTCAGCGCGTACAGCTGCCGCAGACGCATACCGGAAGCCTGAAGCAGCTCCCCCACGATCTTGGGTCCTTCGACCACAAATACCCCTTCTTCATCGCGGAATTTTTTATGGCCCAAACTTTGAATATATTTGACCTGTGATTTTGTTATCATTACTCTTCGTTTATATCCAAAAAGTTAAAAATAGAAGTGGGTTTCTTTAATCAGTTGATTTCACAGCGCCGGCAATTTACTGTATCTTTTTTCAAACCCGTATACTTACTGTCTGTCATCCTTGTCTCCCTCCTTTTTTCCTGTACCACCGCGAGAAAATTCCAACCAAACCAACCTTTTGTATATGCTACGAATATGAAGGTTGAAGGCAATTTGCCAAAATCAGAAAAAATTGACCTGTCTGCCAAGCTATCTAACCAATTGGATGATAGCCTGCGTACTCAGGTCCGTTCCATCCTCGGCCTTTTTAACACAGTGATGTACCCCCCGGTATTCGACACAGCCAACGTCAGGCGTAGCATCGGCTATATGGTCGCCCTGCTCAATGCGACCGGTTATTATAATCCCCTCATTAAAGATACAGTACGGCGGGATACGGTTCATATCCACCATTGGTTCAGTCGCACCCGAAGTATCCAGTACCGTGTCAGCATCGATTTCACGGTCTTCCCCGGCAAACAGGTAAAGCTGGATTCCATCGGCTATCATTTATCAACTCCTGCCTTACAGGCCCTGGCCCTGCAGAGCCTCCCGCAATCTTTGTTGAAGAGAGGTAAACCCTATTCCAAACAGGCTTTGTCTTCAGAGCTGGATCGCCTGGTCTCCTTGTTCCGGAACAATGGGTATTATAGTTTTTCCAAGGACGATCTCTTCATTGAAAAGGACACGGTCGTCTCGGCCCTGATCGATCCGAACCTCGATCCCTTCCAGCAGGCAGCCTTACTCGACGAACTGAGGAAGAAAAGGGAACATCCTACCATCAATGTCGTCATCCAGGAGCGGCCTGTCCGGGATTCCACCCATTTACAGAAATATACTATCGGCCACGTGACGGTGTATCCCGACCTCCCCCTCATCCTCGAAGACACCGTTACCGTCAGTAATATCGATACCAGCACCGCGCGGGGAGTCAGCATCATCACCCGGTCCGACAAGTTCAAGCCTTCCGTTATCAGCAGCAATATTCATCTCCGGCCGGGGCGTCTCTACAAAGAAGAGAACGCAACCAGGACGATCAACCGGTTCAACCTGATGGGCGCATGGCAGCAGACCACTATCGCGTTTACCCCTTCGGATAGCGCCGATTCTATACTGGATGCAACCCTGCGGCTCTACCCTGCCAAAAAACAGTATCTCAGCGCGGATCTGGAAGCAAGCCGAAATACCAATGATATCGTGACCACCTCTAATCTCTTCGGGATGAATGTCAACTTTGGGCTGCGAAACCGGAATACCTTCAAACAATCGGTGCTGACTTCTACCAACCTGCGGGGTGGTATCGAGCTGGGCTCCAACTTTATCCAGACTACGCAGGCCAGCATTTCACATACCATCTCCTTCCCCCGGCTGCTGCCGGAGAACCAGATTCTCCGGAAACTTTTCGGCAGATCGGATAGCCTGCGCACCGTTATCAATTTCAATGCGTCCTATATCGACAGGCGTCAGTTCTTTACTGTTCGATCCGCCAATGCCTCATTCGGCTGGGAATGGACCAAAAAGAACAAATCCTTTCTCTGGCGACCTTTAAATATCGAATATACCAAGCTGGACAAGACGGATAGCTTCCAGAATTATCTCAACGAGATCCCTTCCCTGAACCTGGCTTTTAAGAGCGGGCTCGTGCTGAGTCAGCAGTTTGTCTACAAGTCGATAAAGAAACATGAGAACCGGACCAATTTCCTTACCCTCAGCGCAGAGTCCAGCGGAGCGCTGGCAGGTTTTATCCGGCAGCTGGACGAAGGCGACCTCTGGCGTTTCATCAAGGGAGAGATCGACTTCCGGCATCATATCGACTTCCGGCGAACGCAGCTGGCCTTCCATGCTTATGGCGGAGCCGGTCTTGCCTATGGCCGGGAAGGCAGTGGATGGGAGCAGACCCTACCCTTCTACAAGGCCTTTTTTGCCGGCGGCCCCAACAGTATGCGGGGCTGGCAGGTGCGCCAGCTGGGTCTCGGTTCCTCCAAATTCTATGATACGGCAAAGGGCGGTCAGCTCGACCGTTTCGGTGACATACAGCTGGAAGGCAATGTCGAATATCGTTTCCCCCTTGGCACCGTATTCGGGGTGAAATTCCTCAGCGCATTTTACGTCGACGCCGGGAATATCTGGGACCGTTACCCGATAGATCGCACACCGGAAGAACAGGGAAGTGATTTTCAGCTCGACCGTTTCTATAAGGAGATCGCCGTTGACGCCGGCACGGGGCTGCGGGTGGATTTCGACTGGTTCCTCATCCGGCTGGACTGGGCTTATAAGCTAAAAGACCCGCAGCGGGTGCATGATAGCGATCAATGGTTTAAAGACCTGAAGCTCTTCAGAGGCCAGTTCCAGCTTGGCATTGGCTATCCGTTCTGATCTTTTACATCCGGCTTCGCATCGCCTTCTTCAAACATCCTTTCTATCCAGGCTTCGGCCGCCTCTATGTCCATTGCATCTTCCACTTTGAATTCCCCGATCCTCGTACGACGAAGGCCGCTAAGGTATCCGCCGCAGCCCAGGGCCGCACCGAGGTCATTGGCCAGGCTTCGAATATAGGTTCCCGTTGTACACACGACACGAAAGGTCAGGACGGGCAGTTGGAAACCGGTAATGGCAAATTCCTTTATTGTAATGGGTCGGGGTTCGAGCTTGACCTCTTTCCCTTTCCGTGCCAGTTCGTAAACCCTCTGGCCATTGACTTTTATCGCCGAATGGATGGGGGGTACCTGTAAGATCAGGCCGGTGAAGGAATTGGCAATGGTAGCCGCAACCAGTTCCGGGGTGACAAAGGCATAGTCCTTATGCTGCTGGGGTTCGCTTTCGAGATCATAGGTCGGGGTCAGAGCGCCTAGGGTGATGGTACCGGTATACTCCTTTTCCCGGGCCATATAGTCATTGATCTTTTTGGTGTATTTACCGGTACAGAGGATGAGCAGGCCGGTAGCAAGAGGATCGAGGGTTCCGGCGTGGCCGACCTTTTTTGTCCTTACCTGGCGGCGCAGTTTGCGTACGACGTCAAAGGAGGTCCAGTCGATCGGTTTGTCGATTAACAGTACCTGGCCCTGGTCAAAAATATGTTCACTCTTTTTTTCCATCGCCGCAAAGATCAGGCAATTGAGCTAAATCGCCAACCGGGCCTTTATCTCAAGATATTTGTTTACCGTCTGGACGGTAAGGTTTTCGGGAGCAGTGAGGATCGTAAGAATGCCATGCTGATTCAATTCTTTTACGATCAGCCTTTTCTCATAGGCAAATTTTTCGGCAATGGTCTTTTCATAGACCGCTTCTACGTCTTTGGCTTCTTTTTCCAGCAGCTCATGCAAACCGGTATTCTCGAAGAAAACCACCAGCAGCAGGTGATTCTTTGCAATGGCGCGGATATAAGGCATTTGTCTTTGCAAGCCGGACAGCGACTCGAAGTTGGTAAACAATACGATGAGGCTGCGTTGGGTAATACGGGTGCGGACCATCGCGTAGAGCTTTTCATAGTCCGTCTCCTGGTAGCGGGTCTGCTGGTTATAGAGGATCTCCAGGATATGGCTCATCTGCATGGATTTCCGGCCTGCCGGCAGAAAGGTGCCGATCTGGTCGGCAAAGGTCAGGATCCCGGCTTTATCCTGGCGGATCAGGGCCACACGGGATAATACCAGGGTCGCATTGATGGCATAGTCGAGCAGGCTCATGCCTTCGAAGGGCATTTTCATGACTCGCCCCTTGTCGATAAGACAGTAGACCTGCTGGCTTTTTTCATCGGTGAAATTGTTGACCATCAGCTGACCGCCTTTGCGTGCCGTCGCCTTCCAGTTGAGGCTGCGGATGTCGTCTCCCGTAACATATTCCTTTATCTGTTCGAACTCCAGACTGTGACCCAGCTTGCGGATGCGTTTGTTACCGGCCTCAGCCAGATTGCTCGCTCCCGCTATTAATTCAAACTGTCTCAGGGCCTGGTAGGAAGGCAGGACCCGGACCGTCATCTCTGCATCCTGGATCTTACGCCGGATCAGTAGCCGGAAAGGGCTTTTGATAAATACATTGATGCCATGGAAGAGATATTCTCCCCGTTCCGTCGGTCGCAGGCTGTAGTCGAGCTGCTGACTTTCTCCGCCTTTCAGGTTGGCGAAGAGCGAAAAGTTCCGCTCCTGGAACTGGTCGGGCAGCTCGTCGATGATGCGCAGGCCTACCGGGAACGGGTAAAAGTTGCTGACGAAGAGCCGTACCGGGTTGCTATCGCCATTGCTTAGCCGATCGGACATTTCCCGGGTTACGGATACGGGTTGGCGGCGGGAGAACAGAATAATATAATCGAGGATGGTTACTACGACCAGGAAGAGCAGCAGGATCTGGGAGATCGTAAAGAGAAATGGCAGTCCATAGGAAAAGACAAATAAAAATACGACCGCTACGAACGCCCAGTAGAAACGTCGTGAGAAGAACAGAGATTTAAACAGTATTTTAATAAATCGTATGAACATGTGTAATTGATTCAGGCCCGTATGGGCGCCACTACTATCTTGGTACTTCGATCCCTTTTATGATCTCTTCAATAACCTCATCAGCGGAAGTGCCCTCCATTTCCTTTTCCGGCGTCAGGACGATGCGATGGCGCAGGACGGCGGGGACGACATAAACGATGTCTTCGGGTGTTACAAAATCCCGGCCCCGCATAGCCGCAACGGCCTTACTCCCATTGAGCACGCCAATAGAAGCACGGGGAGAAGCACCCAGGTAGATGGCTTTGTGATTCCGGGTCGCTCCTACTATGGCCGTTATGAAGTGGATGAGCTTTTCTTCCACGTGCAAGCCACGCACCTTATCGCGCAGGGTTTCGATCCGCTCGGCTGTCAGCACGGGCCCTACCATTTCGATGCGTTGCTGGCCCTTCATCTGGTGATGGTTGGACACGATATGGAATTCCTGTTCCTGTGTAGGATACTGGACGTTGATCTTAAACAGAAAACGGTCGAGCTGTGCTTCCGGCAGATGATAGGTACCTTCCTGTTCGATGGGGTTTTGCGTGGCAACCACCATGAACGGGGGTTGTAGGTGCCAGGTCTGACCGTCGACGGTGATCTGCCTTTCCTCCATTACTTCGAAGAGTGCCGACTGGGTCTTGGCCGGGGCCCTGTTGATCTCGTCTATGAGTACGATATTGCTGAAGATTGGACCGGGTTTGAATTGGAAATTACTCTCCCGGGGGTTGAACACGGAAGTACCGATGACATCGCTGGGCATCAGGTCGGGCGTAAACTGGATGCGGGAAAAACCAACCGAAACAGCCCTGCTGAGAAGCTTAGCCGTAAGGGTCTTGGCAACCCCGGGAACGCCTTCGATCAAAATGTGGCCATCAGCAAGGATACCGGCCAATAACAATTCTATCATGGTTTCCTGGCCGACGATGACCTTTCCGATCTCCGCCTTCAATTGTTCTACTGACTGCTGCAGATCTTCCAGGTCGGTCCTTTGTTCGAATAAATTTTCTTCCATGTTGTTTATACTAATTTATAAAATGCTTCGAGTTGACGATGAAAATCCAGCAGCTCCTCATCCGACACATAAGCCTTGTCGGGCAGTCTCTGCATGTACTCCACCAGTTGAGCAAGCTGCTCTTTCGAATAACCGGTCCGGTAGGAAAGCCGGTCTATAAAATCATCGTCCATGGTTGTCGATGCCGTGTGATAGCGGGTGCGGGCCTGATCCTGGAAATGGGCTGCCATCTTCATTGCGAGGTTGTGGTTGTCCCGGCGCTGAAAATACAATCGGCCAATGGTACGGACAAAATCCACTGAAGTATTCCGTAAAGGGCTGATCAGGGGGACCATCCGTTGCCGTCGTTTGGAATCGAACAGGTAAATAAAGGCAAGGAGGGCCAGGAGCAGCCAGAATGCCCAGGCCAGTGGAGGATTCCCATTCTTATCCCGATAACCCAGGATATACTGCAAAGCCGAGAAATCCCTGTTGCCATACCGGAAATAGTCATCCCACATTACCTCTCCGACCGTACCTGGCAGATTTGACAGGGCCTTTTCGTAATATGCCCTGTTGTCCTTATACAGCAGGAAAAAGTTGGAAAAGGCAAGGGGGGCCAGCTGCAGGTAAACGGTTCCGCCGCTTTTATAGGTAAACTTTATAAAATCGGGCCGGTCGCGGTGATCTCTTCCCATTACCACCGCATATTGGGAATCGAGGGAAGTGACCCAGTTGTCGTAGGCATCTCCCGGATAGGCAAAGGACTGATAGTCGGCTGTTTGCGGGTCCAGCAGCTTTAGCCGCAGGCTATCCGGTTCAAAACCCTGGTCAAGTCCCCGGCCGGCTTTTAAGCCGAGAATATGCAGCAGAGTGTCGCCGACGTGGTGCGCGGAAATAAAGACGTGATTGCCTTCGCCCACAAAATTCAGGAGGGCGGTGACCTCTGACGGTTTGGGGTCCAGGCTGCTGACAACAATTATATATGCTTTTTTTCCCTCTCCC
>Ga0193716_1000248_pt1 | contig 33702 bp, 28 predicted proteins | sample U2c1metaG_FD_145901 | JGI IMG/M metagenome (GOLD analysis project Ga0193716, IMG submission 145901) | Soil microbial communities from a riparian zone of the East river system, Colorado, United States - U2c1 | ecosystem: Environmental > Terrestrial > Soil > Riparian zone | place: USA: East River...
CTTCAACCGTTTGACTCAAATCAGCGAAGCCCTTCAGATGCACAACCATCTCATAGGAAGAACCCTGGGGTACATAGACGCCAAATTCTCCGCGCGAATTGGAAAATCGCTCCCAGCGAAATTTCTGTTCGCCATTCCGCCGCAGCCGCAATTGCGCACCGGGCAGGGCAAGCGCCTTGTCGCTGAAAACGGTGCCCCTGATCAAAGTATCGCTGGCGTGCGGGCGTTTCTTGATTTCAGGTTGAGGGGGAGTTTGCGAATCCACCGGGGTTTTTTGTTCCTGTGCGCTCGCGGGCTCCGGGCCTCGCGTGGGCAGCAGCACTCCGGCGGCCACCAGGAACACACCTAAACAGTTACCGAAAGTCCCAAGACGAGGCATCACACCGCTCCTGTCACCTTAGATGAACAATCGACGTTTGAGGATGCTAGAGACAATCGAGCCGCGCGACTACTCCTCGTCCTCTTCTTCCTCGTCATCGTCCTCGTCGTCGCCGAGATCGCCGTTTTTGCTGACTTCCTCTTCGCCATCCTCTTCATCGTCATCATCGTCATCTTCATCGGAGATCAGATTCAGATGGACGGGATGCGTTTGCGAGACTTCCAACTCCGACTCACACTCGGGACAGCTGAGGATCTCGCCTTCTTCCACTTCGTCTTCGTCAACGTCAATTTCGGTAGAGCATTCAGGGCAGCGAATCACGACTCCATCCTCCGATGCAGTGTTCATGGGGCTGAAGGACTCGAACCCCACCATGCAGCGTATTATATACCGCGTGGCACGAAGTCAACTCCCGGGCTTGTGGGTTCTTCTCGGAGAAGCCACTGGACCTGCGTACCGGAATGAGGCTCTGGCGATGCGTTCACGGCGCGAATATCCGCAGCACCCGCTGGTTGGTGTTGGCGGTGTGGTCATTGAAAATGGCCGCGCCTTGCTGATCAAGCGGGGCAGTGAACCGCTGCTGGGGCAGTGGTCCATCCCGGGAGGCATGCTCGAACTGGGAGAAACGCTAGAGAGCAGTGTCGCGCGCGAATTACTCGAGGAAACGGGACTAGAAGTCCGGGTACTTGAGCTAATTGAAGTGTTTGATCGCATCATCGATGAAGATGGCCCCACCGCCGGGGGCACGGAAAATCCGCGATTTCACTATGTGATTGTCGACTACCTTTGCGAACGAATCAGCGGCACGGCGCAGGCCGGCAGCGACGTTACCGATGTGGCCTATGCCGGCGAGGATGAGCTGGCGCGGTTTCAGCTGACCGAAACAGCATTGCGCATCCTCGGTAAAGCGTTCCAGATGGCTCGCGCCCGGCAGGCCTGACGCGCCGCCCCCAGGCGGAACCGCCCCTATTTTGCGCTCTTCAAAATTTGGATGCTTCCGTTGGAGTTGGTGAGCGACAGGGCACAGCCGCCATTGCCAATTTTCCCGTTCATGGCGTCTCCGCCAAATTCACCGGTCGTCGTAACCGGAAGATCGGAAGTAATGCGGCCAAACGATGTACGCCCCGTCAGGTTGTAGCCCACATTTTCAGGAATGTGGACCTGAATCGACGAAAACGAGGTCTTTGCTGAAATATTCTTGCATGCGGCGGAACCGCGAGAGACGGAAACAACCACTGCTCCATTGCTGTTGTCCACACTGATTTGGCCACCCACATCGTCGAGCGTGGCGGCGCCAAAGCTGGTCTTGGCGCTGGCGTCCCCTTTGATGGCGGCGGCGTTTATGGCGCCGTTGGAATTCTCAATCGTGACATTGCCGGACACCCGGCGGATGTCCACGGCGCCGAAACTGGTCTTGGCATAGGTATCCCCTCCAATGTCGCTGAGCGCAATGCGATCATTGCCGGTGGTTGCCCGTACACCCTTGTGCAGACCGGACGCTTCAATGGCCCCGAAAGAGCTATTCAATTTGGCATAGCCGCGGATTTCGCGCGCGGAGATCCGTCCGTTGGAGTCGTTCACATCAGCTTCTCCGTTGACGTTTTCCAGCGCCACTTCGCCGAACGAAGTCTTCACAATAACCGAACCTCCGACGGTATTGCCCCGGATATGGCCGTTCGATCCCGTGCAAAATACGGATCCGCCCACCTTCGCAAAGGTGATTCCGCTGAAACTGCTGCTCAGGGTCGCGTTGCCGCTGATGTCGGAAACGTCGATCGCGCCGTTGCTGTTGTTGATGATGGCGTTACCGCGAACATTGCGCGCTGCAGTCGCACCAAACGAATTATTGATGGTGGTATCGCCCGCGTCGGCAACATCCACCGCACCATTGCTGCTTGAAATGGTCACACTTTGCTGGATGCCGCTGGCTGAGACTTTCCCGAAACGGTTGTTGACCGAGAGTGTTCCTTTCACGTTGGACGACGTTACCTGGCCGTTGCCGTTGTTGATGACGACGTTACCGCCGGCATTGGACTGATCGACGTTGCCGAACGAATTGCTCAGCTTGGCCGCGCCGGAATCTTGCACGTTTACCGAGCCCTGGCTGTTCTGAATTTCAGCCCAGCCATGGATTCCGCGCGTCGTGACGCTGCCAAAGTCATTTTTAACGAAAATCATCGCATCACCCGGTACGGCGATGTCGTAATCCACGGAGTAGGAAGGATTCTTGTGAAGATTGATCCAGCTGCGCGCTTCGTTCGGATAAATAGTACGAATCTGCACGCCTTCGCCGGTTTGTTCGGCCTGAATCTGGATTTTTCCCGCGAACGTTTCGGCTTCCTCGCGTGAACCAGCCTGCGCGTGGATGGTGGCGGAGATCCGTACGTCGTGGCCCGCTTCGCCATGCAAGCGTACTTCACCGTACTTGTGTTCAATCTTTACGGCCTGACCGGCGCTGATGGTGAACGTTTTCTCGAACTGTTTTGCGATCTGCTCTTGCGCCGGACGGGCTGCCAGGGTGAGTGCGGGCAGGCTGACGCTGAGCAGCACGGCCATCGCCAGCCGCGCGCCACGCACAAGGCGCGGAAAATATCCTGGCCACTGGGCTTGCTGGCAATTCATCGCTTTTCCTCCAAGACTTCTTCAAGAGTGTTCTGTTTTTCCCGGTACATCGCCAGCAGCTGACGGCGTATATGGGCGTTCGACGGATTCAACCGGGCTTGTTCCCGCAGATTGCTGATGGCGCTATCGAGAACGAGAAGCTTTTCCCGGTAGCTGGCCAGCAGCGGATTGGCGGGGTTGTCCAGCTGCACTTTGCTTTCCAGGGCCAGTTTGTCGATGGCCTGCGTGTAGGCGGCTTCGGTTTTTTCCACTTCTGCAAGAGCGCCGCTCTTTAGGAGCCGGGCCCGGTTATCGGCTGGAATTTCGCCTGTACCATGAAAAAGAATCCAGCCAGTTGCGAAGGTAAGAGCCGCAAGCAAGACTCCCGCTGCCGCGGTCCGCCAGCCGAGCGAAACGTTGGTCCAGGAACTGAGCCAGCCCCAGCGTTCCGCGCGCTGCCTTTTTCGCTCCGTCTCTTCGCCGAGACGCTGTTCAATGCGTTGCCAAAGTGCGGGGTCGTCCGCGTAGTCGCGCATTTCCTGCGCTGCAACGCTCAGTAAGTTCCATGCACTCGTTTCTTCAGCACATGCGCGGCACTGCTGGGCATGGCCGGCGAGCGCCGCCCACTGTTCGGCTGTACCGTTCTCAAAAATCCGGTCCCGGTCTTGGCAATTGACATTCATAAATTTATCGCGCCTCCGCCGCACTGCTGCGAGGAGGTTCCAGCATTCCCCTTAGATTTTTCTTGGCTTGGAATAGAGTGTTTTTTGAAGCGGTCTCTGTAATTTCCAGCATTCCGGCAATTTCCGAATGCCGGAAACCTTCCACTTCGTATAACAGGAAGACATCACGCTGATGGCGCGTGAGCGCCGCGAGTGCGCGTTCCAGAGCCATGCGCAGAGAAGGATGCGCTGCCGGTGCGCGTTGTTCGGGTCGTGGGGAATCCGGAGACTCCTGACCGGTATCTTCTTTCTTGCGCATGCGGCTGCGTCGCGCGTCGTGGCAAGTATTGATCAGAATGCGGTAGGTCCACGTCACGAAGCTGGATTGCCCGCGAAAGCTGGCGATGCCTCGCTGCACTTTGAGAAAGGTTTCCTGTACCGCGTCTTCGGCATCGGTCGTGCTGCTTAGAAGATTGCGCGCCACATTTTTCATGCGGGCGCCATGCTGCGCGTACAGCCGTTCATAGCCGCTCATGTCGCCGGCTAAGCAGGCGGCGGCAAGCTGTGCGTCTTCCCTGATCAGGTCGGACGAAGCCATCTTCTGTCCGCCAGCGAGGTGCTCGGTGGGTTCCACTCGCGTCTCCCGTTCGCGCTGCCGACAGAGGATTCTAGCCTCCCAGGGCAGCGCAAGTCCCAGCGTTCCCATATCCCTTGCTCCTGGGATATAGACGACGAGCGGATGGCAAACGTCAGGGCCGGTTCTGGCGCTCGCCGGACCGTGCAAAGCGCTCAAACGGATAAGGTTATCTGAAGCTAGTAGAGGAATGCGGGTCGGGACCGAGTCCCAGGTAGATCTTCCTGTGCAAAAAGCTGTTTTCATGGCCAATGACGAAGCGGGTTTCCGGAGAGTCTTCGGTCAAAAGCAGGCGCAGTCCCCGAGCCTCCGGGGGCACGTCGAAGACCAGCTCCGTGATGTAGGACTCGCCGGGACGCAAGGACTCGGTCAGTGGCAGCACGCCGGACGGGGCCAGCGCCTGCTCGCCTTCCCGGGAGACCGCAAATCTTCTGCCGGCGCTATCGACCAGAAATACGCTCCGCCCATTGGGAGTTAAAGGGCCATCGCCGCGGTGCGGCGAAATCGTCCGTTCGTCGAACCAGGTTTTAATCTCGACCACAACGAACTGTCCCTGGGCCGCGGTCTGTTTTAGCTCGGGTCCCAAGGCCGCTGTTTCATACGAGCCGACCAGCGAATAGGCGAGATGGCAATCGAGTTCGCAGAAATATTTCAAGCTTCCCGGCGGCAGCACCTGGTCCCGGCTGATGGCGGAAACTCCCACGACCAAGAAAAAATAGCCGCCAGCGACCATACCCGTGGCCGCGGCCGCAACCCCGGCCAGGAGAGGTGCGCGACGCACAGCTCCCAAGACCATCGCCAGCAGGCCGAGACCCGCCAAAAACAGGACGGCCAAGAACAGTAGAGTGACGAGCGGCGCGAGGTGAGGCGTGTATGCGGTCATTACGGCCGTCCCTTTGAACTGCAATTTGTTACCCAGCGACGGCGTCGGGCAACGCGCCCCGGGTACGCTCGCGCTGGCCAAATTCGACCAGTGCATTTTTGAGGTCGGCAACGGAGAAATCGGGCCAGCGCTTGGCGAGAAATACAAATTCGGCAAAAGCGCATTCCCACAGCAGAAAATCAGACAGACGCTGCTCGCCTCCGGTACGAATCAATAGATCCACTTCGGTTGAACCGCCGCGAAGAACTTCAGCGAGAACGGAGCTAAAGGATTCGGGCGAAAGTTCTGTCACTTTGTAAAAGCGGCAGGCCGCGTGATAAATGGCTTCGCGGGCCGAATAGTCGATGGCCAGACGCAGATGCAGGCGCGTCCCCCGGGCGGTTGCCACTTCCGAATCGCTGATGGCCTGGCGCAAGTTGGCTGGAAGCCGGTCCCGGCGGCCGATGACGGTGAGCCGCACGCCTTCGTCAATGCAGTGGGTTGTTTCAACCAGCAGATATTCGTGAAGCAAACGCAGGATCGCGTGTACTTCCGGAGCCGGACGTTTCCAGTTCGCCGAAGACAGAGCAAACAGCGTAAGCGTGTGGATACCCAGTTGGGGGGCGGCCTGAATGATCTGGCGGGCTGTTTCGGCTCCGGCGCGATGCCCGGCCGAACGGGAAAGCCCCCGGGCCGTTGCCCAGCGCCCGTTTCCGTCCGAGATAATGGCGACGTGCAGTCGCCGCGGAGGCAACGTAGCCAGCTGGACGGCGAGTGCCTGATGAATTGCGACTTGCTGCATAAACATGCTCTATTCTCCGCCGCTGCCTTATCTATAAACTACTCTATAGTACAAAGTGGATGGCTAAAAAAATTTGCCCCTAGCGTTCCCGCGTCGCGCGAATCAGCGCTTCCATGTGATTCAGATAACGCTCCAGAGCGCGTTTGCCCGCCGGCGCCAGCCGGTATTCCGTTTTCGGCAGCCGGCCATCGAACGATTTTGTGCAGACGATGTAGTCCGCCTCTTCCAGTTTGCGCGCGTGGACACTGAGGTTTCCATCGGTTGTTTTCAGCAGGGCCTTTAACTCGTTGAACGTGAGCGAACGGTTCACCGCCAGCGCGCTGACGATCCCGAGCCGGATTCGTTCATGAATCAGCCGGTCCAGATCAGCAGAAACAGCTTCGCGCGCAGGAACTCTGGCTGGCGCCGGAGAATCCTCGCGTTCCCGCGGCCGCTGCACTCGTTCCTGATGAGCTGTAGATGACTTCGCCATGCCGTACCTGTTAGCCTCCGTGATGCCGCGCGATCCAGATGCCAAACCCAATTTGCAAAACTCCAAATCCGACGGCCATAAACGCATCGCCCCAGGAAGCGGGGGCGAAAAGTGCTGCGGCCCCCAGGGCCATCAAACCCAATCCCATCACCGGCACCACCCGGACCGAAAACGCGCCGCCGGTCACAATCGCAGCCCCGTACAGCAGCAACCACATCCCCGGCAGAGCCGCCAGTACACCGGCATGAAATAGCACAAATGTCAGCAGTCCGCCCACAAAAATCGGAGGCGCAAAACTCAGCAAAAACTTGCGGCCAGGTCCGGAAAAAAGCGATGAATTGGCGCGATGGGCCTTGGTCGCCGCGGCGGTCGTGGCAATCGCTACGGCCACAAATGCTTCCATCAGCCAGATCGCCAGCCAAGCGCGCGGTGTGGACTGGCGCATGGCCAGAAACGCCGCTGCCAGCGCGGTGACGCCCATGCCCACGCCGCCCCAGCCGGGCACGGCCGTAAACTCGGCGGCACTCTCCATGGTCTCGCGGATATACCGCAGATGGTCTGCGGCCCGGGCATCGATGGGGATCGGTTCGTTGCGCGGAGAACGAAGTCGGCCGACACTGGGCATATCCGAAGCCTACGCGGCCGGAGCCCTTTCTGTCAAGTACTTTATGATACAAAGTATAGGGGTAAAAAAAACTACTGCGGCCTCCGGGCGTACCGCCCGCGAATCGAATTCCAGCGGATGGTGAACACATCGAGGAACATCTGAATGCTGTCCCGAAACATGCTCACCTTGGTGGCCGGGGAATGCGCCCAGCGTACCGGGATTTCCACGGCGCGCAGCCCATGACGCCGCGCGAGATAGAGCAGTTCGGGATCAAATCCGAATCGCTCAATGCGTTGCTGCTCAAAAATGATCTTGCAACGTTCGCGGCGAAAGGCCTTGAATCCGCATTGCGTATCGACAAACGGCAATCGCAGACAAGTTCGCACTACGGTGTTGAAGACAATTCCTGCAAACTCGCGGAACGGCGATTGGTGCGTGCTGATCAAGCTGCGGTCGAGCGCCCGCGAACCAATGGCCACGTCGCTGTTGTCGGCGATGGCGGCCAACAATTTATCGGCTTCTTCAATGGGCGCGGAAAGGTCGGCGTCGGTGAACAGCACGATGTCCCCCCGCGCTTCGAGCATGCCGTGCCGCACGCTATAACCTTTCCCGCGGTTCCCAACATTGGACAGCAGGCGCAACGACGGCAATCGGCTTCGATACGACTCGGCAACAGCGCCGGTTCCGTCGCTTGATCCATCGTCGACGACGATAACCTCGGTTGTCCGCCGGGACGCGTCGATGTAGGCGGCGATGTGTTCAAGAGTTGCCGGAAGACGGGCCTCCTCGTTGTAGGACGGAATGATGATGGACAGTTCGGGAGCGGCAGCGGTCATGGGGATCGAAATTCCTTGGCTGAATTAGGGAGCAGGATATATGTTCAGAGCAAGCAAAGCAACGAACAGTCCCGCCGGATAGTGGGTCTGTTTTCGGTCGCCGCGTTTGATCAGGATTGGTGCTCAATTCACATGTTTTCCGGGCAAGCTCAATGAACACAAACAGAAAACGCAGTGTCTAGGCCCGGCAGCGCGACCACGTTTTCCTTGCAATGAAACCGGGACGCGAGGCAATCGGCGATGTCAGCATGCCAGCAGCAGCTTTTGGCTGGCAATGAGAGGCTAAAATCGCCTCTGGAAGATCATGCCTTCCGCCCCAGGCGGGATTGCCAATCGAAGCCGGGTTCGTCTGAAACGGCGGATGGTCCTGTTGTTTCGCGCACTCGTCAGGCGCTTGCGAGCGCCGCATGTTTCTCCCACGCGCCGGTTCCCAGAATGTCTTCTATTTGCGCGATGGCGAGATTGCACTCCTCATCCGTGTTGTAAAAGTGAGGAGAAACCCGGATTCCGGCCTTCGGCCGGTAGTCGATCAGAATTTCCCGCGCCAGCAACTCGCGGGAAACTTCATAGGCATGGGGACAGTCAATGGAAACAGTTCCCCCGCGTTCCGATGATTTTTCCGGGGTGTTCACTGGCCAGCCATGCGAGCGGGCTTTCTCGATCAAACCACTGGTCATGCGCAAAGACTTTTCGCGAACGGCGGGCACCCCGATTTTATTCAGAATATCGAGTCCCGGCTGGCAGGCATAGAGTGCCGGGATATGGGGCGTGCCGTTCAGGTACCGGAAGGAATCCTCGCGCTGATCGACGGCTCCTGTTTCAAACGCAAATGGCCGTTTGTGCGCGATCCACCCGGTCAAGGTCGGGCTGAGTTTCGCGCGCAAGTCTTCCCGCACATAGAGGTAGGCTACGCCGGGTCCGCCGCAGAGCCATTTCAAAACTCCGCCGACGGCAAAATCCACTTCCAGTTCCCGGACATTCAGCGGAATTGTTCCGGTTGCTTGAAACACATCCAAAATCACGTGCGCGCCAACGCGATGCGCTTTTTCCACAATGGCTTTGGCATTCACGATGTACGAGCTGCGAAACAATACCTGGGAGATGGGTACCAGCAGAGTCGTTTCATCAATCGCCGCCAGAAATTGATCCAGATCGATCCGCACATTGTCGGGAGTCGCAACGGTCGCAACCCGGGCACCGTGCCGCCGCTGCTCATTGTAAAAATATTGAATGGACGGAAATTCCAGGTCGACCATCACAACTTTGTTGCGAGGACCGCGAAAATCAAAACAGGACGAGAGTACGGCCTGCGTGAGAGTTACATTCTGATGAAGGGAGATCTCTCCGGCCGCGGCACCGATCAGCGGAGCGATTTTGTCGCCCACGCCGACCGCCATGTCCCACCAGCCCTCTTCCCAGGCGCGGACGCCGCGTTCGGCCCAGGAATCGGCATAAGAGTGCAGACTTTGGTACACGCCCCGCGGCATGGCCCCCAGCGAATTGCTGATCAGGTACGTGCTGCGGTCCAGAATCGGAAATTCACTGCGCCATTTTAGAAGATCGTCCATCAAAGCTCACTCCGCTGCCGTACGGGATTTTTGTGCCTGTCTCCACACAAGGTAGCACAGCGTAATAAACAGCAGCCAGGGTCCGCCGGACCGCAAAGTGGTATGAAACTCCGGAATCCACCATGTGGAAATCAGCACGCCGAGCAGAGCGGCGATTCCCAGCAGCGAACTCCAGGGCCCGCGCGGCGCCAAGCGCAAATAATCTCTCCCCTCGCGCTTCATCGCGCGCCGGAAACGCAGGTGCGTCAGCAGCGTCATGATCCACACGAAAGGGCCGCCAAAAAACGCCACCCCGATCATGATGGCGAAGGCGGTATCCTTGAATTTGCTCGAAATAAAAAGTGCCGCCAGCATTCCGACGCCGGAAAGCCAGACCGCATTGACCGGCATGCCCCGTTTGTTCAGCCGTCCCAGAACTGCCGGAGCATAACCGCCCCGCGATAGCGAAAACAGCATTCGCGAAGTGAAATACAGGTTGCACATCGCGCTCGAGAGCGCCGCCGTCAGCACCACAAAATTCATGAAATGCTCTGCCGAACGAATTCCCACGGTTTGAAAAACCCTCACGAACAAACTTTCGTTCAAGCTGACCCGGTTCCAGGGAACCAGCGCCACGACCAGTGCCAGACTTCCCACATAGAAAAGAACCAGGTAGAAAAGGGTTCGCCGCAGCGCCTTGGGCACGGCGACGCTGGGATTGGCCGCTTCTCCGGCCGTTGAGCCGACAATCTCCAGCCCAAGAAAACTAAAAATTGCCATGGTGATGCCCAAGCCGACGCCGGACCATCCATGCGGCAGAAAACCACCGCCTTGCGTGTAGTTCGCAAAACCAATTCTCGGAAAACCAATGCCCAGAACCAGCGCCGTTCCCAACAGCAGGAACGCCACAATGGTTATGACCTTGATCATCGAAAACCAAAATTCAAGACTGCCAAAATTTTCAATGCTCAAAGTGTTGACATACAGCAAGACAACGGAAAAAATCGCAATCCAAACCATCGGCGAAACGGCGGGGAACCACAGCTTGCAGCAAATCGCGGCCGCGACGACCTCGCTTCCGATAATCACGACGAGACACAGCCAATAGGTGTAGCGAATCGCGAATCCCGCCCACGGATGAATATACATCTCGCCATACAGCCCAAACGACCCGGCCGCCGGATGTTCTGCGGCCATTTCAGCGAGCGCCCACATCACTGTCAGCGCGATTGCTGCGCCGCCCAGAAAACTCAGGATCACACCCGGCCCCGCCACCTGCACCGAAATGGCACTGCCAATAAAAAGTCCCGTCCCGATCGTGCATCCGAGTCCGATCATGGCGACCTGGCGCTGCGAGAGGTTGCGATGCAACCCAGACTCGCGCTCGACGATGGCCTCGGCGACCGTGCCGCCCGCCGCCGTTCCGGTGTCGATGGGAGAATCCATTTGTGGCGGCATCCTAACAGACCTGCCCTGCTGTTCCCAACGGGAATGCGGAATGGCGCTTGCCTGGTTTGCCAAACGTAGGCACACTCTCCGGCGGGGCGATGCCCATTCGCAATACTCTGAAAGCGCTATTTCCGTTTCTGGCCCTGGTTCTGGTGGCCGCCCTGTACGCCCTGGTTCCCGCCGGCTGGCCGCCGCCGGCAACTGCCGACGAGATGGTCATCAACAAGAGCGCCCATCAGCTGCTCTTGCTGCGAAACGGCACCGTACTGCGGGCCTACCGAGTTTCTTTGGGCCGCGAACCACGAGGCCCCAAGTCCCGCGCCGGTGATCACCGCACCCCGGAGGGCAGCTACCGCGTCGACTGGCGGAATCCCCAAAGCAAATTTCATCGCTCGCTGCATGTGTCCTATCCAAACGTCCAGGATTTGCAAACCGCCCAGCGCGCCGGCGTGCAACCGGGAGGCGACATTATGATTCACGGCCTGCAAAACGGACTTGGTTGGATGGGCCGCTTTCATCGTTTGGTCGACTGGACCGACGGCTGCATCGCCGTCACCAATTCGGAAATGGATCAAATCTGGAGCGCAGTTCCCGACAAAACGCCAATTGAAATCCGGCCCTAGGCAGTTCCACCCCTCCCCGGGTTCGTCCTGTCGCCGGACGTTCCGCAACCTGAACGGAAGGACAGTAAACGACGCGGCACGCCTGACCTCCGGCAGCCGCACACAGAAAGAAAATTTTCTTACTATTGCAGACGTGACGGACCCAGCGAAAGACGCCGTCACGGAGGAAGTCATGAAAGCGGTTCTTGCGTTGCTCATCATTTATGTAGGCACATTCTTCGTGGCCATTCAGGGAGCTTCGCAGAACTCCGTGCAGGCTTCGCAGCCAGGCGCAGCGCGGACGCAGTCCATCGATCCTGCCAAGGAATCCGACATTCGCGCGCTGCTGGAGCTTATTGGCGCCCAAGATCAGCTGAAGGATGCCGTCAATTTCTCCACCGAGCAGTACCGCCAGAAGCTGCTTGCCTCCATGCCCAACAACGCCAAGGGGCAGGCTTTCGTCAACGTGTTCATCGACAGCTATCAGAAAAATTACGATCCGGAGAAAATGCAGGCCCAAGTCATTACGATCTATGACAAGCACTACAGCGACGATGAAATTAAAGGTTTGCTGGAATTCTACGGCTCGCCTCTCGGCCAGAAGGTCGCTGCCGAAATGCCCAAGATTGGCCGCGAAATTCAAACCGCAAGTCATGCCGTAGGAACCAGAGCTGCTCATGAAGCGTTGCAAGCGCTGAAGGCCGACCATCAGGATGCAGGACAGCCCGTGCGTCTCGGAAATGGCCGCGGCCGCTCGAGACAGGCGCCCCCGGCGCAGACTGCGGCCCAGGCGGACTCTTCCCAGCCGTAGTTTTATTGCGACCTATTTGGAAACACCGGAAGCGCTTCCCCAGCTACGGGAAGCGCTTTTTGATTTTCACATCAATGCCGAATGTCCCGTTGTAATCCCGCAAGGCGACCACCGATACGTTGCGGTTTACGTTGTACTCCACTTGAATCACCTGCTGTTGCGTCGAACTGACGTTCGATACATAGGTAATTGTCAGGTTGCGCGTGATCTGCTGCTCGACCGTGATGCGCGCCGCGGCGTTTTGATCCGAGCCGGTGGTTCCCGCTCCCGTCAGTCCCGGATCGACTCGGAATCTGGTAATGCCAAACAAGCGCTCCACCCGCCCGCCCAATTGGCTTGATATGGCTTCCGACAAGAGCGCCGTTGCCCCTGAAGTCGAGCTTTGTGTCGTTCCCCCGCTGCGCGTTGAAGCCTCCGCAGACGTTTGCCCCAGCGCCAGCAGCGTCACGATGTCATTGGATGGCAACGGCGGGTCCGAACGATAGGCCAGCTGCAGTTTGCTGGCGCGCCCGTTGAAATTCAGGGTGATCTCATATTGTTGGACGGTCGTGGTGGCTTCCACGTTGATTTCCGGATCCAGCCGGAAGGGGTTGGCAAAATTCAAGTCGCCGCGCGAAACGTGATAGCGGTTTCCGGCAAAATGCAATTCACCGGACAACAAGTGGATGTGCCCAAGCAGAATGGGATGTTCCCACGTGCCGCGCACACGCAGGCTGGCTTCGGCCTGCAATTCTGCCCCGGGCCATTCCATGCGAGCGTCGGGCGCGGAAAGACCTTCAATGTCAAACTGCAGATTTCGCAGGAATGCTGAACTCGTCGATGGACCCGAAATGCTGTCCTTTGCTGAAACCAGGACTCCGGCAGAGCCGACGCCTTCGTTAAGCGTCACGCGCTCTACGACGACCCGTCCGGAGAGCACCCCGCCAGTGGGAGTTCCCGTGAGCCGCAGCGTTCCTCCCGCGAGCCAGCTCATTCCTTCCGGATATCGGATGCGCACCCGATCGGTACGCAGACTCACGTCATAGCGCAGCGGCCTTTCCGCATAGTTCACGCTGCCGGTCAGAAGCATTTTGCCCCCGCCAGCCTCCGCACTAACATTCTCGAAGAACAAGCGCGTCGCATCGAAGACCAAATCGCCCTGAACCGCACTCAATCCGGTCGTGAAGTCCGCCGCCCGCACCGAAGTTTTTTCAATGTGCACACGGCCGGTAATTCGCGGCCGGTCCATTGTGCCTTCAATCGACGCGTTGATTTGCGCCGGGCCGTTGACCTCCAGGTCCGGCGCCAAGCCGCTGATCAGCCGCAAATCGACGGCCCCGTTTAGTTTCATAGAGACCGTGCGGCGCCCGGCAAAGCGCAGGCTGCCGCCGATTTCCAGGTTGGTGTCCGATCCGTGAAACGTCACCGGTTCCAGCTGCAAATCATCTCGCGTAGTGCGCAAATGCACCGGCGCAGTGTTCTGCAATTGCACATTTCCGTACGTTACAAGCAGCCGCGAAAACTTTGCGTCCACCACAATGGCTTCCGGATGCTGCAGCTCTCCGGTGGCGGTAATGTCACCATCCGCTACCCCGTGTCCTGTAAAGCGATCCAGATGCAGGGCGGTCATCAAAAAAGGATCGAGCGTAATATTTTTGATCGAGACCGTTCCCTTCAGAGGATACGGCGCTGCAAGTCCCAGTTCGGATTTTCCGGAAACATCTCCCGTGCTCATGGCTGAGCCGAGTTCCAGCCGCGCGGTCCGCCCATCCGAGTTCAATCCGCCGTCAAAGCTGCCGATCACCTGCTGGCCTATGCGCAGGTCCACCAGCCGGAAAGTTCCTTCACCCTGGGGCGCCGTCAGAGGACCGCTGGCTTTCAACTTAAAGCTCAGCTGGCCGCCGATTGGGAGACGCGCCGACTGCAGACTGCCAAAGGCGTCGAGCGGGAGAGAAGCCCCGGCGAGGTCCGCCGATACGGTCCGCTCCTTAAACCGGTATCCCGCCGAACCGGTAACAATGCCCGCTCCGCCTCCATTTTCCTTCCCGGGCGGGAAAAACCGCAATTCCGCATTGGAAATCCTCGCTTCGCCAGGCATCACGTTCAATTGTCCGCGCAGCCGGTTGAATGAAAATCCATAGACATCGCCGCTGGCCAGATCAAACAATCCGGTAATTGCCGGTTCTTCCCGCGTGCCATGTCCATGAAACTGGCCGGTCAGGGAACCGCGCACTGGATAGGACACATTGAAGAGTCGCTGCAGACTGTCCATCGGAACTTTTTCAAAATTTGCTTCCGCTGTCCATCCGTTGGGGGGCAGAAAACTCCAGTCGGTCAGTTCCAGGAAGACGTCGACGGTCGCGTCCATTGCGCCCTGTTTCGTGCGACCGCGTACAAAATTCAATTCGCGCGGAGAATACGTCAAATCGCCTTCGAGCGAATCGAGGGTTACGCTTTCGTAGCGAACCCGCTCGCCCAGCACATGGCCCTGGAATGTGGGTTTCCCGGAAGGACCTGTCAGCTTGCCATCCCAGCGCACCGTACCGCTCAGTTCCTTGATCGCATCATCGTCGGTCGGCCGCTTGTTTTGGATGGCGTTGACGAAGTCTCGATAGAGTTCCAGTGAACTGGTTTCAAATTTCAAATCCAGATCGGAATTCCGTCCGTCCAAGACTCCGGTAATGGAACCATGCGTGGACGGGGACTCAAAGTCTCCCGATTCCACGCTGAATCGATTGGCATCGTAGTCGTAGTGGAATTGCCACTCCCCGTTCATCGGCATGTGGCCGGGGGCTAGTTCGTCGGGATCATCCCACAGCATCTTGGCCGAAATCGCAAACTGCTGAAATGGTCCAGCCCAGGTCTCCACTGTGTCCGCGGTGATCATGCCATCCCAATGCAGTTCGTCGATCGGAAATCCACGATGCTCCACGTGCGGAAAAACTTTGGCAATCTGAAAATTCTCTACGTGGGTCACCGCCCGGAACTGCACTCCGTTAAATCGCAGCGTAACTTTCCCGGTAACTTTCCCGCCCAACGCTTCAGCGACAAAATCCGGTATCTCCAGTCCATCTTTGTCCATTCGATAGCTGCCGCGGCTGGCGATGCCTGTGGCGTGGAAATCGTCGTAAGGCAGGGCGATTTCCGTTCCCGAATAAGTTCCGGTGCCTTTCAGTTTGCCCGCGGACGATGCTCCCTCGCCGCGAACATCGACTTTGCCCGTGGGCACCAATGGCTGACGAAGAACTTCGCGAAAATCCAAAAGATCTACCCATCCGCGATAACGGAATGTCCACTTTGGCTGAAGGAAGTCCTGCATCTCTGCTTGCGCGTCTATGCGCGAATGCGATGCGGTCAACAAGCCTTGTTCGAGGGTGAAGCCGTTGCGCCAGAGCGTGAATTTTGCCGATATGTTGACCGGGATGGCCCGGTCGCGCGTGGTAGCTACCTCAACGGACTGCCAATTGAGGTTCCCCAAATACAATACGTGGTCGGGAGTTCCGCCGGCCGCCAGAGCGAAGCGAAGCTCGCCCCCTTCGACGGCCCAAGGAGTCCTTACATCGTTGTACAGTAGCCAACCGTTCTCCAACTGCACATGCCGCACGTGCAGATCGAAGAGTGTTTCACGAAGTGGTTTGCTGGACGCGTTGGCGCGTTTGGGCGCCAAAATATTCGTAGAGCCATCTTTTTCGACGCGAAGGTGTATTTGTGGTTGCGCTACGAGCAGTTCGTCGAGCGAGACCCGGCGCCCCCAGAACGAGTCAACACGCAGTCCGGCCTGGATTTGCTCTGCGGAAAACAGCACCGGGGTACCCGGAGGCTCGCTTCCGTGAATTACCAGTCCATTCAGCGTCAGCCGCAGGGACAGCCAGCCGACGGAAATTGTGCGCAACTCCACCCGGCCGCCGGTGGCCAGTTCCAGTTTTTGCACGACCAGGCGTCGAAGCAGCGGATTGCCCGCGCCGCTTCCGAAAAATACGATGACCAGCAGAAGAGCAATCACCCCCAGAACCCATGGCGTGTGAATGATCCAGGTCCAAATCGGGTGTCGTCCGCTTCTCTTCATTTCTCGGCTCCGCTGAGAAATGTCTTCACATGCAAGTGCGCCCGGCTCTCCTGGAGCCAGCGATCCGCTTGTTCATTGATTCCGCGCTGTACCAGCAGTTCGTGAATGAAATCCTGCGCCTCATCGAGCGTCGGAGGAGTCTGCCCGCGCGCCTTGGCCCGCGCAATCACGTTTTTTTCATAAAACTCTTGCACGGCTTTGCTGTCGACTTGCACCGAAGGGCGAAATCTCGAATCAAGATAGTTACTCAGAAAGGTCTGCGCCGTTATCATCTTCCTCAGGTCGGCGTCGCTCAACCCGTATTTCTTCTTTCGAGCTTCGAACTCTTCCTGGGTGCCGAGCGAACGGACCAGGCGGTCGATCCCGCGCTGAACATCGGACGCAGAAGGCTGAGGAAATCGCGCCGCGTCCGCTTCGGTCCGCACGATCCATTGATCGATCAGCCGGTCGAGCAGCACCGTTTCGCTTTCTGACTTGTCATCCACAAATTTCTGGTACCGCTCAAGTTCCTGCAGATCGCTCTCGAGCAGCACATCGTTTTCCAGCCGCGCCACGATGCGATCGATCACTTCCTGCGCTTGCGCTGCGCCCGCGCACAATGCCAGCCATAGCGCCAAGCCGGCACAAGCAGTCCGCCCGCGCATCAGAAGCTGGCACCTAGATTAAAAAATATCTGAAAATGCGGAAGGCGTGTTCCGTGAAAACATCCCGCAATGGTTGTCGAGTTTGATCCGCCGGTCGTGCACGGAACCACAAACATGGGGGGATTCAATTGGTAACCCAGATCCACGCGAATGGGCCCCACCGGTGTGGAATACCGCACTCCCAGTCCGATCGTGTGAGCAAAATAGTCGAGTTCATTGCTGCAATTCGTTACGCATAGAACGCGGGGAGGTCCGGTCGGATCGTCCGGGTTCGCCGTCGTTGAAAACGTGGGCTTGGGAAGAGACGAGCGGAAACTGACCCGGCTCAGCCTGCTGTATACGTTTCCACCGTCGTAGAAAAACGCACCGCCAAGCGCTGTTCCCAAAAATGGCAAGCGCATCGGGAATCGAAATTCCTGGTTCAGCGCCAGTTCGGCCTGCCCTCCGACCGGGAAGCCGGTGCAGGGATCGCGCGGGCCGGCCTGGTTCAACGCAAATCCCCGCAACGACGTTCCACCGCCTGCAAAAAATCGTTCCGGAAGCGGGATGATCGCTCCGGTCAGCGTCGGGGGCGGAGTGGTTCCCGAGCATTGCGCTGCGGTCACATCTGGAAACGTCAACGAGACCGTATCGCGATAGGGTTGCAGAATTCCAATTCGAACCGACCGGGCGAAGCTGAATCGCCGCTTGACGGGGTGATACGTCGAATTCTGAAAGAAAAATCGCAGGAAACTGGCGCTCGATCCTATCCCCGTATCCGCAATACTAACGTCCACGCTGTTAAAACTTCCCTTGGTCGCATCCGCGGGATTGTCCCGCGCATCGCGAAACCAGGTCATCCCGAACTGTGAAACCAGCGTGGGCTGCTCAAACAGGGGAATTTCTTCCGGAGCGATCGTGGTATTCAGGTTGGACACCCCGACTTTTCGGAAGGCGTAACGATACAAGAACGTGGTCAGCGGGGTCAGTTGCTGCGTCAGCTGTACCGAACCCTCGTAGCGGGTTTCTGTAAACGTGTTGATGTCCCTGGTTTTCTCGGCAAAAGCCGTTGCCTGGAAGCTGAATTTATCTTTGCCGAACGTATTCGGCACCGAATATCCCAGCAGCGCTCGCCCCTGCAGCGTGCTGCCGCGCAATTTCAGAGAGAGGGAATCGGCCCTCCCGGTAAGATTCAGTTTGCTTAATTCCAAAATGCCGCGCGGTGCCGCCTGCAATTCGCCCCCGGTTGGGTTGGTTGTACTTGCCAGCCGCTGGACCTCAAAGCCGCCGCCATACGCCACTGTGTAGCGCTTGGCCTCTTCGACGAGTACCACGATGTCTTTGTCCGGATCGCTGCCACTGGGATTTTGCGGTTCAATCGTTACGCGATTGAAAACTCCCAGATTGTAAAGTCGCCGTTGCGAGTCCACGACTTCGCCCTCGCGCAGAGGCTCCTTTTCTTTCACATGGATCTCCCGGCGAATCACTCCTGGTCTGGTATGCAGGTAGCCGGTGAGCATAACGTTGCGCACCCGGGTCTGCGGACCTTCGGTAATGTGATAAACCAGACTCACCGGTGCCGCCTGAGCGATTTCCGGGTTTTCCGTTTTCTTCTTTTGTTTGCCGTCCGCGCCCGTCGCTTCAGCCTTCGCGGTCCCGGACGTTGCAGTGAAACTGGCTTCCGGAAATCCTTCGTTAAAATAAAGAGCGAGAATGTTGTCGCGGTCGCTGGACACCCCGAACTCCGAATATGGCTGCCCGGGCGTTGAACCAGCCACATTCAAAAGAGTTTCTTCCGGAATGGCATGTACCCCTTCAAGGGTCAGCGAGGCCACCCGCGTTTGCTCCCCCTCCTGCACATTGAATTTGATTCGCAGATATCCCTTCTTGCCTTTGTAGTCGTCTTCCAGGTGGGCGTCCGCCGTGGCATTCAGAAATCCGTTGGATAGGTAGAGATTGCGCATCGATTGGGCGTCCGCTTCCACCAGCCTCCGGCTGAATCGTCCGCGCGAAGCAAACGCGCCGCCGAAAATCTGCAAGCGGCTGCGCAAAAGTTCAGTGCTGAAGTAATGGTTTCCCGCAATCTCAATCGCCACCAACTTGTGCCGCTCGCCACGATCGACCGTATAGGTAATAATCTGCTCGGTGCCCTTCCAGTTGTTGCTCTTGCCCTGCACTTCCTTGGTGTTGCTCGTGTAGTTCACTTGGGCATCGAAGTAGCCGTTGCGCTCCAACCGTTCGCGCAGGTTGCGCTTTCCTTCTTCGAGTAAATCCGTATCCAGCGCGCCTTCTTGAAATACGGGAACCAGCTTTTTCAAATCGCCATCTGAAAATTTTGCGCCAGTTAGTTCAATCTTCACGCGCGGACCTTCCGAGACTTCGAGCTCCAGGGGAACCACATTTTTCGCCGCGTCATAATCCCCGCGCCGCACGGCGGCGCGCGCGCTCAAATGGCCTTTTTTTACCATGAATTTTCGTATGCGTTCCGCTCCCCGCTGTATTCGGGCCGAAGTTACCGGAGACCCCGGTTTGATTTTTAAGCGTGACAACAGGTCGGCCTGGCGATATTCGGTTTCGTTTTTCAAGGCCACGGACTCGATACGCGCTCGTGGTCCGGGCTGCACGTGCACGATTACATCCATCTGATGTGTTTCCGGATGCGGAACGGTATCAGCCGTCAATTTCGCCTGGTAAAGCCCTTCCTCACGCAATACTTCGCGAAGCCGTTCGAGTGAACCATCGACAAGTTCCTGCCGGAACGGGTGTCCCAGGGAAAGCTGCATCGCTGCCGCAGCGGAGGCGTCGGTTGGCGGCGCGATCAAACCCTGGATCAGCACCTGATTGAAGAACAGATTTTCCTTGGCGACGAAATCCAGTCGTAGGCCTCCGGCAACCGGGCTCGCCAGCGCCCGCAAATCGGCGTAGTCGCCCGTTCGATACAGGATCCGCAGGCTCTCGGCCACTTTGGCACGGTCCAGCGGTTTTCCAATCTCGATCGGAAGCCCGGCAGGCGACTGGGCCAAAACGCGTTCATCCTCAGCCACGATGCGGACTTCCACGACAGCGCCGCCGCTCTGCGTTGACCGCTGCGTTGGGGTGGAAGAGCTCGAGGCAGTCGAGTCGGGCGGATTCTGCGCACGCAAAATTCCCGCTCCCCACAAAAGAAGGATTCCGACAGCGCCCGCCAACCCTGTTTTCCCGCCCCATTTCATGCGTTCATTGGCTCAGACGAAGGTTAGCACAGCGGCGTTGCCTGTCTCCCGCTCTTTGGCGCTATCATGAACGATGTTCTATTTCGCAACTCCGGCGGCGTGACTGATGAAGCCATCTTTTCAGGAAAAATATTCACGGCAAATGCTCTTTGCGGGCATCGGAGAAGACGGCCAGGAACGGCTGCTGGCATCCCGGGTCGCCGTCGTGGGTTGCGGAGCAATTGGGGCCGCCGCCGCGGGGCTGCTGGTGCGCGCTGGCGTAGGCTGCGTTCGCATCCTGGATCGCGACTTCGTGGAACCCTCCAATCTGCAGCGCCAGACTCTTTTTGATGAAAGCGACGCGGCGCAATCTCTTCCCAAAGCCGTCGCAGCGGAGCGCAAGCTGAAAGCGATCAACGCCGATGTCGCGGTGGAAGGAGTGCTGGCTGATCTGGGCCCCCAGAACATCGAAGAGTTGCTCACTGGTTTCGACCTCATCCTCGATGGCACCGACAATTTCGAAACGCGCCACCTGGTGAACGATTTTGCCGTCAAATCGAGTCGTCCTTGGATTTACGCGGCGGCGGTTGCTAGTTACGGGCTCACGTTCGCCGTTCGGCCGGGACTTACCGCTTGCCTGGCCTGCCTCCTGGAAACCGGCAACGGCAGCGGACTCGAGCAAACCTGCGACACCATCGGCGTGCTCGGGCCGGTGGTCAACCTGATTGCTTCGCTCGAAGTCGCCGAAGCGCTGAAGCTTCTCGCGGGTCGCGAAGAGGCGCTCAACGGCCGCCTGATTTCCTGCGATGTCTGGACCGGCCATTTCCAATCCGTTCGCGTTGCCCGCAACCCGGATTGCCGGGCCTGCGCCCGCCGCGAATTCATTTACCTGGAAGGCGACGCGCAACCGCACATCACCATGTGCGGCCGCGATTCGGTCCAGATTCACGAACGCGGCCGCTCGCTCGACCTGCAAGCCCTGCAAAAGCGACTTGCTCCCGTCGTCTCCGGAATCCGTTGCAATGAATTCCTGCTGCGCTTCCTGAGCCCGCCATACGAAATGACCGTCTTTGCCGATGGCCGCGCCATCCTCAAAGGCACGAGGGATCCCGCCATCGCGCGCTCACTCTATGCCCGCTACGTGGGAGCCTAGGATTTATCTTTCGTTACGAGGATTGTGCCGGGAAGAGCATGAAAAAGACTAGCGGTTCTGCCCGGTCCGCCCAAATGAGCTGCGCATATTGGCGCGATCCAGATTTTCGCGCAAGTTCATCAGCGTCAGGAAGGTGCTGAGTACGCGCGCTTTTAAATCGTCCGTGAGGGTCAGTCCGCTGGTTGCCACTCGGGCCAGGCGTTCGCCATTTTCCGTGATAAACCGCATGATTTCGCGTTGACGTTCGTGCGGGGCATTGCCCAGCGCTGTCTCGCGCCGCATCTCCGCGCAGCTCGCTTCAAGCGAGAGCGTAAAATGCAACACACACAGCCGCTGCTCGGTTAGGGCCGGCGGAGCTTCATTCTTGCATCCTGCTACCTGGCAAGGTGTGCCCATGGTCTGTTTTGTCTGCATGAATAGTTAGCATTCCCAGCACAGAAAAGCCAGCGTGTAGCAATCGCCATGCCGCGAAACTTACATGAGCAAGAGCCGGCGCGGCCTGCACGAGGCTGTTACGAAACTGAATCGACCAGAAGTGGAGGGTAGTCGGCGATTGCTCTTTCCGACGCAGGCTGGATCACAATTTCGGTTGTTTCGTAAGAACAATCTCGCGTTGCGAGTTCAGACCATCGTAACTCGGTCATTGTGCAACTACATCACAAAGAATCACAGTTCCATACATGCAATGAGATTTGTGATGCCTCTCTCTGCTGGCGGTCCAAAAACCTCTACTCCTTCGACATCGCGGTCAGGAAAGCTGGCAGAAGTACGCGAGACATGATTTCGTTCATCGGCGACTCAACAAAGAAGGCGTTCCCTGTGGAGACTGCGATGAGGTCAAGCGTCGGCACGAGATACACCTTTTGGCCGCCGTTGCCTGAAAGCATCACCGTGTCCACTCGGCGATGGCCCGTCGCAGTCTTCACGGTGTACCAGCGATGCCAAATTCCAAGACCATAGTCGCTGTCGTCGACGTGTGATTGATAACCAACTGCAGCATCGATCCAGGACGACGAAATCACGCGCCGGCCTTGCCATATGCCGCGATTTTCGATCAAAATTCCAAGTTTCAACATGGCTCTAGGCGTGAGATAGACCTGTCCAAAGGTAGTTCTTTCGCTGCTGCTGAGACCGAAGTTCCACTTCCAAGCAGACCGGGGAATGCCCAGCGGCTTGAAAAGCACTTCATCGGCGAATTCCGGAAGCGGTTTGCCCGAGACACGTTCAATGATTCGCCCAGTGGTAAAAAATCCGCCCGAACAATAGCGCGCCTCCGTACCGGGATCAGCGATCATTGGCAAATCGACGAACGCCTTTGCCCAGTCTGCCGTTTCAAAAAGGTGTGCCTCATTCCCCGGCGAGTGGCGATCGTGTTCATTGCAGGCAAGTCCGGACTGATTTGCGAGCAGATTGAGCAGGGTGATCTTTGCCTTTCTCGGATCAGCGTTCTGGAACTCCGAATACCCGAGACGGTCCAGCACAGGTGTGTCTGCTCGAAGCAACTCTCGGTCAACCGCCGCACCCGCAAGGAGCGAGATGACACTTTTGGAGAGTGAAATCATTCCATGAGGTCGCTGCCGGCTAAAACCATAGAAATACTCCTCCAGAACTAAGGATCCTTTGTGATAGATCAACAGAGAATCCACGTCGGAATATTTACCGGTGGTCACGCCATTCACAAGTTGTTCCGCTATCTCTGGAGAGAGCGTTGCCGTTCCGGCTCGGCCGATGCGAATACCATCTGCGAGTGGAATCGGTGCCTTGTATCGGTAACGCGGTATCTTTCCCTTTGACGTAGCGGCGCGAGGTTGTAGGCGCAAACGTGCAGACGCCGGGACAGTGGTAGACCTTCTTGTAAAGGTTTCACCGTGCTCTTTGAACGCCACGATGTGGCCCTGGCTGTCCCGGACAAACGGCACCACATCGCCAACAGGATTGAGAAAGGCATCGTTCCCTGAACTACGAAGCGTGTATTTGGAATCCTCGATGAGGGCGAATAGTTGACTGCCGTTGCTCACCATAAAAAGTGTCAGGCCATCACGATAATGATAGGTACCCTCGAATTGAGCAAGGTCCTGCTTGGGGACTTCAGCGAGCATTGACGCCGTTGATTGAATGAGCGCGCGTGACGGATAACCCAAAAGGGAAATCGCCACTGGAAGGAATTGCAACGAGACGAGAAATCGCATGTCACATCCCCGGTAGATTTAGGACTTGGTCCGACGCTCAGTCTACTGTTGAGCTATTGATTGACGGCACTTGCAACTCACCCAGAATTCTACATGGCTCCCTGTGCTTCGGCTTCTACTACTCTTCAGTTGAGCCTCTGATCCACAATCGCGCAACAGCGCAGGCGAGTGTAACTTCCCGTCGCCTTCTGCTTCTTTCCGCTACCGCGGGTAGATCCTGTCCCGGTACCTGCTGAGTGTTGCACACTTGCGTTCGGCGTTCCGCGTTTCGTAACAACCGCGAACGCCTCGGCAGCGGTGCGGAAATTTTTACGCAATTGTTATTGACAGCGGGCTGTATGCGATTGTATAAAAATACGTGTGGCTGTATAATTGCCCAAGCTTATGAATACGGGAAAAACATTCCGCCAGGGACAAATTCTTCGCCTCATCAGCGACGGTCCCATTTCCAATCAGGAAGAGCTGCGTCGGCGCCTTGCCGCGCAAAAATTGCGCGTCACTCAGGCTACCCTTTCCCGTGATTTGCAGGAGCTTCGCCTGGTCAAAACGCAAGCCGGCTACAAACAAGGTTCTGCGCTTCCCGACGAAGCGTCGCCGTTGCTGCCTCTGGCGCGTGCGCTGGGAGAATTCCTTCGCGATATTCGCCCGGCGGAAAATATGCTCGTGCTCAAGACTCCCCCGAGCGGCGCGCAACCCTTGGCCGCTGCCGTCGACAGCTCTAAATTTCCCGAAATCGTCGGCACCATCGCGGGGGACGACACGGTCCTGATCATCACGCCCAGCAGAAAATCCCGGGAATCCCTCCAGAAAAAGATCGAATCCCTGCTGAAATGAGAGATCCTCGCCAAGTCGCCGTCGTAGGTGTCACTGGATACTCCGGCTTTGAGCTGGCGCGCATCCTTCTGCGCCATCCGTACGTCAAATCTCCGGGTTTCTACATGCGCGACACACAAAGCGCGAGTTGTCTCAGCGAACTCTTCCCCAGGTTACGCGGTACAGGTGACGGCCCGCTACGCACGCTTTCGGTGCCGGATATCATTGCCAGCAACGCAGGCACGGCATTCCTGGCGACCCCCCATGAGGTTTCATCTGACGTGGCCCCGGCCCTGGTCGAGGCCGGATTGCGGGTCGTGGATCTAAGCGGCGCGTTCCGGTTTCACTCCGCGGAGACCTTCTCGGCTTGGTACCAACTGCCGGCACCGCATGCCCAGTGGCTGGGCGAAGCCGTCTACGGGATTCCGGAGCTGTACGGGCCAGCAATACAGAAGGCCCGCCTGGTCGCCAACCCGGGCTGCTATTCCACCAGCGTAATTCTGGCCTTGCGTCCGCTTTCCGACGCCCGGCTCATGGCCGCCGGTAGCGGCGTCATCTGCGATTGCAAGTCCGGAGCGACGGGTGCAGGCAAAGAACCGCGCCGCGATCTCCACTTTGTGGAAGTTGACGAAAATTTCAAGGCGTACAACCTGTTTGCGCACCGCCACACGCCGGAAATTCTGGAACACACTGGCTTGCAGGAAGAGCAAATGGTCTTTTCCACGCACTTGCTTCCTTTGGCGCGCGGAATTCTTTCGACAATTTACGTTACGCTTTCTGCTCCGCAAACCCCCGCGGCCATCGAAGCTCTCTATCGCAAGTTTTATGCGGGTCGGCCAATGGTTCGCATCTGGACCGCCGGCAAATTGCCCGAACTGCAGCATGTCGCAAACACCAATTTCGCCGACATCGGTTTTGTGCTGGACAAAACCGGCCGCCGACTCATCGTCATCTCCTGCCTGGACAATCTCGGCAAGGGCGCCGCTGGTCAAGCCGTGCAAAATTTTAATCACATGATAGGTATTGAGGAGCAGACCGCACTCCAATGAGAACCGTAATCAAATTCGCAGGGGCATTACTTGAAGAGGACGCTACTGTTCACGCTCTCGCGCGTCAGGTTGCTGCGCTGGCGCAGGAAGGCCACGAAATCCTGGTCGTTCACGGTGGCGGTCGCTTGTTCACCGCCACGCTCAAGCGCATGGGCATTGAAAGCCAGTTCGTCGGTGGATTGCGCGTTACGGAACGGGAAACTCGCGACGTTGCGGTTATGGTTTTTGCCGGCTTGCTCAACAAAAAACTGGCCGCCGCAATTTCCGCCGAAGGCCAGCCCGCCATTGGAATTTCCGCCGCGGATGCGCAATGTTTTCGGGCCGAACCAATGGTCCACAACGAAGTTGTGGGGGGCTTGGGTTTCGTCGGCTATCTCACCGAAATGAATGTATCTTTCATCGAATCCCTCTGGCGCGAAGGCCTCTTGCCCGTTGCACCGTGCCTCGGCCTCGGCGCCGACAACGAGCTCTACAACATCAACGCCGACCACATGGCGGCCGCCTGCGCCGAGTATCTCGGCGCTGACCAACTCATCTATCTCACCGATGTTCCCGGTGTTCTCAATGGCGATCGCGTTCTTTCGGTCGTCTCCTGCGAAGAAATTGAACGTCTGGTGCAAGCTCGCGTCGTATCCGGCGGCATGGTGCTCAAACTCGAAGCCGCCAAACGGGCGATTGAAGGCGGTGTTCACGAAGTTCGCATCGTTGGCGGCACGTCCCCGGATTCTCTTTTGCTGGCCTTGCATGCCCAGGGCGCGCAAGCTGACAGCGCCACCGGTTCCATTCCCGGCACCCGCGTTTTTCGCGAATCGCTGCAGGCGCGCGCAGCCTTGTCGGCCGCATAATGTCGAAATCAACAAGAAAAAACCCGGCCAAAAAAAGCGCACCGAGAACCGTCAAGCCCGACCTGCGTTTGCTCGATGCCGATAAATTTCTTCTGCCCACCTACAAACGGCAGTCGTTTGTCATCACCCAGGGCCGCGGCTGTTATGTGTACGATTCCACCGGCAAGAAATATTTGGATTTTCTGGGCGGTATCGCCGTCAACGCTCTTGGCCATGCGCATCCACGTATCGTCAAGGTGATTCGCCGCGAAGCCGCTCGCGCCATCCATCTTTCCAATCTCTATCACAACGCCTACCAGGGCCCGCTCGCCCACAAACTCGCGGACTGGTCAGGGCTGGACCGCGTTTTCTTCGCCAACAGCGGCACCGAAGCCATCGACGGCGCTCTGAAGCTCGCCCGTCTCTGCGGTCGCACTCCGGACGAGGGTATGGCGGGCGTCGCGAAAAAACATCGCATCCTCGCGATGGAGAATTCCTTTCACGGCCGGACGTTTGGCGCCGTCAGTGTCACCGCTACTGCCAGGTATCGCGAACCGTTCGCTCCCGTCGTACCCGGTGTCGAATTTGTGGCCTTTAACGATATGGAGGATCTTGAATCCAAGTTTGACGGCACGGTTTGTGGCGTAATTCTGGAAACAGTCCAGGGCGAGGGCGGCATCTATCCGGTCACCGAAGAATTCTGGAATCGTGCCCGGACCCTCGCTTCGCAATACAAAGCCCTGCTGATTGCGGACGAAATTCAGTGTGGTCTCGGTCGTACGGGTCGTTATTTCGCGTATCAGAAATTCTCGACCAAGCCGGACATTGCAGTCATCGCCAAGCCTCTGGCCGCCGGCCTCCCGTTGGGGGCGATTCTTACAAGCGAAGCGGTGGCCTCGCGCGTGTCCCCCGGAATGCACGGCACGACCTTTGGCGGCGGCCCTCTGATTTGCGCCGTGGCCCTCGAGTTTCTCAAAATTGTCGAAGACGAGCGGCTGCTCAGCAATGTTCACGCTCGTAGCGCGCAACTGCGCGACGGCCTGCTGGAACTTGGTGAAAAATTTCACTTTATCCGCGAAATCCGCGGCGAAGGGCTGATGGCCGGTATTGAACTGGCAATCGAAGGCGCTCCCTTTGTGGCCGAAGCCGTCGAGCGCGGGCTGCTCATCAACTGCACCCACGATTCCACGCTGCGCCTGCTGCCTCCCTATATCGTCAGCAAGGCCCAGGTCAGTGAATTCCTTCGCTTGTTTGAACAAGTTCTTTCGGCCGTGGCCAGGAAAGTTTCCCCCGCAGCTGCTGTTAATCCTGAAAACCCGTCGCGTCTTTCCAGCGTAGCGGCAAGGTGAATCCATGACTGCAACTTCACTCGCGGTACCTGTTTTGTTATCGAATGATCTGCTCACCGGAGCGGAATGGAATCCCGCGCACGCGCGCGAACTGCTGCAGCTCACGGCCGATATCAAGGCCAAGCCCACGCGCTATTCTTCCTCTCTGCGTGACAAATTCATCGCGCTGATCTTTGAAAAGCCGTCCCTGCGCACCCGCGTCACTTTCGAGGTCGGCATTCAGAGCATGGGCGGCCACGCGGTGTTTCTCGATCACACGCAAGCCCGACTTGGCGAACGCGAATCCATCGCGGACGTCGCCCGGAATCTCGAACGTTGGGTGCAGGGTATCGTGGCGCGAGTCTACGAACAGCGCGTGCTCGAAGAAATGGCCGCTAGCGCGGACATTCCCGTCATTAACGCGTTGTCCGACAAATTCCATCCCTGCCAGGCGCTTGCCGATTTCTTCACGCTGGAGGAAAAGTTTGGCTCGCTCCGGGGATTCAAGCTGGCCTATGTGGGCGATGGCAACAACGTTTGTCACTCGCTGATTTTTCTTGCCGCGCGTCTCGGCGTGAATCTGCGTATTGGCACCCCGCAGAAGTATTCTCCGCTTCCGGAAGTTCTCGCGGAGGCCAAGCGCGTCGCTCGCGAAACCAAAGCCAAAATCGAGCTGTTCACCGATCCTCGCGAAGCCGTCGCGGACGCGCAAGGTGTCTATACCGATTCCTGGACCAGCATGGGTTTTGAAGCGGAAGCCAGCGTTCGCAACGCCGTCTTCGCTCCCTATCAGGTGAACGCCGGACTCATGGCGCTGGCCGCCCCGGATGCCGTGTTTCTCCACTGTCTTCCGGCGCACCGCGGCTACGAAGTCACATCCGATGTCCTCGATGGTCCGCAATCCGTTGTTCTGGATCAGTCGGAAAACCGCATGTACGTGCAGAAGGCCATTTTGCACACGCTCTTCAGCTAGGGCGATGGTGCTACGCCCGCGGGGCGCAGCATTCTTAAATTGTCGAAAATAGTTTTGCAAACGCGCCGAGTTTTTGCGCAAATCAATTGCGCCATCATCAAAACGAGAGAGGGATTGTGAAACAGCAACTGCCAAAACCCAAAAAAGTTGTACTCGCCTATTCCGGTGGCCTCGATACGTCCATCATCATTCCCTGGCTCAAGGAAAATTACGGTTGCGAAGTCATCGCGGTCATCGGCGATGTCGGCCAGCAGGAAGATCTGCAAGCCGCAAAAAAGAAAGCGCTTGCCACCGGCGCTTCGACCGCCGTCATTGAAGACTTGCGCGAAGAATTTGTCCGCGACTTTATCTGGCCCACGCTGCGCGCGGGCGCCGTGTATGAACACACCTACCTACTCGGCACTTCCATGGCCCGGCCCATCATCGCCAAGCGTCAGGCTGAAATCGCTCTGAAACTCGGCGCCGACGGCCTCTCGCACGGTTGCACCGGCAAGGGCAACGACCAGGTACGCTTCGAACTCGCCTACAAAGCCATCGCTCCCGATCTGCAGATCATCGCTCCGTGGCGCGAATGGGACATCGACTCGCGCGAAGATGCCATTGCTTACGCGCAAAAACACAACGTGCAGGTGGAGCAAAGCAAGAAAAATATCTACAGCCGCGATCGCAACATCTGGCACCTGAGCCATGAAGGCGGCGAACTGGAAGATCCCGCCAACGCCCCTGTGGAAGCCATGTGGCAGTGGATTTCCTCGCCCGAAAATGCTCCGGACAAAGCCGAAGAAGTCGAAATCGGATTTGAATCCGGCACACCGGTCTCGGTAAACGGCGCAAAACTCGGCCCCGTCGAGTTGCTCAACAAGCTGAATGAAATCGCCGCCAAACACGGAGTCGGGCGCACCGACCTCGTCGAAAATCGCCTGGTGGGCATGAAGTCTCGCGGCGCCTATGAAACTCCCGGCGGCACGCTGCTCATCAAAGCGCACCAGGAGCTCGAACGGCTCACCATCGACCGCGAAACCGCCCATTTCCAACAGGCGCTTTCCGATCGCTATGCCGAACTGGTCTACAACGGCGTGTGGTTTTCCACGCTGCGCGAATCGCTCGACGGCTTTTTCAACGTCGCGCAAAAATACGTCACCGGTACCGTTGGGCTGAAACTCTGGAAGAGCACCCTCAATGTGACCAGCCGCAAATCGCCCTTCTCTCTATACCGCGCGGACCTGGCCAGCTTCACCATGGGCCGCTACAACCCGAAAGACGCCGAAGGCTTCATCAACCTGTTTGCGCTGCCAATCACGGTTCGGCCGCGCGGCAAGGCCGGCAGCGCAAAGTCCTAACACTACCTGGCGGGGGCGCCGCGCGCCGGCGCCCCCGCAGCAGAAGCCGATTGTTCCCGGCTTTTATGCTCTGAACGGGGAGCCCGGTGCCTGAGGAACCAAGAACTGCAACCATGACCGAAAGAAAAGATGACCGGCTCTGGGGAGGCCGCTTCGACGGCGCGCCGAACGAGCATTTCGACGCCTTCCAGCGTTCCTTCTCCTTTGACCGCCGCCTGTTGCCCTACGAAATTGCCGTAGACCGGGCTTGGGCCAAAGCGCTCGAGCCCATCGGCATTTTCTCGACCCGCGACGTCGCGCAGACCCTTGCCGCGCTGGACAAAATCGAGCAGCGCGCCCAAGCGGATCCCGCCTGGCTGGAAACCTCCGGCGCGGACGCCGAAGACGTGCATCATTTTGTGGAACGTGCTCTGGTCGGAGAACTCGGCCCGCTTGGCTGGAAGTTGCACACCGGCCGCAGCCGCAACGAACTTGTCGCGACGGACTTTCGTCTTTTCGTCATTGACGCCGCAGCGCAGATGCAGCAAAAGCTGGTCAAGCTGCTGGCGGCGCTGCTGACGCAGGCGCAGGCGAACAGCAGCATTCCCATGGCTGGTATGACGCACATGCAACACGCGCAGCCCATTCTGCTTTCCCATTTTCTCCTGGCTCATGCTGAAGCGTTCTCTCGCGATGTAACTCGATTGCAAAATGCAGCGGCCGGAGCAGACGCCTGCCCCATGGGTTCTGGAGCCCTTGCCGGAAATTCCTTTGCGATTGATCGCCAAGCCATTGCGCGCGATCTGGGTTTTTCCAGAATCACGGCCAACAGTCTTGACGCAGTCAGCGATCGTGATTTTGCGCTTGACTATCTGTTTGCGCTGTCTGGAATCGCCACTCATCTTTCACGGATGGCGGAGGATTTCGTCATTTTCGCGTCGCAGGAATTCTCCTACGTCGTGCTGCCCGACGAATTTTCCACCGGCAGCAGCCTGATGCCGCAAAAGAAAAACCCCGACTGCTGGGAACTGATTCGCGGCAAATCCGGCCGCATCACCGGTGCTTTGCTTTCTCTGCTGACAACGCTCAAAGGCTTGCCAACCAGCTATCAACGCGACCTGCAGGAAGACAAAGAAGCGCTCTTTGCCGCGCACGATCAGGTCAGCGACATGCTTTGGGTTGCGGCGGGCGCCATCGCCGGGACAAAATTCCGTGAAGATCGTCTTCGCGCGGCGGCTGCAAACCCGGCGTTGCTCGCTACCGAAGGCGCGGATTATCTGGTGCACAAAGGCGTCCCGTTCCGCCAGGCGCATGACGCCGTTGGCCGGGTCCTGCGCGAAGCCGAGCAGCAAGGGAAAGTCTGGACCGAACTTTCTCTCCCCGATTTGCAGAAAATTTCGCCGGCATTTGCAGCCGATTTCCTGAAAGGTCTCACCGTTGAAGCCGCTCTGGCGGCAAAAAAAGTTCCCGGAGGCACGGCACCTGAATCGGTGCGCGCCGCCATCGGGGATTTGCAGGATCGTCTGAACCGATTCGCCGGTAAACCAGGAGCAAAACCATGAACGCCCGTCCATCTCCTGAAACAGCAATCCTCCCTCGCGGCCGTTCGGGAGGATCGGAGGTCACGTCCGGGGTTGGCGCGCTAGCACCTCGGAAATTCCCGGTATGAATCACGCTCTTTCGGAATCATCTCTCCCGCGCGGTTTTCGTTTTGCCGCCACGGCCTGCGGTCTAAAAAAGACCGGAGCGCTCGACCTCGCTCTGCTTTCCAGCGACGTTCCGGCGTCGGCGGCCGCCGTGTTTACGCAAAATCTCGTCGTTGCCGCACCGGTCCTGATTTCCAAGGCGCATTTGCGCGCTTCAAAAGGCCGCATGCGAGCGGTGGTGGTGAACGCCGGAAACGCCAACTGCGCGACCGGAGCCGCGGGTTACGCCGCGGCCCAAAGCACCGTTGCCGAAGCCGCCAAGCGACTGAACTGCGCGCCCAGTGAACTCTTCGTTTGCTCCACCGGAGTGATTGGCGTATCACTGCCGCTGGAAAAAATCATGCGCGCCTTGCCGGTGATTGCCCGTCACCGCCGTCCTTCGGCGCGCTCGTTCGCCGAACTGTCGCTGGCCATCTGTACTACCGACACCCGCCCCAAAACGGCTGCCGCGTCGTTCAATATTGCGGGCAAACGGGTTCATATGGTCGGCTGCGCCAAAGGCGCGGGCATGATTCATCCGAACATGGCGACGATGCTGGCCTTCATCGTCACCGACGCGGCGATTGCTCCATCGCTGTTGCAAAAAACCCTGAACGCGGTAAGTTCCCGAACGTTCAACGCGATCAGCATTGATGGGGATACTTCAACGAATGACACGGTTGTGGTGCTAGCCAACGGGGAATCGGGCGCTTCCGCGATCCGACCCGGCACGTCGGCGCAGCGGGCATTTGCAGCTGCTCTTGAAGACGTCTGCCATTCCCTCGCCTTGCAGATTGTAGGCGACGGCGAAGGCGCGCAACGCGTGATCGAAATCGAAGTGCGCGGCGCAAAAACCGAAGCCGGCGCGCGCCGCATCGCGGCCACCATCGCCACTTCGCCGCTGGTCAAAACCGCTTTCGCCGGCGGTGACCCCAACTGGGGCCGCATTTTCGCTGCCGCCGGCCGCTCCGGGGTCTCCTTTGATCCCGCGCGCGTGGACATCAAAATGGCCGGCATTCCCGTGTTGCGCAAGGGCCAGCCGCTCAATTTCAATGAACGCGCCGCCAGTAACAAACTGCTCGGCAAACACGTCCCGCTCGTCATGGACCTGCATGCCGGCAAAGCCGCAGCCCGCTACTGGACCTGTGACTTCACCGCCGAATACGTCCGCATCAACGCCAGCTATCGAACATAGACGAGAACCAGGTCAGGACCTCGCCGGTAAGGTTTCTCGGGAAGCAAGCCAAGGGTATTTCGCTCGCCCGACGGCGGGGACTTCCTCTGGCGCAAGACCTTCCCGCAGACGGCCCGCGAGCACTTTTCTCAAGAGATTTTCTGCCCCACATGCATCAGCAGGTAACCGGCAATGCGGTGTGGCCTCATGAGTTGAAATAGCCTGCGACACGTGCCGGCACAAAAAGAAAAGGGGAGAAATACCCGTCAGAAAAAGAAGCGGGACGATTCGCAGTGCGCTTTTCTGTTCCGGTTTTGCCAGTAGCCGAAGACCCGGGCCAACCGGCGATAGGGCCCGGGGGCCGGTCTCCCAGAGCTACAGCAAGAAATCTCGAAACGGCTGTACAGGGCTCGCGCGACCCCATTTCTAAAGGGTTTCCCTCAGTTCTTTAAGGTTGCAAATCACCCTATTTTCCGAGACCATGCCCGTGACCGCTGAAGTTTCGGTCTCGCACTCGCGGCCGTTCGCATCTCCCAACAGTCCGCGCCCGATTCCTGGTTCTTTCAGCGCGCTCCGCAACTCGCAAGTGGGTTCCGGGCAGAAGGAGTGGGCAGGTGAAGAAGCTTTATATCGGGAATCTTCCATTCTCCGCGACGGAAGACCAGCTCAATGAATGGTTCTCGCAGGTCGGAGTAACCCCCTCGGCCGTAAATCTCATCCGCGACCGTTTCACAGGACAATCGCGTGGATTTGCCTTCGTAGAAGTGAACAACGATGAAGATGCAGATCGCGCGGTCAACTCATTGAACGGGCAGAACTTTGGCGGGAGAAACTTAGTTGTGAATGAGGCCCGGCCGCAGGCTGAGCGTAGCGGCGGTGGTGGCGGCGGCGGAGGTCGCGGTTATGGTGGCGGCGGCGGAGGCGGCGGCGGGCGCGGCCCAGGCGGAGGCGGAGGCGGTGGCGGCGGACGTGGCGGTGGTGGGAATCGTGGCGGCGGTGGACGAGGCGGAGATCGCGGTGGGGATCGCGGCGACCGCGGCAATCGTTGGTAAAGCAAGTCTAGAGATCGAAT